>OMLO01002661.1_pt1 | contig 14560 bp, 4 predicted proteins | sample 1674811 | NCBI WGS metagenome assembly OMLO01 (sample SAMN06265003, study PRJEB25207) | coral metagenome | isolation source: Coral host | place: Mexico:La Bocana,Puerto Morelos, Mexico | collected 2008-11-13
TTCTGTTTTTCAGTTTTTTGAATCCCAAATTTTGCTGATCAGATCCACCAGGATCCGGTTCCTTTGCTTTGTCCGTTTCCCTTTCTCAAGTTTAAGGTGATAAACATGGCAATAAAACGCAGTTTGCGTTTTATTTCTTATAAAGCTTCGATCTCCAATTATACGAGTGAATTCACAAGACCGGACGACCGCGAAGCGGGAGTCCGATTTTTTAATCACTCGTATGATTACAGACGCAATATTGGACGACACAATGTCCTGTTACCAATTAATCTTAATCAATTCATTTTTCCCCAAAAAAGTAAAAGTTTCACTTGAAAACTAGCTTTTAATAGCCATTTTTTAATATGATATTTCATATATGGAGAATAGCTTGAAAAACGGCTGTTATGGCGGGGCACACCTGATGACCGTATTTTCGTTCACGTTTCAAGCAATCAAAATATCTCTGCTCATCCCACATATTTACGTTTCGGGCTTTTTTGTAAATTTTTGGTGATTTTTCGGCATATTTGGGATAAATAGTTTTTCTTACATGTAAAGGATAAGTAAAAACTCTTTTTATTTACAGACAGAATTGGACTCCACTCAGTCCTATTACCATTATTAATCACGATGGGCTACTGTTTTGTCTTCGGCCAACTCATGCTCTTCATTCGGATATCTAAAACAGAAATATTTTACAGGATCGCCTTTTAATTTGATTTTTTTTACATCATCTTAAGAAAATCAACAACTTTTTCAAACTCAATTGTTTTCCTGCCCGAAGGTGCAACCCGCATCACACGACGAATAATAGACCATGTGTTACAAATTCCAGCGTGTTTGGGAAACGCACGCATTCCAGCGACCAATAGAATCATCAATGGACCGCAATATCAAGAAGTGAGAACGCCAACACCACGTTGTTTGTCTCTGACAGTGGGTGAGAAATCTTTACCGAAGAAGATGGCTCGTGTTTCAAGTTTTGTTCTTCTGGTTGTTTTTCTTTTCTTGGTGGAAAATGAACGAAGCTCTGGTTTACCTACCAAAATTCAATCAAACGGTGAGTAATTATTGGTGATTTGTGTGTTTTTGGCTAATAATTAATTTAAGTGGCGAAGTTTTTCATTTGAAATACGGCGACTCTGAACTTGGTATAACAGGTTAAATCACTTTGTTCTATTACCAAAAGAAAACGTAGCCCGGTACAGCTCGTGGAAAATATGTTGTTTCAACTCTGAGGAGTTGTGGCTATGAAATTCCAATATTATCTTCAAACTGTTGTGAGTTAATTAAATTATGCACTTTACCGCAAGAACTGCAAAAATTCATTATGGCATTGTCCAATTTTGATTTGACGATGCTGCAATCGTGGAGTATTTTTGAACTCTTCTTTTTTCAGCAACGTGACGAGTTGAAAACTTCATTCCCAAACTGACATTTTTAATTCATGTTCCACGTGGCATGGGCGTCACGACTAACTTGCAACACGTGGTGATGACCGTTTTAAACTTATCGCTATTACTAGTACCGTCTTCTTAATCTGGTTCCTCGCTACAATCTGAGCAGAATGATCATCGACAACTCGTTCTTCAAAACGGCTACCCACAAGATATAATCAGCTATCATATAAACGCGGTTTTGAACAAAAACCGCATTTAGCAGTCTTGGAGAAAGTCAAGATCGAAACGATCTTAAGAGAAACCCATCGAAAACAAGTCAATGTTGCTCTTGCCGAACACGTGAAAAAATATCGATTTAAAAGAAATGATGACAAAAAAAAGGATTGAGAAGTCGAACAAAACTGCAGGATAGTTGTTTTTAGAGTTCAGAGTTGTATTTGCATTTGCAGCTGCATTTCGTATAGAAGTTCATATAGTGTCCTCTTTTAGGCCAACAATTTCCAGTAGCCGGCCAACAGTCCTATTAACGTGTTGTTTTGCTCTAAGCTGATAACTCTTAGAAGTCTTTACTCCTGTTTTAAGATTTCGAGTTCGAGGAGGAAGGAGGAGGATTAAACCCGGACGAGAGAGCGCACATCCGTCAGATTCTGATGCTTGCTGCGAGGGAGCTCAGAGATAAAGATATCATCCAAATCCTGAAGAATTCGCTGATCCTGCGATTGAAGATTTGTTTCTCATTGCCTCTTCCCAGTTTACCGCCTCACGGCCTTGGTAGAATTGGTAAGTAAGAGAATCCAACGGTATTTCAAACGCCGATTTTAGAAGAGACGAATTTGTTCCAGTCTGACAGGTTGGCCATAGAGAAATTATGACAGAGGCGGTGTCGATGGTTAAATTCTCATTTATTTGCCATCCCCCTCCAAAAAACCAACAACAACACAACGGGAAAATGACTGACGCAAGTACCTCGATGGCCCGTACTTGTTACTGCCCTGTCTGGTGTCGCAATTAGGCTCCTTTAGATAACAGGCTCGTCAATTTAATTTTGACTCTGACTGGTTTTGGTGCACCGTGGCTTAAATAAGTAAAGGTGTATGTAAAAATCTTTGATTCTTTTACTATAAATATTTTAACGGAAGGCTTCTTTAGAAGGCACTTTCACCAGATCGAACATTGTAACGAAGGAAGAAAAACAATGTAGAAAACATGAAATAAGAAAACATAATTAAGAAAGTACAACAGCATCACAGCTTATATTTTTTGATTTCAGTGTAATGAAACCTCGTGTTAGAAAATATGCGGTCGGCAACCTCTGGTATGATTAGTTGTCAGGGATTTTTATGCCCGAAGCAGGAAACTGAAGAATAATTAAGAGCTCTTAATTTTTCCAGAAGATTAAAGTTAGCTGTCGATAGAGCCTGTGCATCCTATTGCCACTGACATAGCGTAGTAGTCAAGGTAATATATTTTTTGGTTAATTTTTGTAGGGAAAATGAATGACAATGGCCTTTCCCCCGCTCAAAAGCAGAAACTACGCAAGGTTTTGCAAGAAGCTTTGGAATACATCGATGAAGAAAAGATCTTGAATTTCCTCAAATCCTCCCTCTATTTTAGGCTTATGTTTTGTTTACATAGGCCATTAAACCTAAAGACTCCCTTACCTGAACCAAGTCAAAGTCCCAGTGGACCTGCGAACAACCCCACCCTAAGTCAAGCACCAGATTCAAAGCCACTCACCGAGGAACCAGCTACAAATTGGCCAATTGACTTTGCCAGCACCATCTCAAATCCAACAGAAGCATTCAGTCAAACTAACACTACCCCAAAAGCCGGCGAAAGTACCGCGGAAGAGGAAAAAGAGCATACCGAAAATGACATGCCCGACCTTCCTGAATTTGCGCTTCAAAATGCAATCCCTTCAATTTCGGGTTGGAATGAGATTCCTCCGAGTCCCGAGATCGAAGATCTCTCTCTGGATCTTAGCTCTCGACTGGATCTCGCAGCACAGTCCGCCGAACTTGAAGGATTAAAAAAGCGGCGTGATCCTGAAAAAGCGAGCTTGATGGAGTCGATATCTCACAATAGCGAAGTAGCAAAGCTACCAGAGTCCCTCCCCAATGGCAAGGAGGAGTCCGACGAATGGAATGACGGAGCAGTTGGTACTACTTCGGATGGAGTCGGAAAAGCGGCTTTTCCACCAGAAGAGAGTCTAAAGGCGAATAGTGACAATGGCGAGTTTAGAAGCGTGATAAGGATCGACTATGATGCCATTGCAGATGAAGAAGAGAAGATTGTGACCGGCGGAGCGGACCTCGGTCCGATTCTGCCAGATGAACAGCTCTCGTCATAAATCTATCAATATTATTGAACGTTGAAGCTGCAGACATTGATTTAAGTAATTGCTTAAAAATTATAAAGTTATTATATCCTACGTGTTCGAAAAAAAGTTGATAAGCTCGATTAAAATACCTTAACGCGAAGTCTTATGTGGTAACTTGCTGATTAATTCTATTTTTATTACATTGCGCAGAGCGTTGCTCAATGAGAACACTGTCCGTTAAAGGCAAGATCGGAAGTCCTCTTCCTTCCCTCCTTTTCCATGATGAAACTATACAAAACCAATTTCTCTGAACAAAATAGTGAAAATAACAATGATATGGTATTCGCTATCATCAATGGACCAGTTACAATATGTAGTCGAACCTCTCTAGTACGGTCGCCGAAGGGACGGTGCCAAAGTGTCCGTATTAGAGAGGTGTCCGTTGTATAAGAGGTCATAAATATTACGTTGCATTAAAGATCTCCATTGATGACCATTGATGGTATCGAGTGTTCTTTAAGTCAAAACTAGCCCATAAAGTCTGCAATGTTCTCCTGAACAGTATTCCCTACTCGTTTTTGACATACAACGCCGTTGTATGTCAAAAACGAGTAGGGAATACTGTTCAGGAGAACATTGCAGACTTTATGGGCTAGTTTTGACTTAAAGAACACTCGATACCATCAATGGTCATCAATGGAGATCTTTAATGCAACGTAATATTTATGACCTCTTATACAACGGACACCTCTCTAATACGGACACTTTGGCAGTGAGCCTTTAAAATTATCTTCCATAACTCATCAGCCAAATTTGATTCACCTTGTGCAGTAAAAAAATCAGAAACATAGTCGAGTTCCGAGGGAGCCTCACTTTATCACTCCACTTTTAACGGCTCTAGCTCTTGAAGATCATCTACCTTCATTGTCACCATTCAAGTCGGATGACAAACGTGATAGGAGCCTTTCCTCGCAGTTTTCACCTACCTCTTGTGTGCTGACACAGTAGTGTCACCACACCACTCATTCACTAACGTCTAAACCTGAAGTCTGCAAATGGGTCTTCGTCATTTGGCGGTTCTGCAGCTTCAACTACACTTTCTCTCTTTTTCTAGCACCCAGCGTAAACAAAACACTTGATTATAGTTGATGGCTGTACGGCTTCCCAGGCCTGCCCTATCTATCTGATGGCCTGTAGTACGTTCACAGACTTGCATACATCTCAACGCGAGTCATCATCAGCTTTCCTTACTTTACCCCTTAAAAGGATTAAATTATCCCCAAAGGTAAAGGCTGGAGCCTCAAGGACCAGTTCGGAGGATTAGAGTGTCCGTAATAAAGAGGTTAAGCTTGTATGAATTTTATCGCTTCGGCCGAGATTTCGTGTCCGTTGTTCGTATTATAAAGGGTCCGTACTAAAGAGGTCATTTTTACAAAGAATGTATGGGAATTTTCCCGGGACCAAGTGAACTGTGCCCGTAAGGTGAGCTTCGACTGTACCTGACAAATGGACTAACCGCATTCATTTCCTTCACGGTATGGGAAGATCTAGAAACGATGCGGCGGCGCTGCTGCTGAAGAGAAGGAAAGAAGAAGAAGACGCAAAAAAGGAAAAGAGAATAATAATGAAAAAGTTTGACTCCAAAAACGGAAAAATGAAAAAAATAGAGCAATAATAATAATAATAAAAACACACAAAACGAGACAATGAACCTGGAGTTTTATTGACTCTGTGAAAACTTGACGAACTCCTTATACCCTCGAGAAAATCCAGCTTTATCCCTGGTACCGTTGACATAAATGATCATGTCAGTTTCCAGTTGTTCCTAACGAACAATCAGAGTGTCGAGAGCGAGCAGACTTTTAACAGAAACAGACAGGGTGACAACTAAACTTATCTCCCGGGTAAAGAGACAATCCTGTGAGGACAAACAAGGGTTGGTTTATAAGGACAAATATGTATATTCTCTCCCTTTATCCCGTTACTAGTAACTGCTTTGCCTCAGTTTTCTTCTGTTCTTCTTGGACTTCTTGCTCAAAGTGTGAATGGAGGCGGTTGTTCGAGAGGTATCAAGTAATAAATAAAATAACAACCAAATTACAAGATAATTTAAGCCAAGATTGATATTTTATTAGAATATCTGGAATCGATTTTCCCTTTTTTTTTGAGGTATAACTCTCATAGTGTATGGCTACTGATATATTTTTCTTGCCTATGAAAGATGCAACAGGGACGGCGGAGCCGGGGGGGCCGGGGGGGCTTTCCCCACTTTTGAGGGGGATGACATTTTTTTTGTTTTTGTTTTAGTATATGTTTATTTCACGCTTTGTCCAGGCTAATTATTTCAAGAAGTATCTCGCGGAGAACGCTGTAAACACGATTTCCAAGCCAGGAAGCCAGGGGGGATGCCCCCACACCCCCCTACAAACTCGCGCCTCCGGCGCTCGTTTTCAGCCCCCCACTTAGAAATACGCTCCGCCGTCCCTGTGCAATTATAATATTTACTAATCAATCACCTGGATCTGGATATGGTTTTTCAAGTCATGAATAAGATGACCAAGTTGATTCAGGATCATTGTCAAATTACAAGGGCATAGCCAGTTTTTTTTTAAAGCGGGGTCAACCTGTTGTGTAAAGTGAGGGTAGCCACCAGACTGTCATGTTGTTTTCATGTCATTTTCACCACCTGCTGTGGGTTGTTTGCTTAGAAAAGGCTTAAAGAAAGGGGGTGTCACAGTAACTCCAGGACCCCTTCTACCCTCAGAAGGTGCAATAAATGAGTTTTCTCAACTTTTTTATGAGGAACATTTCTCACCTTATCACAATGTATTAAAAATTCACATGGGCGTTCTGGTCAGTACTTAGAAATGACATGTTAAATAACAACGTTTTAATGCCAAATTGGCATTAAGACATTTTCAATCAAATAGAGAGATCATTTTCTTCATATAATCTTTTGCTAAATTCAAAAAACTGTAACATAATCTAACTTATTGACCAGAGGAAGAACAGATATGATTCTACATAAAAGATATACTTCATTTTGTTCTTATATTCATCTATTCCAACCCTACACTGTTCAACTCAGTACAAACTATAATTGCCTATTTATATTTTTTTAATTTCTACACAACTTCCAGAACATAAGAAATAAGATTACCAGAATGCAAAATATGAATGTCACATGATTCTGATTTATGCTATTTATTCAAGATACTTGTATCTACTGCACTTCTTAAAAAAAAAAAAACATGGAAACCCTAAGGTTTAAAACCCATCTAACAACTGCACGTTTTGCTGCTAACTGCAAGCATAATAATTATCCATGATATGACTCACTGAACTGATTGAAGTGAACTTGTTTTACAGAAGGTCTACTTACATAATTGACAGCAGCAGAAAATGCAACTGTTGGTGGTGATATGAATCTCATAATCATTAAGTGTAGTAACAAGTGGTCTCAATTAACATTGGGTTAAATTAAAAACTATAACGGTTTTTCAAACATCAATATTTTGCAGAGTTTCCTATCACAGAATTGAGGGCCCAAAAACCCATTTTTGAGGTATGAACAGGAAACCACTCCTGGAGGATATTAAAAGCTATTTTTTCACCTTTTCTTCATGTACCTACATGTGCAGTTCCAGAATATACCCATCCTCCCCCACAGAAAGAATGGGGTGGAAATTTCTTTAAGAGAAACAAATTCAAAGAAATGTATGAAGATCAATTGATATTTCCAGAGGTTTGTGTGGCCTATGTGGGAGGTATAGACATTTTCTGGAACTACAGAATGCGAAATCCAATGTTAAAAAAAGAAAATTAATAATAATGATTTTATTATTAAGAATATTATTCCTATCATCTGTGCTTGAGGAAAAGACAGGATTATCTACTGAAGCCTCTCTCATAATTTATGATACAGAATAATATAATTTAAGATAATTATATAGATATATGTCTATGTTGCAGTTAAAAATTAAATTCTGGTAAAAATTAAATGCCTTTGTCTCTTAACCCTAATTATTCATTGATTATGAATAATTAGGTTTAGAAGACAAAGGAAATTGAGAAATCAAACCTAAAATTATTTTTACCTGAATTTAATTTTTAACTACAACATCTACTTTAATTCATTTAGTAATGGGTCATAGAAGACTTTTCTCAAACATGATCTTCTGAAATCCTTCAGGAGCGTGATAAATGAAATCACAGAAATTAACGTCAATTATTGAACCATCATCAACTGCAAAAAAAACAGAATCAACAAAAAGATAATTAATAAGTCAGCATTTTTTACTACAATGAAGAGCTATTAATTATGATAAAAAGATAATAAAAGTTTCTTAGTGAAAATTGTTTGTATGTGGAATCATAGGCCCAGCAAAGCAGATGCTTCAAATTGTCTAGTATTAAAATACTGCAATGTGTGAGGAGGGATAGATAACGCTTATTTGTCTAAAAAGATACGATATAACAAATTTGTTCATTTCCATTTTTCCTAGCACGAGTTGCATTTTTGTTTCATGATAGCTACAACTTTTGCTTGCGACTCATGTCAGCAATATCACTTCATGCAGAAGTGCAATTCCATGCTAAATACCCTCTCTTCGATAGCCAATCAGACCACAGGTTTACCTTTAGCTATGCGATTCTGATGAATATTCTGATAGATCAAAGCTATATATTAGTTACTAAATGTTGCACTAAATTGGCAGGCAAGTGGAACACTAAAACTACCGGTAATTAAGGTAAATTAACTTCCATAATATTTAGCTAATAGTTTCAGAGAATAGTCTGTCTCACACTAGGACTGCTTCCCTTTTAAACAAAAAAATTATGGAGTACTGGTTTGTAACTGGAGAAATAAGACTTTATTTTATCTAGCTCCTGCTTTGAGGTTTTTGTGTGATATTCTTAAAATGTTCAAGGCATTTAAATATTTCTGTACCTCTCTTCTCTTCACTAAGAAGTACAAAATAAGGGATTTTAATAAAGGTCTATAGTTGCACTAGGTGTAATCCTGATATTGGGGAACAGGTTTAGTAAAACTTTTATAGCCACAACAAATACTGGCTTAGAGTAATAAATAATAATAATAATAAATAATTAACTTATATTGTGCAATTATCAATTTAAAAATTTTCAATTGCGCATAACAATATAATTAAAAAATATAAAGAGATGTACAATTAAAAGGCTTTTAAAAATAAAAAGGTCTTGATAGCTTTCTTCAAACTTTGCACTGAGGTCATGTTTCTTATTTCACTTGGAAGATCGTTCCATAATTTAGGGGCGGCCACATGAAAAGAGCGATCCCCAAGCGTAGCGAGCAATTTACATGGGTTATAATTAAGGTGTAAACCATTGTTGGAATGCAGGTAATGTCTTCCAGCAGAGTAGCATTCCAGCAGAGTAGCATTCCAACAGAGTAACATTGTATCAGTTGATACTTACCATAGAAAACTGGATACACTGTTCCCTTCATTCCTGTCAATGGACAATGTAAGTGCTTTCCATTGTGATAGAAGTTAAGTTCTACATGGTCATATGTACACGCCTAAAACATAGAAAATTCACTTTTAGTCACGCCACACAAGTTTACAGTCATTTACTACGTAGATACTCACTCATTGCTCTGGCAAACATTACGCTTAGCTTTTTAGAACACCTGAACAAGTACAAGTGTTTTTGGAAAGGTTTTCCTACAAAAGCGCAAAGCTTACTCAACAATACCATATTAAGGAGTTATGGGTAAAGGGTTGTTTATCACTGGTTGATCAAAGTTCACAAAGTTGTCAGGTTGATCAAAGTTGTCAGGGCCTTACAGAAGAAAATCATAAATACAGGCATTCTTGGTTTGTTCTTCCTTCACCCTGAAACACTGGATTCCATCAACTACAGGTAAACTTCTACTACCATAGCTTTCTGTGTTGTCCTGCAAGCTGATACGCTTCATCTGTAGGAAAGCGTGTCTCAGCTGTATCCTTTCATTTAGAGGCTTGACACTATTTACACTTGCGAGGTTGTTTCTTTAAGTGGGCATTAATACAAGAGGGGCATATATCCAGGGAAGGTATAACAAGTGTAAAGATTTTTCAAACTGATAAGCCCACACAGGTACAGTATGTTTGTTTGCATAATAAGGAAAATTATTCTGACTTGCATTATGATTGGTTCTTACTTATGATCAATCAATTATTAGAGGGCAGATGTATACATGTAGATCATACTAGATAATTTCCATGTTGCCATGTGTCTGATCAGTAATAGATCACAGAAGACATCAAAATGCGGTAAGAATATCAGTGACACACTCAGTTAACAACTTGTGTACCACTTTTTTGTCCTTACCTCATTTTGCCATCTTCTGTGATCAATTACTGAACAGATGCTCAATGACATAAAATGCAAGAATAACATCAAGAACGAAAAAGAAGAAAGCTTAGTATCATACACAAACTTACAATCATGTCACCCTCTTCTGGTATTTCTCGTATTCTGTGTCGTACAATTCCATTATGAGCTACAGATCCATCAGATCTTAGAACCCAGCTTTCTGCGTTGTTCCCCAATGGTATTTTGCTCAAGTCGCATCTCTTTGTTGCAAGTCCGACACCCCAGGCACCTGTGAGTCAGACATGTATGGTAAATATATATTAAAAGTGAACTTTATTGGGTACCTCCACGTAATCAATTAAACTGTGATCTGTACCCAGGATTGAACAACAGTCCAGTGCAAAAAAATTGTCTGGTGTTGCACATGTCAACATTCCATTTAGTGTTAAGATTGATCATTCATCAGGGATTTTTCTACACCTTCTAACCAAATCAAGAAAATGATAAAATAAGTGCTATGGTAAAATACTCATTTCCAGAGTTAGGTTGCCTGGACAGTAAATTATTTGGTTCATAGCCCCTCACCCTTATACCATTAAGAAACCAATGCTGATAGGAGTATACCTTTACCCTAACCCTACGTTTCAAGTACCTGGACCAATACTTAAAGAACATTGAACTAGCAACAGAGCAATCTGAGTGATTGTTTTTAGTTACTGGCCAAATTAACTAACTTAAAAGTTTAAGAAGTATGGGTAACCATATCAAAGCTTAAGGATTTACACTTTGTACAGTAAGAGTGATAATTGAAAATTCTCTCAAAATTGCAGGAGCCCTTAGGTGACTGTGTTTTGAAAGAATTTACAAATATTATGAGTAGCATACACACAAATCATTAATTTCTTGGGCTTTCATATGATTGCTCATTTATTATACGACAGAGAAAACTGTGAATGCAGGAGTGTTAACTTGTGCTGCAGTGCAAATTAAGGCCTGGTTCATATAACACATTTCTGCCGTGTTGAATTCAATTCAGTGAATTAAATTTGACAGAAATTTGATTTCTGAATAAGCTGCTGCATTTCTGCGACACATTTGACTAGTTGTGCTGCATTATGCGACAGCGATTAAAACATCGAATTTCTGCTGTGTCAAATCTAATAAATACATTATGTTAATGTACTGAGCATGTGTAAATGTCGTCCTGCAAGAGAAGTACCAGTAATTTGGCCATTCTTGACCCAATGCAACCTGAATGTATTGCAACACATACTGCGATATTGTCAGCCTTCTCCTCTCCAGCTTGGTCCATTGACTGACAATTTTTTCGAAAAATTTAAGCCCATTGTGGGTCAGTATCTTCATCTGCCACATTGAATACTCTATGATTAAAGCATTTTCTGTGACCTACACACCTGTCAGTTAAGTGCAACACAAGTGCCATGTCTGAATTGACAGTTGCATTCTTGCCGCACTTAATTGAATTGAATTTGACATAGTAGAAATGCAACATATAAACCATAAGATAATAATAAATGATAAATTGGCCTGCTCTCAACCAAACACAATAAACTAATTTTCTCAGTCATATAATAAATGCTGTTCTTTATGACATCTTAATGCCTCCATTTTAAATACATTTCCTCTTGTGATTAATTCACTTCAATCATTCACAGGGGACCTCCTGGTAAACACGATGGGTGAGTAAGAAAAATCTCCTTTTAGCAGGGTACAAGGTTTTATCTGTTCCTGATCAGCTTACCTCCTGACTGGATTTTCATTTCAAAGTAGCATTTGTTTTGAAGGATTGCGGCGTTCGCCAGAGCCGCTCCAGAACCGCAAATTCTTTTTCCAGATTTCACAATGACAACTTCATTTCCTAAAAACCAAATCGAGCTCTAACAGAAGTACACACAAGTTCTAAAACTGAATCACTCAAGCGATCAGTCCAAGTGGAAAAAACAGACAAGCTCTTTCACAAAAGCAACTGGCAGTGTTGAAAATCACTCACCCATGTGTCCTGTGTCCAACTGCACTTGGGGGACCTCTCTCGGTTGTGGATTCCTGGGTTGGTGATATCGCCTTAAGCAACATAAAATGCCCAGTCCACAGGATTCCATGATCATTCTTTGATGGTGAAATTCTTATTTATCCCGAACGCCGCCACATCCTCATAGTTCCGCTTCCTTCATTCTCGTGACCACTCAAGAAACTGGATACTAGTAGCCTCGTTTTGAAAAGTTATTACCTTCGTTTCCAGTTTCCTCCCGTCGCTTTTTCGCCAACATGGCGGCCATAGAAAATCATTTCGCTGGTAAAGAATTTTCACTGAATTTCTTTAATATAAAGCTGAAATTTACTTGATTCATTGTAGACTTGGTAGTTACCCTACATTGTTTGTATTTATGTTATAGTTCGAGGAACAGACGGGTTATGCATGGTTCATGGCCCACCATCCTTTAGGCAGCACGAGGGATTTGGAAGGTTTGTACGTAAATGGCGTTTTATGTTTAGTTAAGCTCTAATAAGTTACACATAAAACTTTGGTTGCAATGTGCAATGTTAAGTGGGCTATATCATAATAAAAATCATCATAAACTTTATTAATGTGTCAACAATACGTGGCAGATGAGGGGAAAAAGCCCTCAACTAATCGTGGACACATAATATAGTTACAAATGATTAAAAAAACCTACTATTTTCTTATAAAATATTAAAAAGAAACAAAAATTATAATTAAAAATCTACTATAACAAAAAACCTACTAGCTACTCCCCAATATATTATGTAAAACAAAGCTAACAATGATCAACTAATGAAATGAATTATTAAAAAAAAAACATTTAAGAATTACAAAGGATGCAACTGGGACAATTCTTGGAATAATAGCATCTTAACAAAGATATGCTGTATCTCTTTTATTTTCAAGATCTAAGTGATAGTATCGGCGATATTTCATTATTTTGTTGTTATGTGGATTTAGGCTTATAAGAATAATAATGATATCTGCACCCCCTTTTATTGAGGAGCTCTTGTACCCCCTCAGAAAAGTAAACCTTTTACCTCCCAAGAAAGGAAGATTAAATTACCAACATACTTCGCCCTTCAGAATTTAGAAAAAGTCAAAAGCACCGGCATACAGTTGCCCTTCAGAAATGGGTTCTATTTAAATACTTTGTTCCTCCTACGGATTTGTTAGATGGGAGTTGACAAAGTGTGCAAATGCAAGTTGAAGAAAGATCTATTTGGGAATAAAACGAAAGAGTTTCGCTACTCGATGACCATTACTAATAGTCCTCTAGTAGAGTAGCCAATCAAAATGCAGGATTTGCATAAGTCTACTAGTTGGGTGATACTTCTGGTAATAAAGAATAGTTAGACTAACTTAGTTAGAACTAGAGGCAAGTAATCATTTAAAGAAGACATCTGCTACCCTTAGTTAGATTGCGTTAGTGTCCTTTTGCCTCTGAATATTGGTTAATTATGGCGGTTATAATGATGTGATTCTCTGTGTTTTTCTCTGTGTTTTCAGCGACAACTCGCCAAGATGCAGAGTAATGACATTTAGTTCTGATGGATCCTTGTTTGCCTGGTGTAATGGCCAGAGGTAAAGCATTTTCCTTTTGCCGCTTGCTACTAAATTGCTGTAGCTACAGCAAGTATTTTTCTAATTTTTAGAAAAGTTTGGAACTAATCAGTTGGATCTAGGAAAAAAGAAACAAGATCTCTTGTATGATCCAGTTGACTATGATGTACTATAAATGATATTATATCTTGCAAGGCCTGGCTGTATACTGATTTGTTTCAAGTATACAATCATGTTATTGTATATCCAAGCCATGTTTCTCTCTCTCTATCTGTTTATCTGTCCATCTGTCTGACTGTCTGACTGTCTGTCTGTCTGTCTGTCTGTTTGTTTAAAGGGTGAAAGCTTCTAAAGAAACTGTGGTGCTGCGTCGGTGGGGGTAACAAGGTAATTTCGTTATATCAACTAAGTTGAAAATGTAAATTTGGCCACCGTAATGAGTTATAAAGTTATAAAGCTATAATAACTCCTTACGGTGGCCAATTTACATTTTCAACTTAGTTGATATAACGAAATTGTCTGTTTGTTTGTCTGTCTATATGTTTGCCTGTCTCCCCACTTGCCTGCCTGACTGACTGACTGACCATTTGTTCAATTCACAGTGTGCTAGTTGTAGAGACTTCCCAGTTCAGTTTAGTATGCCGTATTCCTAAAGAGAAAACAAACTGCATGGCATTTTCACCAAAAGGCTCTCACTTATCAACATGGCAGCAATATTCAGGTAAGGAAGTACATGTAGTGAGTAAATGTATAGGCCTTCAATATCTTGTGTATATACTATATAATTATCATTTCTGACCCATAGGTCTCGTATCAAATTATTACTAGAAGTAACCAACGGTTAGGAAGTGCGGGCTAGAACACGTTTGAGTGGAGGGATTTGCAAGAAAACTTTGGTTGGGAATTGAAATGGGTTTATTACTTTGGATA
>OMLO01002662.1_pt1 | contig 14560 bp, 10 predicted proteins | sample 1674811 | NCBI WGS metagenome assembly OMLO01 (sample SAMN06265003, study PRJEB25207) | coral metagenome | isolation source: Coral host | place: Mexico:La Bocana,Puerto Morelos, Mexico | collected 2008-11-13
AATCACTCAAAGTAAGCAATCGATGTAAAGTCACGTCAAAGTGAAGTCGAAATATTTGCACTCAGTAGAATCAATATCTGCGTCATGCTATCCAACTGGTCCTTTAAGCTCCAAAATCAACCTGGCCTGAAGAGTGTTAGAGATCTCAGTGATGTCATAACTTGCTTCAAAGTTATCTCTCAGTGACGCATTGAACTTTGAAACACTGAGCGTTTTAATGTAGGATTCTAAATGACATAAATCAGCAAGGCTGGCATGGTTTTCATAACCGTTCCCTGGAATGTTCTTTACAGTAACCCTTTTCAGGTTTTGTGGACTCAGCGTGATAACTTCTTTGTCTAGTGCTTTTGGAACCACAACTTCTTTGATTTAGTCTTTGTTACCTCAAATTTTCCAGGTCCGGCCTTCAAATCTCTCCTAATTAACTGAGCTTATTTCTTCCTGTTGGTGTCATGTCCTTGTGATTAGCAGATGTGCATCTGAAATGAACGGAAGATTTCACTGAATTGAAATACCTGAAATGGTATGATGTGTTAAGGTATTCTTTCTTGGTATCATGGCACTATCTGGAGACCTGTATCAGCTAGAAACCTTTTAGGTCCTAGCATTCATTCAGTGACAACCGCAAAACTGCTTACAGATACAAAAAAATACAGCTGTATTGAGTGGTTTTTTTTTCCAGTTATCTGCACGCCACGGGTACTCATTGTTATTTATGAGTGGATATATGCGTTATTTCTTTTAAAGAAAGAATACTTAACCGCCTCTTGCATCTATTCTTTTGTGTGCTAGCTGTAGTAGTAAAAACAAGAAAAGCAAGCCAGGCTGATAGAACAAAATTATCAGTACTCCTGCAAGGGATCAGAACTTCGCTAAGTGGATGTAGTCAACAGTTTTATAGTTAATCTTGATCCAGATTTCTAGAAACGCTAAAATCCATCAATCTTTCATCTTGTTGAGTGGCACTTGCTGAATTATAGAAAGAGTAGCTATAGCTATCGATTACGAAAATAGGAATGGATCATAATTTGGAGAGCTTTGATCGGCCTTGATATCAAACAAAGAAAAAGCATTCAGTTACTTATTCATTTAGTCAATAGTGAATGTTTATTAATGCTGGATTTGTACGCAGATCTGTCGTTTTTCTTGAACGTTCACTTCGCGGTTTACCAAATAGCCCACCGGAAATTCCAACTCAATTTGGTAATTACATGTACCCTTCATAGCTGACATCTGTTAAATCTCCGTATCTACGCACCTGACGACATGCAAAACCAGAAAGGATATCTGTCACGAGACCCGGAAGTTTTTGGACACTTTCGATGTAGTATGAACTGTTGAAGGGTTGCCGGATTGGGAGAGAGTTTTTGAGCTCTTTAGTTTGACTTAGGATTTATTGCTCTGAGCTTTCTTTGCGTCATCGAACAATCCCGCCTAACCTGAACAGTGTAGAGTATGGTGTAACTCTCTTGCGGCCTTAAGCATAGTATAATGTATGGTATTGTGCTTGACTAGGCATTTTCAGCTCTTGTATAAATAAGCACAACACCTTACCATATTCCAATGAAAGCAGACATGCATATTGGCATCTTTCACCGTAATCTTCAATGTTAAATAACTTCAACCCGTCATATTACGACATAAGAAAAAGATGTGGCTTACAAGCCATATTTTGAGGCAGAAATGGCACGAGATGGATGATTTATTAAAATGAGTGGGAGTCAATAGAGGTATGACATGCCTCTGCACATGACAGGAAACATAAGCAGCTCATGCGAAATGCCATACCCACGCTGAAAACCATCTTGGAACGCAAGTCATAGAGATCTAGTTTGCTCCAAGGAAAAGGATCATTTTGAACACTCATCCTACTCATTTCTTTAAAACAAGTTATAAAACGATTACTTTTTGGACAGAACGAAGCTTGCGTCACACTTCAATAAACCACTCACTTGCGTGACCAGGATTTTGCCGTCCATGTGCCAATCTGTTATCTGCAAAGGAGTCGTTTGTTCAATAACATCAGTGGGATTAGTGGCTATTTTTATCCTCTTGCCGTGTTCTGATAGTACCGTCTGGGTGGAGGTCATGCGACAGACTACTCAAGTCACTTGAGCATTTAAGTATTGTAAACTGATATCAGGCGTATATTAAGTGATCGTGCGTCACGAAATACAATACACAACTCACGCTGGCTGATTGAATATCCATGCACACAAGGAAAACCTGTTGTCCACGGTCATTGTCTCATTTGTCTGGTCTTCAATTGCAAAACACTCAAAGATCTTGCGCCAAAAATAGGTACTCTTTGGCTGATGAATATCTTCCTTAAGCTCGCGCGCTAAAGACCGAAAAACGGAAATGAAAGGAAACCTGACAAGAAAGCGGTATTCAAGTTGATACGTACGACTTCCAGTGTGTTTGTCACTGAGTGATATATCAAGAGCGGAATCTTAACAAAACAGTTCAGGACACAATAGTGTACAATATAAACAGGAACCTATATACTTAAGTCTTTTATTTGAGGTCACTGGTGTAGTTGCCTTAATTTAGCATTGCATCTGACTGTCTGTTTGGATGGATTCTGGAGAATGAAACAAGACGACCGCTCAGTTATGACATCTGCAGTACGTCGACTTGGCCAAGAGATTTCCAAACTCGGACTTCGGATACGCAACAGATCTCCGTCTGGTAGCGACAGCGATGTGTTCTGTTCCTCGGATGAATTAGCAACTAAAGAAACCTTGGACTGTCAAGCTGAGAAAAGCGAGGGTGGTTTTGAAAACGATGGATCGTGCGATGCCGCGCTCACAGCTAGGCAAAGGCGGCATTCGAGGAATGAAATGGACGAGGACGTGGAATTTAAAGAGCGTCGAAGTTCGATCAAAGCTGCCCTCAGACCAGTTCTTTCTCGCAAAAGTCGCTCCGATTTAGCGAAATATTCACGTCCAAACCAGGACCTTAATCTTAGACAGGAAACACTGCGTAGGAATGGCTCCGAAAATAGCATCAAAGAAAGTGTAAAAGAGAATCGTGTCGATGGGATCAGGAGCAGCAAGAACGGAAAGGGCGAGGGAAACGATCCGGAGATATGTTCAGTGTCATATCGTGTTGCAGCCAAAAGTCAAGATTCGGAGCATGTCGACAAAATAGCAAAGCCAAGGCGACTAAGGCGACCTAAACGAAGTAAGTCTTTTAGTGGTTTATTGAATTGGAGACACGGAGCAAAGCAACCTCACAAGGAACAGACTGAAAGCGATGGCTGTAAGTCGGTTGCGAGTGGATATCAGGGGAGGCCGATACGAAGAAGCAACTCGTTTAGTGGGAAAGTTGAAAACAGCCATTCTGGTACAGAAAACTCGATTGCTAGAATGTTGCATATGCAGAATTTCACGGCTTCAGATATAAATGACACGCACAGAAATAAAATATCAAACCTTTCGCCCCAAATATTTGTTACTACTTCGAGCGGCGACGAGTGTGCAAGATCGTCAGGAACACGCTTAAGTTTTATGGCTTTAAAAGGACTCAGGTACGAACAGGGCATGATCGAAACTGATCTGTGCTCAACCGAGCTTTGAACACTACCATGTCGTACTTTAAGTTGAAGAGTATCTGTTCTTACTCAAGTGAACATTTTAAGGCGCTGGATGCCTTTACACTTGACCCGTTCAGTAATGACGGGAGTGTTTTTTCCTTGTATTAGTGCCAGTTTTAATGTGGCTCGTTGTGGAATTTTGACGTTCGACCAGAAATATTTTATTCAGAAATTCATAATGCTGTATGCGATTTGCTAATGTTTAGATCCGGATGTTTGCATGGCGAAATCCTTGATTAGCGAAAGCTCTAAAAGAGCCGAATGAATTAACAATAAAAGGGTCAAGAGCTTGTAATCCGTTTTGGTTGTAAATGATGTTTAAACAATACGTATTTTTCGTTACTTTCAGAGTGTCACAGCCGCTGCACATTGCCCTGATTTTGAGGTGCCCTGAGGCACTACTGAGTGATTGAGCTGGTAGCCCGAGGTGTTGACGTGTTTTTAAAGCAGTTATATTGTATAAAATTTATTGACTAATGGATTACTTTCTTATCACAAGATCTACAGCTTATCTACGCCGACAAATGTTATCCTGACGTTTCTGAGGTATCCCTTACTTTTAAACTAAGTTTACAAAGATTACTTAAATACCACAAAAATAAAACATTTGTTACGTTAATTAAACAACGCTTTGAGTCAAATTAATCCATTAACCAACCCCGGTTTCCTGTACGCCATCAAGATCTAAATTTGTATTTATTTACACATTCAAACATCCAGAAAAGATTACTGACCAATAAGCTTATGTCTGTGATTGAAAACTACCGTAAGGGTTGCAAATTGGCACTTTTTCAAAGTAATCCATCACCGAATGGGTCTTGTTATGTTTATTTGTTAAAAAAAAAAAAAACGAAATCAATTCTTCCCACTGATTTCCTGAATTCCCCTTATTGACAGTACTGAGAATCTAGTTTGACATCAAGTTCTCCTTGTTGACGATTTCATTATTGACCACACTTCTTCAACATACTGCTCTTACAATTGGGAAAATGGATGTTGTGCACTTTTTTTGCGTGGTGAACAACGAGGTTCTCTCTACGGTTTGTAATACATGTCTTATAGTTCCTCATGGGAGTTTTACGATTTCGGTCAAAGCGATTTTGAGAAATGACCACTTCCTTTATCGCTATGATTTGAGTCCTTTATTGAAACGAAATGTTAGAGAAAGACTGGGGCGACTAACTGCTGGGATTAATCATCCTCTTTAAAAGGGTTAATAGATTCGACATAACTTACATTTACTTCAATTAAAAACCCTTTAACTAAATAATGGGTTATGCCTTTCGAAATATGAATTTTTCAATGCAACTTTAACTTCCTAAGATGCCTGGGCTTGCGTGTTTGCACGTACATGCCATGTAACTTTTGCTTTGCTGAAATTTTCAATCATCGTGCAGGCTCGATTCTGTTACAGCTTATAAATATCATACTGTAATCAGGTACGTATGTAATAAACAAATAGATGAACTTAGATCATATATGTCAACAAAACGAATGGCATGCTCATTAAAATTAAGAAAATATATGATATGCCACTCGTAACGCTGAGAAAGCATCGGAGTATTAAATGCCGAACGGATTTGAATTGGCTCTCATTTCTATCAATGTCAGAATCACAAGAAGGAAAAACTTTGTATTAATGGTATCGATCTTATCCGACAAACACACCCAACATATCCATATACGTTGCTTTAACAAACTTGGATTGAAGAAAGTCAAAAATCAATGTGGTCGTAATTCTTTTAGCGGTGGTCAAGGAACGAGAAAATTTACGAACACTTAAGGTGTATTTGGAATTGTTAAAGCGTTGGACAAAATTTGTTTCAAATCGAAGGAAATAACCAAGTCAAAATTAACAACAAAGGTAGCTGATAAAAAAAGGAAGCAAAGACCTTCCGAGTATGATATACTGCGTGCTTGAAGGCTAAATGTTTCAAGATGAGGGATAATATTGCCTATCAATAGAGTTGATACCGTAAAAAATCTGTTTTAAGAAAATGATTGTTTTCTCTGTTCTCGCTCTTTTCTTTATATCTATTAGAGCCTGTTTTCGAGCATATTCCTATTACACTGTTGCAGTGAAAGCAGATAACATTTTTATACACTTATTACGACTATCTCAAAATAGGTTCTCACATTTTACATAAACTGCATAACTTTTAAGTCAGCAAAATAGTCGAAAAAGTATCCTTTGATTGTTTCAGCCTGAGATTCCCACGGTCTCCCGTGGTTTGGGCGAGGAACGAGGCGACGAGGACAAGACGTACATTTTAGGTCAGCGTTGCATTTTTGTGTAGAATACTGAATTCTCATTGATGTGTGTCCTCTAGTCTGGAATGGGGATATTTTGCATCTTCCTCTTGGGTAAGTTGAGTAGATTCTTATCAAAGACATTTGACTTTGATAGCGCGGAAGCCGAGTTTTAAGAAGGAATGCACCAGAAGCTCAAGAAAAAAGTGAACAAAAACTTGAAACCAAAATTATTTACATCATATTTCAAACTTTTTTGTGACTGTTTTAAATATCTTCTAAAAAGAAATCATTTCTAATAACATCAAATGTCGAAAAAAAATTGCAGTCATATGAAAGACTTGAAAGTACCGTACTAATAAATGAAATGTTTGCATAATTGCTGCGGTAAAATTTGAAATTCATTATTTCGAGTTCCTATGGGAAATTGTTTTTGGAATTACTTAGGCAATTATTTATACTGGCTTTAGAAATGCAAAAACTGAATGTTAATATATTTAACATTTTTTTTTTTTCTCGTGCAATATTTTTGTTCATTAAAAGCTGAAATTGCTGGATTTTATAGAAAAATTCACTGTCTGACGAGTGAATTCCACGTTAAATTTCACGCGAACATCCGATATCGCACGAATCGCGAATCACTCGTCAGGCAGTGAATTTTTCTTCAATCGCATAGCTTAAGCCACCGTTTTCTATTTTTGTGAGCCGCGCCAGTGCGTAAATAAAGGAAACCCTTTTACAATCAATGTCAATGCGTTTTCTCGTACTTTTCACCGTGTGAGTGGTTTCCTCAAATTTCTAAAAATTTCAATTTCAATTCGAGATTTGGCAAACATTCGTTTTCTGTAAATTCGTTCATTTCCAAGGTGTTTTTTTCCTAGCATGAGTTGCATTTTTGTTCAGTCACAATAGCTACAATTTTTGCTCGCGACTCACGTCAGCAATATCGCTTCATGCACAAGTGCAATTCCACGCTATAAATACCTTCTCTTCGATAGCCAATCAGAGCGCGAGTTTACCTTTAGCTATGCGATTCTAATTCATATTGCATTTCGTCATGAGTTCTTTTCTGGTGAAATGTACTCGCGAGTGAGTAATCGAATATAAATGAATAAAATTCAGGAATGTGGACAATTTTTGCTTTTCCCCTGTGGCAACTAGAGTAGATGCTCTTATCAAAGATAATGTGTTGATGGTGCTGAAGCCAAGTGAATAGTATTCTTTAATGAGTAATCGAATAAACTAATCAAATTCAGATGAACAAGTTTACTGCTCTATGGAAGGAGTTTACGTGAAAAACAATCATCTGGGTATCATTCTCCTACGATTATAGAAAAAGGCCGGGACGTTGACAAGTTATATCAGCAGTTAGCTAGCCTGTAGATTTTCCTTACAAATAAGGTAGTTATCTGTTGGGTATGACGGCTTCGACGTCACAAAATGTGCTAGCTTGGATTACTCTGTTTCTTCTAACGTCGGACAATGGCCCTAAAACATTTTGAAAAAAAGTAGTCCAAAACGATCGGTTTGTCTGCACAGCTTCTTAAAAGGCTAAAAGGTTATACGGTTGCCATGATAACGTCAAAAAGCAAGGACAGTTGTGGTATTAAATTTACCTGACCGACAGAGGGAGGGGGGGTGTTGGTGGGGAGGGGGGGGGGGGCAGCGAAAGATGTGCGATTTTAAGTCCGAAAAGATACGCTGCCAACCTTTGGCACTTTATTTGAAATTCATAGAAACACTTTGGTGTAAGAAAACGCGATACTTCCATGGTAACCTTATCGGCTTGGCTTGTATTTTTTCCCCAAGTTTGGAATTTTCGTGTCTTTATCAACACAATATGATTTCCATGCTGTTATTTGTACAGTTGAATTGATTTTTAGTACCCTGCACAAATGTCGGAAATGCGCCTAGATTTGAGGAACCTGCAGTTTGACACATAAAAGGTTGACTACTTTGAAAAATGTCCATGTCTGAAACAGGTGGGTTTAGCTTTTCTTGTTTGATCAAACGTTAATTGTTTTCTTCTAATACAAATGCCCATTTAATGGCTTTCTCATGAATAACCCAAAAATATAGGGATGGAACTGCTTCAGACCGTTGACAAAAGTTCCTGAATCATGATTTGTCACTGGCTGTGAGATAATTACTGTATTAAAAGCTCGCTCTCAGTGGCAGCGCAAAGATTACACCATCAGTATAATAAATTAAGCCTGAAATATGTTCAAGGTTGTCCAATTTTGACTTTCTTACAGTTCCACTAGTTGACAACCCCCGAAAGTAGCATCCCCCAGAAAGTAAAAACAATGTAAAACTAGCTAGCCGCGGACATAACAACTGCAAATTTGTTTTAGACTGAAGAGACTATTTTTGACCTGATGCATAGCAACTGGGTTGACATGTGCCAAGTGAATTGATTAATTGTATCGAAGAATGTCGTTTGCATTTGGAACGACTACGAATACTGCACATAAATGATGTTCATTTTTTTTTACTTTTTTTTAAAGGAATGAGTTATCTGATCAGTTCATCTGCTTATCAGCACATTCATATGGCCACCAGCAAGTGGCCGTACACATTTTCCGAACAGATTCGAGTTAATACAAATCTTTACAACCGCGAGAGAAAACACATGGCGTGCAGTTGTTTTTTTTGCTAGGTTAAAGCGAAATGTTTCTCATTCGTTCGTTAATTGAGAAAAACGTAAAACGTTAGCTATAGAATGAGCTTTGCTATCCTCTGTCATCAAATCTTTCTATGGCGTTAAAATATTTTTGTGTCGTGCCCTTTGCCACAAATTTAACATCAACTGGTCATTAAAATCAAGGAAAGTCCATTCGTCGTTTAAAATTAAATTAACTCGGACAAGTCTTAGGATAGAAGCAAAATTGAATAAATACAATGTTAAGTTTGTTTGTCTGGTTCGTGCCATGACTGGTTAAGTAAACAATTTTGACGGGCCAATAATCAGTTTATAACACACAGGAAATGGTGATAGGTTCATTGATGCCATCGCTAAATAGCCTCTCTCTGTGATTACGCATTGAAAGTGGCTAAATAACAACAATTACGTAAATTGTTACTAATTCCATTCATAAAATTGCTACACACGTATATGACTTTTTAAAAACTCTTTACTGACCTTGCTGTTGTTTCATAAGTCGGTTGAACACAAGTCGGTTTCTCGTGCGGCGGTTGAGTCGAGAAAGGCACAACATGAAGTGCTGCCCTTTAATACCTCTGCAGTGTTAATCTTTAAAGCCCCGCTACTAGATACATCGCTCCACGAGAAACTTCTTTTCCTACGTGCCACTATTCTGCTTTCGTTCCTATCCGAGGTCGTTGTTTCAGAGCGCAAAGGTGCAGGCATTTGATTTTCTAGGTATTCCTTCTTGCTGTCTGGTTGATCGCGCATCAAATCTTGTGTCGTGTCCAGCTGTAGCCGTATTGCGATTGGACTCAGTGTTAAGCGTGACTCTTTGTTCACCTCCTCGGGCGTCTGAATACAAATTTTGGGGATAATGAACTCGTGTTGTCCACCTGATGAAACTTCAGTATGTTTGGGGTTTTGTTTGCTACTAAACTTATGGCCATTGGCATTCGGGTTGGACTCATTGTTTTGACCGTTGTTTGTCCGTAAACTGCCGCGTTTTGGGTGCGTTTGCTTGTGTCGTGTGTTTGCTCCAAACACAATCTTGATGAGACTTTGCGTTTCCTTTTCTTTCTTTAAAACTTTTGGTAACGTGAAAGACCTGGTTCTCCGCAAATTTCCCACGTTTTGGTCAACAGAAGAACACTTGTCGAAGCTACGGAATACATGAGGAATGTTTTCAGTTGACCTCCCCGTCTGCTGTTCAACAGAAATCTCTTTCAGATATATACAACTGTCTTTTCTTTCACGAGGCTGCTTTCCGTCTCTTTCCATTTGCATGCTGACAAATATCTCACTATGGAATCGCCCACAGAGCTAGTAATAAACTTGTCACCTCGCGGCAGGCACTGAAGGCGGTAGAGAAAGCCGGGCAATGAAATATAAGTCCTACTGTGAAAGTCACGCCAATAATCTGGCCTGATTCAGCGCATGTGATAGATAATCCTTATCTTCTTCAATGAAAACAATCGACTTCCTGACCACTTTCGTCCAACCGTGTCATAAAAACGTGGGGACCGGAATCCTTAAGTTAGTTGACGAGTTGTGGTATCAGGGCATATCGGATGGAAAAGAGCGGGCACGCATCTTTCATCTGTATCTGTTTCCCATTTGTTCTGTTAAAACTGGCGCCGCAACGCAATGGATACACCGAACTGACAAACATGGTAGTAGAGTGGAAAGGGAGCCTTAAAAAGTGTAGGATCGGACTCAGTAATAAAGATAATGATGATAATGATGATAATAATTATAATAATAATACTGTCAGTCACTTTGTCTAGAAGTTGATCAGTGGAAAGGGTAGAGTAGGTAAAATTATCATCCTTGTGTCGCTTAGTCGGGTTATCAGTAACAAGTATGCACTTATCACATGTTGCTGTAATCTATAACACAATCTTTTTCATTATACTTTATAATGAGCAAAGAAGGAGAGACAAAACATTTGTGTCTGGGAGCGGTCTTTAGTAAGCTTGGATGATCCAAACCCACTTGGGAAAAACTGGCCTTCACTCGTAGGTTTTGCTTGTCCCAGTTTAACTAAGCACGACCCAACCAACCTATCTGGTGGGGAAGCTTTTCCATCGTTCAGTTTGAGACGGGAATGGGCCAACTGTCTAATTGCGTGAATGACAGATATGAAGCATTACCAGACTGTGGTTTTCATTGAAACATTGGAACTGATTTGCCTTACGATTTTGTACGCGTACCAACCATATGAGCATAACTGTTGTTGGCTTAAGCTTGTGGTTATGTCTAAGAATCCTGTAAACACTGTTGGGATTTTGTTTGCTCTGTACGTGTTAACCAGCCTTGCACATGTAATATACCATTTTTTTTTGGTAACCTTAGTCACTTCCTACCACTCCTTTTCTGTCATGATAGTCTCGCTACTAATTTGAAGATCGATGATATTCAGAACATCTCGTATCCGGAGACGGTTGCTATGGCCAGCCGAAGATTTTGCTATACGTTGTACAAGATATATTTTGCTAAACCTTACATATCGTATTCGTACTTATTTTAGCAGGAACTTCATTTTTCGAAAATGGGTCAACATAATACAGATCTTCATTAACAAACCGTCTCAGAATAGATACAACTGATTTTAATCCTCCAGAGCAATAGTTTCCAGTGATACTACACAAAACTATATAACAGAACGAAACTGAAAACAGTTTGACATTTTTGCAGCAATGCAGGGAATAGACAGTGTCGTGTACACCGTCTGTTTGACAGTTACAGCTGAAGGACATGACTTGCTCTAAATTACCTCCAACAACTCCTGCTTTCTCCAAAGAATGCGTGAATAAAGAATTATACAACAGTACTAATTGTTGAATTTTCGCCAAAGCGTTTTTTTCGTGAGTCTTGAATTTCGCGATTTTAATTGCAGAAATCCAAAATTAATCACAATTAGATATCTTTTTCCTGATAAGATGCTTACTTGACACCCCACGCATAGCTAGACGGAGTTTGCCCACGCACTTTGCCGCTTCTCTAAGAAAACAAGGGAAATCGTGACTGTCGACTTCCAGAAGCCAATAATTGAGACACCAAGCAAGTTGTCTACTTCCCACATTTTAACAATGTTGAAAATCCGGTATTTTTCCCCTTTAAATTGAAAGTAAACCGTCACATTTTCCAACATCTATTAGGGGAGCGGGAGTACGTCATCCTCTCAGTTTCAACTGGGATTTTAAATCAAATCAAATTACAATGTCTGCCCCGCCCTCTCTTATTAATTTAATATTGTTGTCTGATAATTTTGCAGTGAAAAGGAAAAAAAAATTCTAATATTGTACAAATAAAAGAACCAGCCGTGTGGGAAGGACATCTCGTTTATTTATTGATCAGAAATAAACGGTCCTGTTTCGAAGATAAAGTATAGTTTAGCAATACTATAATTAGAAAATGAAAACTGAACGGAAAATAGTCTGAGGCAGCCAAGTGCCTGGTGGAGTCAGGCGCCCAATGGCACATACAATAACTATCAAATCTCAACATACTCTACTATTAACAGAACTAAAAATACCCGCGAAAAAGCCCTGTGGCAGCCAGAGTAAACCACGTGCGCAAATGCTCAGCGGCAAAACACTAAACGGGCAGGGCCACTGAAGTTCCAAAACTTTCTATTCAAACCCTAATAAAGCCAAAAATACAAAATTAGCTCTATTGATACGTAAGGAACAAGGGCGAACTAAATCAACAAATGAAACTGGCATTTACAATCGGTGGGCCACAAGATTCATATTATTCAACTGCAGCCCAACAAGCGAATCAACTTAGTGCGCTTCTCGACGTCAGACCTTGACATTCTGGAGGTTTGGCTGGGACAGATTAGAGATAGCCAGATCAAGGCAGTCCAGGAGCTGTTAGTTAAACTCAAACTGGATACTGTTTCCTTTACAAACTGAAGTGAACTAGCTGCCTTAGGGACCCTTAGGGTCCGTTTTCAGTTCGCGCCGAGTCTGGTGAACATTTAAAAGCTCCAGATGCTTTCTGCAGTTTTACATCAAGGAGGAGGGAAGCGGTAGAGATCAGCAAGATTTCTCCAGAATTGGAAACGTTTACCGACTGAGGTTGGAGTATTAAGCAGTCTCTGATCAAAAATGAAGATGCCATCGAGCGACAACTCCGAACTGACGAACTCCTTAGATATTCACCCTGTAGTTAGCATTATTACGTAACCTGAACTGATACCAATGAATTTACACGAAACATACCAACAATCATCTTAGAGTAACAAGGAGTAAAAAAATATTGATTAAATTATAGATAGAACTATCACAAAAGTCTTGAACATCACTGGTTATCACCAGCACAGGACAGTGTAGTGAGCACAGGACAGTGTATGCGTTATTCTTGTTATTGGACAGTGTAATAGGACAGTTGACACTTCCGATACCCGTGTTTGTGGACAGAATACTTCATGTGCAGCGTTGTTGTCGAACATTTCCCCGCGTTAACATGAAAACGTCTTCGAATGTCCAGTTTCTTTCGAATTTTGTCACAGGCTTAAGAGGACTTTGTGTCGTCCAATTCTGTCTGTAATCATGATTAACAAATGAGACCCCCACTTCGCGGTCGTTTGATTTTGTTGACCACTCGTATGATTACAGACCGAATTGGACTCTACTCGGTCCTATTACCATTATGAAGTCACGGAATGAAAAATTTAAAAAAAAAAACGCAGTAACCATTCAATAAATTAAGTCAAGAACGCTAGGATATGAAAGATGATTGATTTATAAATAATCTCGTCAAGATTTAGATATGTGCATATATTCATTCACGCGTTATTCAGAAATGTGTTTCACCTAAATTTATAGAGGTTTGTATGGAGACGCAATGCTGGTGCCTATACAGATGGGCACCAACATGACGGCCGTCAAGTAACAGACACATCTGTCATAAAGGTTTGCCGTCGAAATGAAATTTAATTCCTCTATACCTTTGAAACATTAAAATTAATAATTCTAATTCTTCTAGAGCAAGAACTGTTTAGTTAGCAAAAACCTGAGCAAGAACTCATCTTTTGACCAACTCGAGAGCTTTATGGGGCCGCCATTTTATTGTCTCCCCGGGGGGGGGGGGTACTCCCTTATATGGGCTATATACGTATATGCGACCCCAAAGGGTATGGTTTTTCAGCCGTTTTGGTCATGAATTGGGTATCGATTTTAGCTATTTTGCCGCCATTTTGGTCATAAACGGGGTATCCATTTTTGTGATCTAGTCTTCAATTCGGCTTTTTTTAGAGGCTGCTTCTTCATCCTTCTCCCATCCGCGCTTTGCCTTCCTCTACTCCGTTTAACGTCTGCTACGCAGGCTAGATAAAGCCAGCAACAAAAACCATTCCCCTAATAATCTTAGAGTCAGGTCATAAATAAGGTATCGAATTTTTGGTCAGCTCATAAATAGAGTAGGGAAAATCGCAGATTTTGGTCATAAATAGGGTAAGGATTTTGGTAATTTTTCTGGGAGTACCCCCCCCCCCCGGGATTGTCACGTAACTCACAAACTTAAAAATTCAAACGTCCTATTACATAATGAGGAGCCAAGCCTAAAAACCTAAATCACCTTTAGTTGGGGAATATCATTGAAGGTCGACCCTTAGAAAGTGTCGATGTGCACAAAGATTTAGCATCAGTTCACTACCAGTGATCTCAGCATGGAATCAACATTTAGATAACATTACTGCTCGGGCTAATAGAGCGTTAGGACTGGTTAAAAGAACTTGTGGAGATCTCAAGGACATTGATACTAAGAAAACACTATACTGTGGTTTTGTGAGACCCTTATTGGAATATTCATGCGGAACTTGGAACCATCATACAAAACGTAACATTGATAAATTAGAGGCTGTTCAGCGAAGAACTACCACTGAGATGGAGTACTAAGTCTGATGATGATTACGATCTTAGATTATCAAAGTTAAAATTGTTTTCTTTATTCAATAGGAAGTTTATTAGAGATACTACATTTTTGTTTAATGTAATTAATGAGCATTATGATATAGATATCTCAGACAAGCTCATATTTTGTAAGGACAGAAGCACAGG
>OMLO01002663.1_pt1 | contig 14560 bp, 7 predicted proteins | sample 1674811 | NCBI WGS metagenome assembly OMLO01 (sample SAMN06265003, study PRJEB25207) | coral metagenome | isolation source: Coral host | place: Mexico:La Bocana,Puerto Morelos, Mexico | collected 2008-11-13
ACAAAAAACTCGACAAAAAACTCGACATGAGGGCAGAAAAAAGAAAGGGAAACCATGGCACTTACTGGGCTCCGTACGACTGACATGAGTTGGGTGTAAACACAATTACATGATCGAAAGGCAGCTCTTCGAGCGACGTGACTACTCTGAAATAACTCGCATACCTGTTTTACGAGGAGATCAAATCCTTGAAGAAAGTAGGAACGAGCACTATATTTACTCGACGACTGCGAGAAATGGTCAGTAATCTCTGCCAATGAGGGCTACACAAACAGCAAATACTCATCAATATAACTTGTGAGCTTATGTCGGCCACAATGATTAAGATGTTTCAGTTCGTGAGGAAGTTTACCACAACATATCTTGTCATGAGACTCTGATGGCAGAAGATTGAAATTTGATTCCTTCCGTGTTGCTCAGCAAGGAAGAAAGACATGTTTCACAGTAATATTATCAGACTTGTCAGTACTTGTCAGAGTATAATTGATCTGTTTTCAAAGCTTTTTACAGAACGAATGACAAGTGCCGTTATAGCGGTGCTACGAGTAAGTCACGCAGACGCTTCAGTTTAGTACAAGGATTTTCAAAACATCATTTCTGAGTACTAGAAACTCGAGTCACCGCAAAGAAATATATATTTCATTTCGTGGAAACGTCTATAACAATTTCCGTGAGATTCGATTCCTTCCGCATTCCCCATCAGGAGAAAAGATAAGCTTTACACTGATCAGAACAAAGTCCGGGCTATAGTAGGAAATACTTTAAGTTGAATTTCAGAACTAATAGCAGACAAGAAATAAACTTGAGGTAGAGAAACACAGTTAATTCGTGTTTCGGATGTCCAACATCCATCTTCTGTTGTGAATACAAACGAACTGCTAGTCGGTGTAGCATAATTCAATTTCGCATTAGGCGACATTACATGCTTCTGACAGCCGGTAAGACCATTACAACTCTGAGTTGGATCCAGAATTACTCCTTCTTGCAAAGCGCTACTCTCCTAATAAATAAATCGATGATGGCCAGATTTGGGGAAAATATATGGAACATCGGAAGTAAATACAGTACTGTTGCTCTGTGGCTTTCAATAACCTCAACCCAGGTCTCACTCTTCCGCCGAAGCCGAGGAAGGAGAGAGCCGCCGAGTGACATGCAGGCGCAGGGGACTGATTAAAACGCCAGTTTGTTCAAAGGATTTCTTGACTAATTTACTCGAGCCTGTGACCAGAACAGACAGGATTATAACTGACAACATTGCGATTCACGGCTTTGCTTGTAACGTAACATTATTCTATTTGAATTATTTGGGAGGGTGTGTCTTAGTCTCTTTGGACTCATACTAGTTTGAAGATCATTGTATGTCAAGGATCTAAGTAGACGCAAAGCCTATTCATAATAGAAAAATACGGGGAAATATCACAGATAATCGACGCGGAATGGTGTGGCTTTTCGTGCCAGTTATCACGTCTTCCGACACAAAGGATACATTCAAGAGGGCTGGCTTTTTGTCATGTTAAGTAAAAGTAAATGACATTCACATGCAGAATGCAAATAATCAGCGCGTAAACAAAGTATGTGCTAATATTTTTAAATAATAGTGCTCCGAGAATTAGAAGAATTTGAACGCGAAACACGGTCAAAGGAATATGGGAGAGAAAGCACGGTCTTACCTAGCTTCCCATTCACTAATCCTCGCTTTGCCCCCCTCCATTACTATAACACCCAATTTCACCTCTTTCACTCTGAGACACCGCAAAACATTTATTAAAAGTCACTTGACTCCTTAAGACCAGATCATGCTTTTAACACTACTCACGTAATTCTTTTGGATTTTTTTAATAAAGTAAATGACTAGTGAAGACAGAGGACCTCGCGCAGACGACAAGACAAACGTATCTTCTGGCAACTAAACGTTTATACATTCTATTGTAGTGAACGTTATCACAGTGTGTTTTTCTTTTCTTTTCCAGTCATGGTGAAATATTTTTTAAATTAAATCCTTTGACAATCATTTATGCGACAATTAAGCTGAAAAAAGAACAATTAGCCAATGACATACTAAAACATTCAACCAAGCGGATTAAATCACGTTCAAAAGATGTTTGATGTGACCGACAAAGCATGCAAACTCCTCCACGTACAAACTTGTTTTTAATAAAAACGCCATGAATTCGCCAGAACTATGAATTACAACGGAAAAATGCAGAGAAATTACATCAGGGGAATGTCAAGGCTCTCAAATAATCGAACGATGAGTGTAATGATAACACAAGCCCCCTCCAAAGGAAAACGTGCCTCTTGAACACATTTTCAGGAGAATCACGTTTTCCGAATAAAATGAATTTATATGTTGGTTGCCTGTCATTCACCAACTGATCTGTTGCTAGGCTACCTCCCGTGTTTGATTAGTTTGGCACTGAACCACTTTTTTTTATTTGTCTTCTTTCAGTATGTAACCTTGAACTTGTAATTTTTATTAACGGAACAAAGCATTTCGTCAAGGTTGCCAACGAGTGTTTGTTTTAGTTTTGAATTTGTTCAGTAAACTGTGTTTCGTTCTGGAGGTTTTTTTTAATTTCTTTCATGATTTGTCTGTTAATTGGATAACGCTTGTTAAGCCTTTCAAAACAATAAACTGCACAGGCATGTTAGTCCTGATTTTCTCGTTTAATCGTCGTTAAATATTAAGTTGGAAAACTTAAGGTAAATCCAGACCAGCCCATGACGCATAAAAAGCAAGGAGAAATAAACGCATTGTTAATTCCCAGCTATGAATCCAAAATCAAAGAACCTTTGTTTAGAGCCCCCTTCTATTAAAAAAAAGTCCTAGAACAGTGGACCATGAAAATAATCCTTTGGCTTCTTGACAGTTTCTTCACTGACCTATCGTATTTAGTACATATTTGCAATTTTTCTTCGACAAAAACATTTTGGTATAAAAGAGGTGTTAAAAAGATTACTTTAAAAGTTTTTCTTTCGCTAGCAAGCTGGTGTTAAATATTTTGAAAGTAATCTACATTATTTCACTGTCCTTCGTTTAACTGTCTATCACCCACCCACATTGTCGACTGACAATATGGCAAGACGCACGAGTTCAACCACACGCATAAGTTTAATAAGGATTTAAAATCTAAATTTACGGTGAATGGCGAGACTTATAAAGGACTCTTTAAAAGAAAAAAGCCGCCCGGTATAGCTAGTGGAAAAAGACTTTATTCTTAAATCGGATCTAAGAAAAATATTATTTACGTGGTTATCTGCTTTTATGTCTTTAAGCATGTGTTTAGTTGTGTACAGCGCGACAACTGCCATTGTCTTCAGAAGTCACATATCATAAAACATGAACAATCTAGTGTTTTGCTAAAACAGCTGTATTTATCAACATCATCGATTTAACCACGACAAACCTGTTTGTTCAGATTAAGAGAACTCGATGACAAAGAAAAACTTCTAAATGAAGTTCATCATCCTAAGCCAAAACGTGGCCAGCTGCACGACCAAAAGCCGGGTCGGCCATGATTGAATCAATGTGGATATTATAGATTCTAGTTAATGAACTTATCTTGCATTTTAGTACATATCTTCAGCACTAAATAGAAATGTGTAAAGTGATAAGACTACAACTTGAAATGAAACTAGTGGGAATGAAGCAAGTCGCTGAATATAATGGTCAGTTTCAAAGAATGATTTCATAGTTCAGTGGCTCAAGTTACATAGGCCTCAACCGATTCTATTGCATTCTTTGTATGATAGCAATTACTATACTCGAAGTCAAAGTGACATCCACAGTTATGAATATTAGAATCTATCAGCTCTTTTTCCCAACAGATTTTACCTGATTAAGGGACTTGTCCAGACAACTTGCTGTTCAGTCTTGCATATTGCGGTTTGTGTCTGGTTTGTCTATATGTAACTTGGACTTTGAATCCTATATACAGCACTCCCCTTACCGGCTCCTAGGCCAACAGAATTTGAACGATGGGCTACATTTTTGCAATGCTCTCAAGGTTGTCGGTTAAATGACTTAGATGTGTTAAAAAAAAAACATGCGCCGGACCGCCTCAACAACAAAAAACCATAATGATAACGTAAAAAAATAAGCAATACATTAAACAAGGAAAACAAATCTAAAAGCGCACGTACAACCGACAAGAAATAACCTTAAAGAAATTTCAACATTCCCCGAAAAGGTCAGACTGAAGCGCGTGGGTAGTAAGTTTGTTGAATTGAATCCATTTTGATTTTCGAAGATGCGTATCTTAAACACTTTTAATACCGGATAACTAAAACCCAAAGAATATATCGAGAGCTTAATTATGGCCAGTATAACCTTTGTAAACAGAGTAAGGTACAAAGCCGGTCAAAGCCTGTTACATGAGGTTTACTTCATCAACACAAAAAGAAGTAGAGCATCCGGAGGAGGAAATTAACCACGTACTTAACTTCCGAATATCAGAGGAAACGTTAGACAAGGAGTCTAAGCCGGTATCACTTGTTGATTAATACGTTCTTATATTCACTAGAACTCTTATCTATCAGTGATAGATAACTGACTTTCTGACAAACGTGACTCCGGTAGTATTTTTTTTGGAAAGGTTTTACTGTTGCCATTCATATGTTCGTCACTTGTTTTAAACTGATGGCAAAATGCCCAATTTTAATTGTGTATATTACGAACCGCCACAAAATAATGATTTTGTCATACTCCTTCATAACAGGGCAACATAAGATGTAACTAGTGTTTTAAGACAGCAGCCGGAATGCATTCCTTTCCAACGAGTAGTGAGATAACTGATTAGCTCAACAGTTTAATTACTGAGCATTGAATGTTAAAGTTGTTAGGAATTCCACTTCACCCATCAGATGAAGGAGATGTAACAAAAAATTCTACCAAGTATCCGGTAAAAAGTGACAATGAATGAGTTGGGTTGGCACTTTCCGTGACCAGAGCTTTCAACTTCACTAGAAGCCGGCATGGGAGGCAATCATCTTCCTCTGCCATTATGAGATCAGAATGAAGTTAAAGAAGGAGTGGGGCAGATTATTTTTTTGGACCACGTTTACGGAATGCCTTATAGGCAGCAGTGTAACTCAGTAACTGTATATTTAAAACCAAATATTGCCTGCTGATAAAGGCCCCCAATGAAAGCATATACAAGAAAAATGAGTCAGTTTGGTCGCTACGCAACTGAAAGAAAGACCAATTGTACATTCACATTCTCTCCGCCGAGTGCTATAAGTGTTAAATATTTCACTGGTTTTCCTTACTTTTGCATTCTCGATCTTACCTTACTCGTTAAAGTCTGCACAGGCTCTCTCAGCTCCAGCATGGTTCAGTGAATTCGACTGCCCAGACACTCAGAAGGGAGCCATGTCAGACGGAAATTTTATACTTAAGTATTCAAGTACGAATTCAGTACATAAATGCTAAGAATCACAAGCGTCCAGCAATTCACTCTTACACCAATGTATGCAACAGGAAATCGATTGTTTTATGACGATTTGACGAATTAGCTGCCTGTGGGGAGAAAAAAATTTCCGGTCGGTTTCAAATTTTGTCACGAACGTACTTAAACAGCTCTTCAGGTCCACATGAACACTTGAAATAATCAAAATGTTGTATCTAGGCAATCAGTTGGCAATCAGCAGTTAATCACAAGATCATATACAATTATTTTATATCGAAGTGCTTGCAGCTGGTTCAAGATCCTCTTTGATTACATTGGAGCTCGCACATCAAGAAGGGAAACTGACTCCATGAGTTGTCAGGAATTATTATCTGGTTTGTTGTTTCGATTCCTCCTTCATAAGTTTTTCTTGTCACAGACAGAACAAAATCTGATGAGAGTAAGAATAAAAATATTCTAACGGAGTTCTGAGCAACTTGACCGGCACACTTTAAAATACATTATATTCCATCTCCCGCTACGATCCGGGCCTTGGCAGTCAAGGTAGATAGAAGATACAATGGGATTTGATGAAATACAACAATATGGCTGTATGTTTTAAATTGGATCCGGAGGAATTTAATTGAATGACTCAAAATATCTCCCAATATTTAAGTAGAAGTTATTGGGTTTTTTTCTTTACTGTGGTAACTAGGGTAACATTGAAACCATGGCTGCGCTGTAAACCGTGATACGAGCAACATCCCAGGATATTCTGACGCATTGGTTCACCACCTCGGCCACGCGATTTTTAGCAAAAATAACGTGGATGATGAAAAAATAAGTTAAAACTGCCATACGTGGAGATGAAGTGTTTCCATGTTTCTTTTTCCTTGACTACAAAACTAATTCATTGTTCGAGAGAAAAAATGGCGATGGCTAGCACGCACACGAATATACAATTAATGGACGTGAGAGATGGCACGCCCAGACGAAAAGCAAGAGAAGTTGTATGTTCTGATTTGAGAGACTACTGAACGCTCGTAGTGTCTCGACAAACGTTTTAGATCAAATTTGTCGATTTCTTCTAATGATGGTTTGAATCTGTTCTGAAAACAACGGTCGTTCTTGAATACGAAATAAGAATAGACTGAATAGCATAGAATAGAATGATATATTCAAGGATCTCTCTGTGGCAAAAAAGAAGAGGACAAAATGAAAAAAGCGGATGTTCAGTCCTCATTTAGTGGAAATTGTCGTGGTCAAAGAATGATAAGATTTTATACAGACAACAATGTTTCGAGCCCAATAGCAACTTGTCTTGGCATGGCTTACAGTCATGCATGAAGTAGTTTCAGCCAAGCTTTTACAAATGCTTTCAAATCAGGGTTTAATACTTAAGCTGCTGCTACAAGGGACTCTTAAAATTAGATCTGATGATCATGATATAGTCGTGAAGCTTATGATTTGCACATGCACTGCCCAGTAGCCTTTGCTTTGTAGCGTTGATCATATGAAGCAACCACTCAACTGAAACAAAAATGGCCGCGGTGTAAATCAAGTGAAAATTGAATTTATTACACGCTCTCCAGAACATGGCGTCTGTTATACAATTAAGATGATGATGAGACAAAAATGTTGCGAAATACACACACGCCAGCCGAATAATAAAGCCACAATGACTTCAGTATTTTATTTAATTAAAACGCGCTAATCACGCCACGGGTGTGACGCAAATTTGACGTTTTCAGCTTTTATCTTTTCTCCATTCAGCGAATTAAACAAACATTTCATTTTGCAGGCAATTCTAGTCTCTCTACTATGAGTGTGTTTCTGAGATAATAGCGTTTTGTGTTAACTGTAAATATATTTGATGATTCTGTGTAGTGCTATGGTATTTCAATGTCTCTAATGAGTCAGTAATGGCTCAATACAACTTTACAGAGAACAATTCAGCGTAAGAAAAAGAGAATAACAGATAAATTATATTTAAAAGGTGACACAGGAATTACAACCACGTCTTTTGATCTGGTCTCGCTGAAACGGAATTAAAATAACAGAGATCATAAGACTTGTCTGCCGGAATAAAAGCCCCCTAATTTTGAATTGCTTCCCAGCAGGGCTGCTGCTGACCTCAGCTGAGACTGTCAAATTGGCGCATTTCGCAGGTGTCACGGAATAACTTTTTTTTTATACCGAAGACGGAACGAAAATTTAATCTCTAAGCACAGTTATCACCGATGTATTAAAATGCTTAGCTTGGTGCCTAAAAACAAGAACATAAGAGAATGACTTACCTGCACGTCTTTGACGTCACTAGTCTGTATCACACCAACAGCCCAGGCATTCCGTTTGATCATCTGTGAGTGTGTTGAGTTTGGGGCCTTTTGCGGTCATATTTCACTCGAAACCGAAGTCAAAACATTTCATTTTAGTATTTTGTCAGCTTGGTCAGTTTTTGGTCTGGAGGAAGTTTTCGTTATAATTTGATTCAAAAATGTTTTTCGCTCAGTTGGTGATTCAACGTTTTAGATCGGAAGGAAGTTATTTGGACTTGTTTCTGTCGTAGGAGCTTTAGGATTAACTGACCGTTTTAGATTTATCATTTAATTACGTGTCTACCGGGAAGTCTGTAAATTGCATTTTTTTAAAGGGAAAAATTTCATCTAGTTTATACTACGTATAGCGCAAAGAAAATCCATTTAAAAGTCTTTGAATCTTTAACCTCTTTCAATTTTGCGCGTGAATCTTCTATCATTGTTACCCTGGAATTGAAACAGAGGAAACATAATTTATAGGTAGGCAAGCCGTACGATAAATTTCGGTGCTTCAACTGAGGGGCCGTATCCTATTACTGAGGGGCCGTATCAACTGAGGGGCCGTATCCTATTGAATTCTTTGCATGGACTTGAAACATAAACAAGAAAGAGCCACGTTGAATGTGTGAAATATTTGGTCTAGGTTTTTAATCTACTTTTTGTTGATTTTATGGAGAATTCTTTTATTGAGAAAACAGCATAGAGTGAGAAGCAGTTAACAGAGATATGAAAATTGTGGCTTCATTGTTTTTTGATGACCTTTGCCTTTCTCGGATTCAAAGCCAGCACGTACTCGTACTCAAAGCATAAATCGTGCAGCGTTGCATGTTTTTTGACAAAAAGTCGACACCTGAAGTTGTGATCTACATATTTTCTATGATAAATAGCATGTCCAAGATGTTTTCTTGTATATTCAAAGAAAGAAACGAGATTCTAAAAATCGTCAGTTTTATTTCCCAGTCAGAAGACCAATTTCCCGGCTTTATTGGTCTTCATGAAAGACGTCTCGAAATCTTGACAAGTGATTGTTAGCCAGAGTGCCATGTTCAACTAAATTTTAACCTTTAGCCATCAATATCAAGTACTGAATAAAGTGTTCACTAACTTTTTAATTTGGTTGGAATCGCCGTAGAAAATCAAAATCAGCTACTACAGATCAAATCCCTGACAAGCAGTTAAAAATCAACAAAAGAGACTGGTTATGTATTCATGGTGAGGCGAAGGCTGCCGACTGACTACAAAATCAAAAACAAAGAATTCTGCTTATGAATCTCTATGGATAAGTTTTTCTTTGAGCACACACCACTGACAGTAGACTGAAAATGATCCTCTATGGAATCTTTCTATAGCACAGAAGCTCGTAAGAACAATTGTCAGCACTTCCACTCCATGTACTCTGAAACTGACTTGGCTTTTAAAATTGGCAGTCAGTGTACAGGTTGAGAGGCGAACTACCATGAACTACAAATATCAACGTTAAAAGCTTCAAAGTTTATTGCAATATATACAAATATTTTTTTTTCAATAATTCACATCTTTTACAATTAATGATATAATACAGCCGATAAATCCAATTTATAAAACATTCTTGATTTCTAGGCAAAACGCCAAAAAACTGCAACCAACCTTGGTCATTTCATGAACACTAGTTCCCTTTGTTTACAAAAATTATAAACGTTTATCGGTTTGTTTGTTTCTGTGGCGTTCGTCTAGTTTTGTTTGCGAACCGGCGCAATTATAATTTTCTTTACATTATCTCGTCTCATTGCGCTTCTGATGCGCTTAAGGGTAAGAATGTTCCTCTTCTCAAATAAATTAACAATGGCAGGGATTTTTGATCAGACGATACTTGTTATATAACAAGGTTATGAAAGGTTACCAGAATTCCTTGTAATGTTATATTACATTAGATTACATAAGACTGTTGAATTATTTCTGACTATTCAGAAAACGTTCTAAGATGACTGCTTTGGTCGAAAAGATATCATAGTCCATATTTTCTTGCTGGATGTGTCTTCTAAGCTCTGCAGAATGTTCATTTCCGGTGATCGTTCTTGAGGATCCGGTACTATTAATTCGTGGTAAACTTTTAGAATTTGAAGGACTCGACGTCTTAGCACCCACCATAGAATTTCTCGTTTTAGAAATGACTGGATGCGACACTGTTCTTGTCAGTTCGTATTGCTGGGGCCGTTGGAGTCTTTTCACCCATTCAGATGGTGCCGGTAGTTTGTCAGGATCAACATTTTCTTTAGCTTCTTTCCTGCTCAAGTCTGGAAGGAGATTGTTCTCTTCAGACATCCTTCTTCTCTCCGAAGCTGACTTAAACAGCTGTCCTCTTCTAGGATGATAAGGTGACCCTACAAGCGCTATCACCTCTGTTTTTCCTAGTTCTGAGGGTGAAAATGCGGGTGGTACTATTTTTGATAGCATGTTGCAGTCCAACGAACCTTCACACAATGTAGGCAGATGTGTAGTTGTGGAAGCCAAACTTAATCTCCTTGAAGGCAAAATATCTGGACAAACCGCTTCATCGCAATGTGACGGCAATGGAATCGGAGTCGCAGTTCTAAGGGTCCTCATGGTGTGTGTTTAGTCAATACCTCGGCTCTCACTGCTGTACTATCAAATGTGTCCACCGTGAAAACACAGATGTACTGAGAAAGCTGAGATACGGACTTCAGTCTTTATCTATCACGTACAGGTCACGACATGGTGCGTGATTTTAAAACAATAGCTGTGGGTGTTGACACGGGCTTATGACATCCACTTAGAAATTCTTTGTTGTCCGCGCGAATCACAGATATTCGTTTAACAAGTATTGTTAAGCTGTTTTGATAATAACCAAAGAAAATTATGCCAAGCATACGTACTGCTTCAGTTGCTGCTATAGTTGAATGGGTCTTTTCTTTGCTTTCCATATCAACATTAATGAAATTAAGAAATAAACGTGACAAAGTCACATAGGCCTTGAAATACACGTGTGGAATATAACTCAATGACCAGTCACTGACACTAGGCGTGAAACCTTATATTTTAAGTTTAAACATTATTCTACTGACATCCGTCGCAGGCGCAGTTATCACGTGAACTTGTTAAACGCTGGTTTTCTGTCGATGTACGCTCATGTAGAAATAATCCAGAAATGCATGACGTGAGGACTCACACGCTTAATTGAAATATCATGCTGTCAGAACGTGACAACCCCGGCTGCGGATGACTAACTTTGGCTTGCTGCTTGAGAGAAGCTGTTACCATGGTTACATGATGTAAGTAGGGTAGCTGCATTTCAACTATTTAGACACCGTCAAAAAGGTCGGTTTTCTCGATATGTTATGGGAAATGGACCAGTCAAAAGGCTATTCAAACACAACTAGCTCCTTGCTTTTTGATGGCAGAGTTGAGGCAAACTATTGGAGAGTTATGACTCAAGATTTCTATCGCGTGACTGAGTTGACGAGGTCGCAGCCTAGCCAGTTTAATGTCACGCAATAGAGTTTAAGAGCGAATAATAACTGTTTAGTATAAATCTACCAGTTCTACTAGGCGATCAAAAATTGATCTCAATTTAACTTCGAAAAAACAAAGGGGCGGTCCCATTTTGGCAACATCCACACTGCTGGACTTCTCACAATCTACCACACAATATAATAGAAAGTGAGCAGCGTATCTCTTGACGTAGCCAATAAAAGAACGGTATTCGTGATAGAACTCCAGTAGATTTATACTATAAGCTGATAGAAAGAGTACGTTTTTCCGCAAAAATTGAACAGATCTCTATCATAAAGCGCGTTTCCGAATCTGGTTAAAGGATCGTGCAGCGGCTCATGTTTATCTGTTCAATAAACCGCGCAATTTTTACTTTCGAAAAATCTAGTCAAATCTAGTGCAATATATATGATGAATTAAAGGCGGATGCCATGCGCCAAGAAACTTTAAGCATGTGACAATTTAACGTTAAGTTTATTAAGTGGAATTAAATTAATATAAATAAAAATTAAATACAATGCTTGATCGAATTGGAATTTGGTTTCTGTGGAGTTGGAAAACCGGAGAGCCCGGAGAAAAACCCTCAAAACCAACAATACACTCTACCCACCGGGTCGGAATCACGAACCAGGGCTACGAGCGTTCTCATCAGTACCCCATCCATGCTCCAACAAAAATTACTGATAAGATCCTACTTGAGGTTTATTTCTAAAAGAACATTCGAGCAGCTTGGCGTGAGTTTAAGAAAGCCATCGGCTTACATTAACAGACCAAATATTCTTTGTTGGTCATAAAACAATATGATGTTCAACCTCGTTCCCAGGGTCTCTCATCTTACCGCTCCCAGGAGCGAGCGAAGAGGGAGCGGTAAGATAAGAGACTCTGGGAACGAGGTTGCATGATGTTATTAATAAGTCTTGCGTGAGTTTTCACATGACCCCCTCTTATTGACACAATTTGTCTATCTTAGTTGGTTTGTTCGCGTAGCACTGCATGATTGGTACTATTCATATTTTCCATTATCGTTTTAGACAAGAGTTCATCACTCGAAGTCCATACGAACAATAACTTCGAGGCAACCCTTTCAATTCGAGTACCTTTCTTTTTCAGTAGAATCGGCTATGGGCGGTGTCCTTACGCGAAATTTGACTTGACCTACATGGCAAAATGCGGTTACCATAGCAATGTCAAAGACGTGGGAGACAGTTGTCGCATCGGATTTTCAGGCTTAGAGTAACGTTAATGAACCTCTGAATGCCTCTGGAACTCAGTAAGGGAACTGCATGTCCCTCAAAACAAGCGTGACACTAAGAAAATAACTTTCCGTAAAGAAACTTTTCATATTAAGGAAAAAGATGCGCTGTGGCCTCATGGTCAGTGAGCTCGACTCCGAATCGAACAGTCCGGGTTCGAGCCCTGGCCGGGGACATTGTGTTGTATTCCTGGGCAAGACACTTGACTCCCACAGTGCCTCTCTCCACCGGACGTATAAATGGGTACCGGCAAATTTAATGCTGGGGTAACCCTGCGATGGACTAGCATCCCATCCAGGGAGGAGTAACAATATTCCTAGTCGCTTAATGCTACTGAAACCGGGATAAGCTCCGGCCTTGTATGCAGACTACCTTACCATATCTCTTATCTGTTGAGCTGCACCTATGCCCCTCCTCTTCCCTCTGGGTGATAACTCCCATGTGAACTTGCTGGCTGGGGATACTCATCGGAAAATTAAAATTTAACTCCTCAAAGAGACCAATCTGGGCGCGGCTGTAGGTTTATCAGACCCGCAAAAGATACCAGCCGTTGTTCAGAAAAGGATCCCGCGTTAGTACCCCGGGCCCAAGAGAGCGACAAAAATCTAACCTTAAAAACGGACGTAGACATGAGGGCGTTAATTGTTATCTCATTGGGTGCACCCCGAAGAAATACTTAAACAGCTAAAATAGAATGTGAATGAATATGAACTACGCAAGATGACGACATCCGCGACCATTTATTTTGGAAGTCCCCCCCCCCCCGATAACTATGTATATTTATATCATGATGGCCAAACGTCCAAATAAATGACACGAGTGCCTCTGAGCATTTATTAAGGTGGTCTCAGTAAAGTAAGGTACACAGTGATATAAGTTTTTTCAGGCGACAAAATTAAGAGGGAAGTAATGATTAATGACTATGATAAAGGCGGCTTAAAAATGATTGATATTGAATCTTTCAATAAAGGATTGAAAACTACCTGGGTCAAAAAATATGCTGATGTAAACAATCACGGAAAATGGAAACTTTGTTTTGACTTAGAACTCCGGAACTACGGTGGAAGAGCCTTTTTCAGCGGCAACCTTAGCAAAAGTGACATGTCAAAATATGTCAATTTATAGTCCTATCCATTTATTGGGGAAATCTTAAATATCTGGTCTGAAATCACTTTCGAGAACAATAGAGACCATTTTCGCTTTCAGAGCCTTTGGTGAACTCTCTTATAAGAATCGATAACAGACCAATCTTCTACGAAAAATGGCAGCAAAAAGGAATTAACAGGGTTTCGCTTTTGATGAAAGATTCAGATACCTTTCTATCGTTTTCTGAATTCAAAGATCGGTATGGTATCACTGAAACAAATTATCTGTTATTAATTATGTATCTGCTTTAAAAAAAAGGTACCCTTACGCAATAATACAAATATACAATACGAAAGCTTTAATACGAAATTTATGAAAGCAAGTAAACCAAACAGACAGGCCTATAAAAAAATTAATTGGTCTTAAACAAAGGTGTCCAACTAATAGTGAAGAAAAATGGGCTAGGGATTGTGCCTTTGAAGCCCATGAACCAATGGACTGGAGAGCGGCGTACCAGCTATCTTTCCAGTGTACAAGATCTACAAAACTAATTGTATTTCAATTTAAATTGCTGCATAGACGATTGGCGACTTATGATTGTCTTAAAAAAGTAGGAATAAAAGATAACGATCTTTGTAGTTTCTGCAAAACTGAGAAGGAAAGCCTATTAATTCATTTTTTCTGGTCCTGTAGAATTGTCTCTACCTTCTGGAAAAACTTTAAGGAGCTTCTTGTAAGCCAAAATCTTGCGTTGAGAACATACAACCTTTCTTTAAATATAGTCTTAGGCCTAAGGCCAGACACGTCAAAGAATAAACAGAAACTTAATATAATCTTCTTATGAGGAGATATTATATATGGTCCTGTAGGACACGCAACTTGTCCCCTGAAATGAAACATTTCTCTGTCTTTCTGGCATGTTACAACAGCCTCAAAACTGGAGCAGCGTTAAATGATATTTTTTAGAAATCTAAGTGGATGATAATTATAATTAAACGTATATACCAACAAGCAAGTGTTAAAAAAA
>OMLO01002664.1_pt1 | contig 14559 bp, 5 predicted proteins | sample 1674811 | NCBI WGS metagenome assembly OMLO01 (sample SAMN06265003, study PRJEB25207) | coral metagenome | isolation source: Coral host | place: Mexico:La Bocana,Puerto Morelos, Mexico | collected 2008-11-13
TATGAAACTAAAACCTCAGAAGGAAAGGCAATTTTAAATTTTGGAATGTAGCTACGTCACATGAAAACCGGCAATTCGGTCTGTAATCATACGAGTGATAACAAAATTGGACGACCACTGTCCGATAACAAGCTGTCCGAAAACAAACTGTCCGATAACAACTTGACAAGTGAATTAGTGGAAAATAGGAGTTTTTTAAACCAATCACAATTGAGGAAATTGTAATTTTTATGATTAGCCGCGTAAAAATTTATCAACTGACAAAAGCCACGAAAATTAAAATACGCAGATGTTCGCTTTCTACCATAGCTATACACCACAAGTGTGGTTAGCCCAATTTGGAATTTTAAAACTTACAAAGGCATTATTGCAATGCATTTTGTTATTAGGGTGTAAATTTGTTTAAAACAAGTTAAAGCGAGACCTGGGATTATTCAGAACTCGTGAGAGTTCTCCGGATTTGGACCAGGGACCTTCAGATCTTCAGTCTGACGCTCTCCTAACTGAGCTATCTTGGCACGTGATGACATCTTTTTTCTAAAATTAAGGATGTTTACATATGATAGGAAAGTGGCTGATGTTTATGAAGAAATCTCTTGACCTGCAATTACCGAGATTTCCACGATATAGTCATATCCCACTTCATAAATATATCTATATAGTGGCCTTCCCAAAAAGGTACCATGAGATGTTTAACTGTAGATGCAGATGTAGAACAAAGCCAGTTAACTAGGTTTGAAAAAGGTTGGCACCCGCGGGTCGTTATAGACGGAAGAACTGAAGCGGTTAGAATTCTTGCGTGACCAAGCCTGAAGTAGAACTGGGAGCTAGTTATCCGCCAACGGAGCTTTTCCAGGACGAACGAAACCAAATGATGAAACAAATAATCCTAATGAACATAACCTGGTTAAAAATCCCAACTGACAGGAGGCAGAGCAGTTGGCTGTTTACAAGCGTGGCCGAGGAGTTGAACTAGTGTGTACCGAGAAGCAACACCAGCCTTAGTGGTCAGATGAGAACGTGGATCCGTGACTTCCGGATTTCAAGTCAAACGCCCTAACAACTCGGCTACGGTGCCTCCGCTCATTGAATCCCGGTCCCAACACACGAGATTATTCAATTCTCCTTCTCTTTTTCTCTTTCTCTTTTTTCTCTCTTTTTTTTATTCTATCCCACAAGGAAAAAGATCAACAAGGTGGTCGAATTGAACGAGATGGTCGTAAGGCGGAGTTCTAATAAACAACAATTTTAGCAGACAAAGCCGAGTTATTCTCAGTTAAAAAAAAACACACACACTCTCTCAGGGAAATTGGGTGGATGTTCAAAACGTCTGTAAAGGACATCTTTTTCCCTGAAAGAAAAACACATCTGCTTAATTAGAATTCAGCTTACAAAGAAAGCGAAATTTTTTAAAAGAATTTCTCTTGTTGTGGTGACCTTTGTGGTAAAAGCTTCGTGCGTATGTTGTTGTTTTTGCGTTCATTGTATAGTACTCGGTACACACTCATGCTAATTTAAAAAGTTTCCTAGAAATCCTTGTAAACGGAGAGGTAATCAAAGGAAACGATAATGCACTCATGTTGATTTCAGCATTTCATCGCGCGTTCTAGAGCAGACTACCTAAAAAAACAGCAATTGAATTGCGAGGAAACGTTGAGCGAAGAGTCGAAAGTGAATCTACCCGTTGGAAGAATTTTGAAAGCGCAGCTTCCATTGAAACTGCATTTATGCTTTAAGTCAACACGGGATTTTTCCTGTCATATCCGCACAAAAGGTTAATAAATGCCATAATCCGGGTCGTGTAGATCACCCAGGGAACATTGGATTTACTTTATTCCACAACACATGCTTTGTGCTCATAACGAGTTTGTGTGCTCTACAGATTCATTCTCCACACTGAAAACAACGAACACATGTTGAAAAGCTCTCTGTAGTTCTAAAAACAAATTCTGAATAAACGAAGCTAAAGATCCCTTTAAGTCCCTTTCATCAAGGGAAGAAATTATCAACTCGCTAGACAAATGTAGAAAGATTTTAATTATTTTTCAACGAGTTTTCAATGCGCGTCTGTCGACGTGGGAACATCGAAGGCCTAGCACACATGTTAGAAAATTGCTTTATTAACTTCTAAAGAATGGCGGCGGGCAACCATTTTTTGTATCCTTCTGGTAAACAAAGAGTCCATTACGCGAATAAACGCTTTTCTGAGCCTCATTTAAACCTTTCACTACAGCTGTAACAAAATAAAATCATGTGGGACACCTTCGACATATTCGCACTGATTTCAGTAGTTGCTCTTTTCATGAAGAGATGACTGAAAAACTGAAAGACTGGGGTTACATGATGTGACATCGTCCGCGCACTGGATTAATGATTTTTCGCGGGTTTTCTTTTGTGTATTCAGCGGATACTTGCCGACTTTTTACAGCCGTAAATTACATCGTGATTTGTGTATTTTATTAGATCAGGAAATGCTAAAGTTGATATTTACAAATACTTTAAAACATTTTTTTCTTGCTGCGCCGCTCACGCTTACAAGCTCTGTTGTGTTCAACTGAAAACATAAATTAAAGAAATAGTTAGTCTGCGAACGCAAAATTTGCTAATATCACGGGAAAAAAATCGGTTTAACGTGATCGAGAAAAAGCTGATAAAACGTCACGCTAAAAATTTCTTTAAATTTTTTTTCCTTCACGTCATGCGGAGGATTGTTTGAAGCAAACCTAAATAAAGTGTCTAAATTATTTGCGTTTTAAAGATGAAAGACAAAGCCCGCTAGCGTAGATAAAGAAAATCGTTCTTTTCTCCTCTTTCGCTGATTAACTTGAATGATAATTTCTTATCTGGTTTTAAAATGTATTACTTAGCTTTTCCCAATTTCCCAGCGTCTCCATAAACTTCCGTCAAATTAGCGCTATCATGCCTTAAGTTACACAAGTATCTGTTTTCCCGTGTCTAATTAGTTACAATAAATGATCTTACGAACGGTAAAGTTTTTTGATTTTTGTTCCTCTTTCATTGCAATGCATCAAATTGTTCAATTTAGTTTTGAGCCGGCTTTTCCCTTGTATTTGTGGCAGTTTCTTTGTTGTTTTTTCCCACAGCTGAGTCGCTTTTTTCTGCTTTTTTACCCGTGGTCGAGCTATCAGGTTTGTCATTTTTCGCCACTTTCTTTTTCCACTTCATCCTTCTGTTCTGAAACCAGGTCTTCACTTGCGCTTCGTTTAAGCCCAGGATATGCGATAACTTGGCGCGGTTTGTCGAGTCTAGATACCTCTGCTCTGAAAAGGTTTTCTCCAGGACACGCAATTGAAGATCCGTAAAAACTGTGCGCGATTTACGACATCTTTTCCCGCTTGGGGTGCGAAGAGCTGGCTTTACACGGAAGTATACGGGAAGAGGATGATGTATGATATCTGAGCTGGAGGGAGGGTCTAAAATAAAAATAGAGAATGAACATTTCATTGATATACGGAGAAAATCCTTTCAAACCGCTTTGTATATAGATTTGGAAGTCACTAACAGCTAAAAAGCCATTTAAAGGCTTACTTAAATATTTCATCTACTTAAGTAAGCTTTTTAATGGGTTCCTATCAGAGTAACGTTCAGTTTGAAGATATTTTCAGTTTACATTCATGATGGCCTACATATTTCGATTACAAAATAAATTCTTTCTTCATTTGGCAAAGCGGATTTCTATTGTTATTAAGATCACAGAAGGGAAAAAAGTTTTAAAATGTCGGAAATCATTTTACTGGTATGATTGATCATGATCTCTTTTAGACAAGAAAATTGAATCTTTATGCAATGCCACCTTTTACTATTTAAGCTGATGACGACATTATAAGAAACCGTTTTTTATTTTTTTCTCGAATTTGCGGAACTAAATCATATCTGCGCTGGCAAAAGTAGAGTCGACATGCTATCTTGCTGAGCCAAAATAAGTGTTGACACGATTTAAAAGCGCTAAATGCGGCCTAGGTATTAGGAAGTTAACAAGATGTCGTGGGATAATCAAAGCGGCAGTTTAATAGATGATTAATACTAAGTTTTACTGCGTGCTGTGCAGCTTTCGTGACAAGATTGAAATTTAACGAGCTCTTGATAAACCACAAATAAACTGAAGTCCGATCGCAAACGACTCTTAAGTCGTTACGGAGTTAGCACTTGAGAAAAACATTAAAGTGCTAACCTGTCTGTCAAAGAGATGTAGAAAGCTACTAACGTACTTACCAGAGATGCTGAGCTTGCTCGTGGAGTTAGGCAGCAACGTTCTTGGGTCTGTTGTGTAGTTGAATGGCAGTTGAGGAGCACCGCTCGAGGTGAAAGTCTCTGGTTGGGTATACGGACCAGTTTGTTTGGCCATAAAACATGGCTGTGATGGGTTGCAAATCCTGCTCTCCTCCGTCAGAAAATGAGAAGTGTAATGCGGAGGAGGCGACAGTAACAGCGAATTGTTTTGCATGTACTGAGGGTTCTGATAAAACAGAAACGAATCTTGGTATCTAGTGTACATCTCGAGAACTAACTTTGATGCGATACCTGGGTGCTTTAACGTTGAAAGTAAGAGCAATCGTTGGCAAATGAATATCTTTATTGTCAAGGGTTTAGAAAATGCCATGAAAAACACCTTTGTGTTGATTGACAGGTTTGAAAAGTATCTCGTTCAAATAAAAGGCCGTTTTGACATTTATTAAAGGCATTTACAAGCAACCAGCCTCATGTCATATGTAATTACGAAACGGATCTGAAGTTTTCTTTTCTTTGACACTTTAAAAGTGCCGCGAGGTTCAAGGTCAGATAATGAAGGTTTTTATTACACTACTTTACATTACCACCCAAATTAATTGTGGTCGTTATTCAATTAGTGTTTATAATAAACTCGGAGAGAGTGTCAATTAGAATCCATTATCGCAAGATAATCGAAGGTAGAATTCAATTAGTACTCAAAACAATGGAATCACGAGGAACAACATTAGGTTGGTACGGAGATTGATAATAGAGAGAAGAAACCGAAAGAGCGAGAAAAAATGAAGTCTATACACGTTGAGTAAACAGCACGTTGGAATTTCAAATCTTCTCAGCGACAATGCAAGCAGCTTAACATTTTTTGTTTTAGTCAATTTTGTTTGAGTGATCTCGCTACCGAAACAAACCGTTTTCAGAGCCTACTAGTGGAGTGTTACTCTCTGTATCAATTAAGGTGCGAAGGCTGATGTACTCTTTTGCGTGAAAGCATTTTAGAGGTAAATTAATTTCGCCGTGTAGATTTACTTTGCGCAGATGTTTTGTGTAGTTAGAGCGTGTGGAATATCAAATAAAACATACAAGTCTTGTGTTAATATTCATGAAATTTTACAGCAAGGGAGATGAAGGCTAAAAGGGTCTTTATCTGAGGTGTTCAAGCTTTTGTCAAACTTGCTGATAACTCATGATCACAACTGTTGCTTTGGAACACGTGGCAACACTTTTAGCGGTTTTTGTTTAAAACTCGTTTGAAGTTTGAAAAAGAAAAATCAGACAGCAAGACTTCTTTAATTCTTCTTTTAAATCTCTCTCAACTGTGCTTTGAAGTCGGTGGACTGATCGTATCTCAAGTTTGAATTAAATAGTAACTGACATCAAATCTTCTTCCGTAATTTAGCTCGTTACATTAAAAGATATTATCATACTACTTTAAGAAAACGAATCGGAACTCCGTGATTGTCATATATGCGATATATCAGTGAAGTAATCTTGAATTCTGTTGTCTAAGATTCACTACTCATCTATATTGAGAGTTTTTTCTACATGTCACCAAAATCACCAAAATGCACGCATCCACATTATATATTTTCCGGTTTAGCCGTGGGTCGATCGACTAAGCTTGCCACTGAGATAAAAGGCGACAAACTTGTCCTATGAAATGTATGTTTGCTAAAAGGTTCGAAAACCCACAAAGGCGATTTGTTTGTAAGTCTTGAAATTAGACGTGTCTGATTTCAAACCGATCACTGAAACTTTGATCACTTAACAAAGAAAGGCTAAGTCGATGAGACCATTTGAAAAGTGGGTTTATCAAGTACATATCTAGATTTCTGACAAGATGAAAATATCACTACAGAATTAACGAAGGCAGACGTTTTAGTTGTGTTGCATTTAATCAATCTGCTTTTCTTCGTTGAACAAACCATATGACAGAACTAAACAGCTCAAGGTTATAAATCTTTTGTTCCCTTTTTAGCTTTTGTTTTACACTAGATTGGGTATATATCCCTTGAAAGACTAGCAGCCAAGATCGTACAAGGCGAACCTCACGATACGATTGATTTAATTTTCCTACTCGTGCGGCAATGTTCTCTTAGGCTTCGCCACACGAATGTGTGTTTTACATATATATTAAAATTTACAATAGTGCTCCCTCAGTCAGTATCTCTTAAACTAAGCCTAGCAGCCAAGGTTGTCTTAGGCCAACCTCACGAAAGGATCGATATGTTCTTACTCGTGTGTCAATGTTCTCTTAGATTTCACTGCACGAAGATGTGTTTTACATATATTACGATTATAATAGCACTCCCCATATCTCTTAAAAGCCTAGCAGTCAAGGTCGTTTAAGGCAAACCACACGTAAGGATCGATAAGTTGGTACTCGTGTGACATTTTTTTCTTAGATTTCACCGCACGAAGAGGTAGCACACGGCGTGTTCTTTTGTACGATCACGTTTTTTCCAACCGCAGATAAGATAAGAGGCGGAAGGCGAGGAAAGAAAATTGGACCAAAGGAGAAGTCATCTATCGATTACAAAGATTTCACAAAGGAAGTTTACAAAGAAGTTATCAATGTCATCGGGCTATATTCAAACCTTCATCACGCATACAAAATAATACAATTACAGGGTCCAATCACCACCTTCGGTACTGCCCGAAATAGTTCACATTTTTTAAACATCACTTAACGCCAGATTTTGCCATAAATGTTTTTAAATATTTACCTGAAGAGACCAACTGAGAGCGCAAAGAAAACAGCGTATCTTGTTACTTTAAAACAGTCAACAACGACTGGCTAAGGCTGGCTCGTCTTTTGTTGGAAGAAGCCTGTGAAAGTTCTTACGGGATTAACGCTATCCTTTGTGTTGAAAAGCTCTTGTAAACTACAATGTCGCACACCCATCCTACGACTTGACATGTCTAAAGTAATTAATGGAATGTAAAACAATGTGAACACCAATTTTAGGTAGTAATGAAATAAAAAAGAAACCTGTATTCAATAACGCGACGAGGCTCGTATACACACATTAGTCAAAAGGTAAAACTGTGTGCCTTGATCGCTTTGTCAAAACAGTTGTGAAATCATTGAGAATCCATTTATCAGCTGATTGTAATACAACTGACCAGTTATCGAACATGTGTAGTTCTACTTCGTAGTCCATCTATTCCTTATCGCAAAATGGTCAGTTTTCGTAGTGGCACAAGTTAGCTGTAACAGAAACATCACTCTCGTGCAAACTATCTTCGTAACAGAGATTTTAGTTATTAAACCTTCCAAATTAATGGACATCAGCTTTTATTGCTCTTAATCAACAGTTAATAAAAAGTTAATAATGCCATGCAGATCATAGTATTTCTATGGTAGTAAACCTGCGATGGTGCTCTCTCTAAGAGTACTGCAACAGCTGGCAAATGAGAGAGCTTGCTTACAAGCCATGTCGTAATAGAAGCATCGAACGTTTCTCCTGATAAGGGGATACAAACGTTTTCTGGAAAATCGATTAGATATTCTTCCTCAAGGAGTGTAAACTTGCACTATTTTCTCAAACCTTGTATAACCAGATGGGCGAGGCGTAATTAGAAGTGAATCTTAACTTTAGCTTGAAATGAAGTCAACTGCTAAAAATATAAAAGAAGACCTTTCAGCCAATATTTGTGTTTTCAATCAGTTGGTTTGGATAGCCTCTTGAGGCGTCAATGTGTCCGCATTTTTCAGTTATTTCAGGTTCAGCCCTAACAAAACAGGAAGTCACGACTGGATTATACTGAAAAAAGACGTGACTTTAGAAATTGAAATAGGAAAGCGGAAAGAAACGGATCTTTTTGTGGGTGTGTTTTTAACGCACATTGTATATCAGATGGTTAAAATACAGCCGGCACTGGCTACATAGTATCTGGAGGCACGCGTTTCCGTGTTTTATGGGTCCATGATGATCGCGCTAAAATTCCGTGAAATAAACCGTGTAGACTTCCTCCATTTTGTTTGTTTCCTCCCTTCCTTTGCCGCCCGCGTCTACTCGGACAAAATAAACCTTCCTCAAAATTTAATGCGACACAAGTCACATACAGCCGGGAGCTAGTCACGTGAAACTCTTATGGTATTGTCTCCTTGAAGTTTGGGAAGGTGAGATTTCCATGGGATTCGGCGCAGATGGTCGAGTTCGACTCGGCGCGGCCGTTATCTTCTTGTTCAGTTTCGTCGTGCAACAGATCTTATTCCCACGATGTATCCAAAGACTGAACAGAAGTCAACGGGACAGCAGTCTACTAGCTTCCACTACAAACCCCGCGCTGAAACATTCAAGGTAGGACTGACAAACAAACAGACGACCCGACTGTTGCTGCGCGAGGCAATTCAAACGACGTATTTCTGGCGGTTTATTTCTATGGAGAGGCCTAATTTTTTAAGACAAAGCTTTTCAGTTCTGATACTCCTATCAGAATTACAATTCAGATGCTGTACTGGTCGCGTTTTTAATTCTAGTCAGTCCTGTGGCCTGAATGCCATGTGAATACTGCCACGACTTAAGGACTCGGTTGCATCTATCAGTTAAGATTAGGGCCGCGGTATAATTTTTGCTGCCCTTGGCTCTTCTTTCAAAACCTGAGCATGTCGAACGGAGACTTATATTTGCAAACACTCGGCACTTTTCACTTTCCAAGAGTGACAACAAGCTTTCTTTATATTGCAAATTTCATTTAAGTCCAGCTTTAATCGCGCTTTAGTGCTCAGATTGAAGTCATGATAGCAAAAGATTCCAGCATGATAATCGGTTGGACAATCCGAGAAAGCCAGTAAGGCTCAAATTATAAATTCTCACCAAGCAGACACCACTAACACGTCCCTTAGGCAGACATTTTTTGTCGTGTTGGTCCGTGCTGAATTTCAGTTGCTTTTGTGTAACAAAACAGTTTATGCAGACGCCTACCTCCCGCTAGAGGCAATCCCAAGGGTTTCCGCCCACGAGAGAGAAAGAGAGAGAGCTCACTGTAGTCGAGCATACATCGGGAGCCTGATCAGTCTCCATTATTTTCGATGCCATCGAAATTATTGATATTACACGGTGAAGCAAAATCTAATTGATTTACCGCAAGTTGTGTTCCTGAAAGTATATTTATCTTTGGTAGTTTCACAATGATTTCCTTCGTTTTGACATGCTCCGAATAAAATATAATAGCCAAACTCTCGCAAAGACAAAGGTGTGGCAAACTAGGGCCCTTTAAGGAGCAACACTACCGCTAATGGTCAAAGGGCTTTTTCCTATAGAACAGTTAGTATTTGGAACTCATCTTAGAACTTCTAAATCGGTATCTGCTTTTAAATTTAACATGAAACGTAAACTGCTCAAGGATTTTCTAGTGTAAATAGTTTTTAGGTGAATTTTAATTTAGGTCTTTGAAAAAAGCCTCTTGGGGGAAAGTCAATAAAGTATGTATAAGTAAATAAGTATGTGTAACACCATGTCGATGTCCTCTGTGGCCGGTTGACTGGCAGGCAATTCCTAAACAATTTTACAAAACATGGATTTCATTTAAGACTAACAATATTTGCGCTGAATCCCAATGTAATTTATGATTGCTAATCGTCACAGAAGTAATACTTGTCCATAAAAAATAAATTAAAGAATTAAAGCGTATAGTCGGGAGTATAAACAGCAAGTAATGTACAATGATTGTTTTTAATTAATTAATTTAAATTAAAAGGAGGCCACTGTAACAGCTTCGTAAAAACTTGATGCGTTTTATCAACGTTCGTTTAAGCGATGTTAATCGGCTTTGGATGTCTCATAAAGTGGCGCTAACCTTAACATCGGGAAAAGCAACTTTTTTCTGATGCCGTGTAAGCAATTAACAGCAAATTAAATGGGGATCCTGCTGCCCTTTCTATTCAATCTTCAGTGGCTTCAGCATAACCTGAAACTCAGACAGGTAGGGAGGAAAGCAACGAGATTATGCGAAGGAGTCATCACACTAAAAGTAAACTATTCCGAGTGAAATTGAAGAAATCAACCAAATAAATGGGATAAAATTAAAGAAGAATTGAAATTGTTGCATGGCGATTTTGTTAACAAACTTGGAAAGATTAAGCTCGAAAGTGAAGCAGTTGTCAAGCTCGTGGTTGCAATCCTTGTATTGAAACCAGAAGCATATCCGTGGCTTGATCTCAATAATGTGGCTTCGAATTCATCTTTTGTAGGACTAAGTGTAGATACTGGTCGCCTCCAATTATATTTTCTAAGTCATATAACGGGTCAAAAACTAAGCCCTGACCAGAAAATGTAATCCATTTATCGTCAAATGGAAGACAAGAAAAGCGCGGGAAACACTAAAGTTTTCCACCTCCCATTGGTCGACAAGACCACGTCTTCGTGCTGATTGGCTAAACCATTGACATCTGCTTTTTAAGCCAATGACGAGGTTAGCAAAAAAGGAAAAAAAAAAAAGAAAAACAAACTTTGTTGACAATATTCATTTATGAATAGTGGGAAACGGCGCCGATTGCACTAAAACTGAAGATTTTCTAATGTTTCATGGCTATACTCCAATTTGACTTAGGCTGGTGAATAAAATGTTTCAATGTAGAAACAAGAAAACCACGAATAGCCGGTCGGTTTCATTGCATGTATCATCATCCAATATGTGAGATGGGCCTGCAACGACAACATGTAGTTTCAAGTATAAAACACCCAGCCATCAGGGAATGTTATGTTTTACGAATGGTTGCTTGCGTGGATAAGGCAAGCGACACTTTTTCGGGAGACCGCGCCAAAATACTACGAGACGCGGAAAACATTGCAACAGAGAAATGGCGCCTACCGACAAGATGGCATAAAGTGAATAAGGAGCTGTAAACGCGATGAAAATGCATTGACATTTAAGCAAACAAAAAACAGAACTTCTTAATATGTGAAAACACATCCAAAACAAAATCTATCATTCTTTAAGCTTATAGACGTTTTTATTTAGTCTTGAGAGAAGTTTCAACCTTTAAATCGTAAAAGGTTTCTCTTTGATGTACAAACAAAGAAGCTTGTTCAAAGTTCAGTTAATATCATATTTATGTTATTATGTCGAAAAAGCACTTGTACGAAATTGACTCGGATATGTACAAGATCAATTTGCTCAAAAGCTTAAACGAAATTGTGCTTGACAAGGTGGAAATTTGAAAAGAGACAAATTGTCGACCTAATGTCAACCCATACGCCGGAGAAGGTGGGCAATCCATTTTAAAACTAAAAATATCTCGTTAATGTTGACCACTGTTTACGAAGGTGGAGGCGATATTCCGACACATTTTATTTCTGCTCTTAATCTATTTTACTACGTAAAACTCACTTTTTTGTGATCTGGTCATATGTACGTGTGTCATTTCTCTTGTAGTCGAGTTTATCAGTTTCCAAATGTTTCACTTCGGATCTGAATCAGTGCAGCGCCGATTAATCTGTGCCCATATCAAAGCCAACCCCTTTTTCCCCTTTTGCCATTAACAAATGAAAAGTGAATTCGTAAAAGCTTGAGATTGTTGTCATTTTATGACAAATGGCCCTAATTGTTTTCCTGAAAGTAGAATAGATGACAATTAGTGCCTTTTTTTCGCCATTAACGCATCCTGGCTGTCAGTCACACTACCGCGTTCAAAGAAAATTTCTAATGAGCAGCCACGACAAAACGCCCTTCGCCGCTCTAAATAAAACGAACTTTCAACCACCTTTCCGATTGTACAATGAATGCATTTCGCACTTATTTCAAAGTAAAAACAACATAGGGAATAGCTTAATTCATCATTCGCAATGTGCCTTTTTCAAACACGCGAACAAAAACGAACGAGAAAGTGGATAGAAACATGCAAACAGGGTTCTACTATATGGTGCAGAGATTATTTACATCAATGTAGTTTTCAAGTACATTTACATTAAACAGCTATTTGTGATGGAGGTTGAAATTTTTCAAACATAATTGCTGTTTGAGAGCTACTCTGGTCTTCTCACTTTTTTATCAATTTATAATTTAGCATGTTGGCAAGAAACAAATCAAATTCCAATATTATACTTGCCTTGGCTAATCCTAATAGAATTTAAATTGATATTTCTCGCGGATATATACAAAGTTTAATTTCGTTTTGTCTTTGATTTTCATTCTCCATTTTGATTCTCCGAGGATTTTCCGTCTTCTGTGACATTTTCGTTGGATTTTTCTTTGCCAGCTGACGCACTCGACCCGTCACTTTTACTCGTCGAAGATTCGTGGTTGCTTGTGGGACTGGACTCCTTCTTCCATTTCATTCTTCTATTTTGAAACCAGGTCTTTACTTGGGTTTCGTTCAAGCCCAACGTCTGTGCAAGCTTTGCGCGGTTCGACGTGTCCAAATACTTTTGCTCCGCGAACGTTTTCTCCAAAACGCGCAGCTGAAGGTCGGTAAAAACCGTGCGTGATTTTCGACATCTTCGTCCGCTCGGCGTGCGAAGAGTCGGTTTAACACGAAAATACACCGGCAGTTGGCTCAAAACTTCAGGGCTGGGATCTGCGAAAAAGCGAAGTATTGACACGTCAAAGAGGACGAGGCGAAAGTTGATGCTTAATAGGAATCACTAACTGCTTGAGATGTGTTGACATAGGATTATAAACGGCCAAAATTTCAAGGGCTGCTTCGTTACAACAAAGGCAAGTAACCAGTGATCAGTAATTGAAGTCCTTGAAAGCTGCGTTCAATTTACAGCTCTTTGGCAGAACTGCTTCCTTTTTTGACTTCTCAAAGCATAAAGTCCTTGAGAAGTTGTTTTTATAAGGGAAAATTACAAAGGAATAATCTATAGTTACTGAGATTTGAATGCCGTTTTTGCTTTTATGTCACAAAGCAGAAACAACAAGCGAAATTCGTTTGTAACTTTATACACCAGACAGGTGAAATCTTCGCTGTACAAAGCATTGTGTCACAAAACGGAGTTTTCAACTATAGCTGTTCTCCTTACTCTACCAACACGTTTCTTGAAGTCTCCTTTCTTGGAAATTACAAAAATTTGGTAACCTTTTCAACCCTTAACAACACTTAAGTTCTTTGGCTTACTATTACTAAATCATCGAGTGTTTTCTATCAGTTTATTTTGATTCAACGATGACACATTTTCTCTTGTTCTAACAGCTCCGTTTTAACAATGAATGAAAGTAACAAAAATTCTTTGCTTATCAAAGTTTGCTAGTGTTCTTAATCCCGAAACCTTAAGACTTTAAGGCTTGGTTTAAAGACCATGAATGTAAAATAACCCTGAAAGCGATTCCGAATGGTAAACTTTTGAATTTCAGTCACATTGTAGTGTAAATGTAACTGGGTTTTGATGACTGATAAATGAGACAAGCCATTTTCTTTGTATTTTTTTTTTCTCGTTTTACCTTTTGGCCTAAACAGTTGATATCTAAAGAATGGATTTCCGAAGATAGTGTTCTTTTCAATATTGTAAAATTGCCATAAAGCAGTTGAGGATTTCCTCTTTCATCGTAATTACCTTTTCTCTGTGTTCATTGCCGCTCCATTAGATTATCTATGTAATGATTCAATGGAGATGTTATGTCTATGCGAAGTTGATCACCTCCAAGAAACACGCGATAGTTTGAGCCAGTAATTTCTCCGCAACGAAACGTCCAATCTGTTTTTTGGCAAAGGTGTTCTGAGCCACTTCAAATACAAAGAAAGCCTTAAGATTAAAGTTGAAAGAGAAAACAAAGGATTTTGGCACAAAACATTAAAAAGACCACAAATGACAATCTGAAAACGTGACTTTTTCTCACACACACCTATCCGAGCGGTGTCCCACAAAATTCATTTTCCCAGAAAAAAAGTCGAGCACTAATTTATCATTTCATAACCAGGAAATTAAGTCAAACAAACATGTGGTAGAGCCATTGAAGCAGAAGAAAGTTGTCAGACGTTGTTCCACAGTTAAGCTGCCTTTGTGAGCTTTTCACACGACGGGAAGAGAGAAATGGTGCCAGTCTCAATGTGGTATAAGCATAGCATACTAAATCAACGGAGACATGAGAAGGCAATTACTTTTTCTGTGGGAAAGGATACGTTTTTACTTACGTCGGAAAGCTAAGAGTTAAAACTATAGAAGCAACTAACTTGGCATGGTGCAAAACTCTACACTTAGAAACTACAACGAATATGATAATATGAGGAGAGTGCGTTTGATTTTGAGGCCAATGGGCTCGCAATAAAATTTGGGCGTGCAAAATAATGGTATGATAAACTAGCCCACCTTGAAACATTGGTACATCATCTCTTTGCCTCTGCGTGAGAATCGAGTGCATCCCAAA
>OMLO01002665.1_pt1 | contig 14556 bp, 8 predicted proteins | sample 1674811 | NCBI WGS metagenome assembly OMLO01 (sample SAMN06265003, study PRJEB25207) | coral metagenome | isolation source: Coral host | place: Mexico:La Bocana,Puerto Morelos, Mexico | collected 2008-11-13
ATATTGTTGTCTATAGTATTATAGTATAATAATACTGTTATCTGATATGTTACGGATATAATAATTGTTGATATTGTAATTTATCTTATTTTTATTTTTTAATATATACTTCACTTGTTTCTCGGAGAAACTAGCTTGTCTTAGCTATACTTAATTCGAGGATAAATAAAGTTTTATGTATGTATGTTTATGTATGTATGTAACTAGCTCTGATTTAGAGTAAAACTACTCCGCTCTATAGAATTAATACATAGTTATAGTATTTTTACGAGTATTTCTAACAGATAAGTCTTGAAGTGTATTAAAGTTTCAACAATGCACAGCAAGCATGCTACGCACCTTTTGGTACAACAGGCGGTGGTAACGTCTTTGTAGTTGACGGTGTAGTAGAGGTAAACTTTTCTGCCTTCCAGCTTGCCTTAAACCCCATCTTTGTAGTAGAAGAATCTGACCGGAAACCAATCCACAGATAATTACCCGTGGAAGTAATAGTGGCCGGCCTGCTAGTGCCACAAAACTTTCCAACCATGGGGCTTCTAGCCGACGAACCGTCCCGTATAAGGACATAATCATACTGGCAAACAGAATTGTCTTCGAGAGCAAAAGTTTCAAAAGTAAGCACAACTTTATCGCCAGTTTGCGTTTCTATCACCCACGCGCAGACTTTATCCACAGGGTAGTTGTTTGGGTAGTTTGGTGTCTCTATTGTACCGCTTCTCTCTTTAAGAAGACCACCACAATCATCTGAAAGAGAACATGCAGACGACCGTTTAGTTTAGGACTTAGCACAAGAAAATAGATATACCGTATTGTGCCGAGAAAACGTCTGACAAGCCCGCTGCAGGTATTGTTGTTTAAATTATGTCGCCGGATAACCTTTAGAGTGTCGTACTCGAGTGTTTATACTAACTTTATTGCTGAAAGAATAGAAATAACTATAGAACTCCCAAAGCATTTTCGTGGATTTTGTTAACAGCAAATTTTTTGCTTTTTTCAAGAAAGCAGTTAGTTCTGTCCTCGTGCTTGATGAGACCAACACTTGCTGCCCACTACCGTACCCAGAGATTCTTCTATTTCACTGTACAATCGTTTGATGATCAAGTTTGACTCATTGAGTGGTAAAAAGCATAACGAAATAACTTCATTGATTTTGACTGATTTGACCGTCCTTTACATGCCTCTTTTACAATGTGCTGATTTCTCCAACACAGAATGCCGAAAATGTAAAAACAATTTGGCCGCAAAACTGTTCAAAGTTTACAAAGGACAACACATGAAATAATGACAAAAGAGAAGGAGAATTAGCTAATCCTATCACAAAAGCGCTAGCAGCTGGGGGCTAAAAAGAACAAAGAAAAAGCAATTAAAACAAAGTCATCAAGATTCAAACAATTGATTGCATTCTGCCATTCTCACGATATCTTTCAACGACAACAAACCAATGTTTCTAAAGAACATACCATGTATCTGTTTTAACAGCGCTAAACGACGGTTATGTAAAAATCATTTATATGAGTTTCTTTACGGGTAAGGTGGGATGCTGAGCAACTCTGAACGCAGACATAAGTCAAGCAGTACTCTAAAATTGTTTTAACTATAGAGAAGGATAACAAAGAAAGGTCGAAGCGCAGAAAATTTTCAAATTCTTCGTGACAAATTTATTGGCTGGCGCAGTCATTGTGAAGTAAATTCTTGTCCCTTTCCCACGCTTAATGTAGGTTTCGAATACATTTGAACAAGAACATTATGAGAACGATTAAGTAGGTTGGCGCCTCAAGTAGACCCTAATGACACAAAATAAGGCGACCAATCAATGCAAACATGTATTCTTTCAAAAAAAAAAGCTCTCGTCACGCGTGTTGTTAGGCTCGTTAGGCTAAGCCTACAAACGCAGCCGCCTCCTTCTGTCCCGACCGAAGGAGAAATTAACTGGTAAATATTTAAAGCAAGTGTTTCGGAGATTGCACTTCTTGGCTAAGCCCTCTCGGAGGTCAACATTTAGATCCACGGTGTGCGAAATTTCAATTCCTATTAAGGCATTCTAAATTGATGTTTATTCTTGAAATTTTAAGCTCCTGTTCCAAATTGTTAAGTACTGTTCGAATGACTTGCGCAAACATGCTAATTGATTCTCTGATGGTCTTTTACCGCCTCATTTAAGGGCTTAACGCTATAACAATTTTATGAAATAAACAAGCTTTTAGCGGTGATTAATAATTAATGAAAAAAAGACCATGCTCATGTTCAAAATCACGAGGGGCAAAAAAGTGAAGTGAGCAACGCAGGGGAAAAGCAATTAGATTTATAGAGACAGCAGCAGCAGTCTTAGCGAAGTCGCTCAGGGAATACTATTGGTAATTTCGAAAAAGACCATGCTCATGTTCAAAATCACGAGGGGCAAAAAAGTGAAGTGAGCAACGCAGGGGAAAAGCAGTTAGATTTATAGAAACAGCAGCAGCAGTCTTAGCGAAGTCGCTCAGGGAATACTATTGGTAATTTCGGAAGGAGGTGTGCCTCACATTAATTTTTACTTCGGACCAATATACATGACTTCCATACCACATTTCACAGCTGAACACTCATCCCATTTGGTGTAATGTGCCTGAAGCAATATCTATTCGGGGGAAATCAGTGACACTTTGGTCACTTTTTCTTTTTCTTTTCACTGCAAGAATATTGAATGTCCCTCCATAGCAGAGAAATAGATATGCTGTTTGTGCGTTCACGGTGTCATGGTTCCCTGTATTTATAATGTTGTCAATTTTAGTCATACTCTAATGATTTGAGATCATTTGTAATCTCACTAGAGATAAGTTCAACTCGCAGCCGTATTACGACAACGCATACCGATAGCTGATACATAGAGGCGTAGTCTTCCCGCGGGCTATGTAGTGAGATTCTAAAAACACTTCTGGTCTCGAAAGGAAGCGGGAGAATAACTGGCTAAATCTCATGACCGCAACACGCCTCGTATCGATGAGAAGTAAACCAAACATACGTCAATTAGCCGATATTATCACGCTAATGTATCACGCCTCCGCAGCCGCTGACAGCCTGGTTTATTAACAGCTGCTAGCACATTCTATTAAAACATTCTCTTGATTCAGCACCGTGGATGTTAATTATTAACTTTTCCGAGCGTGATGATTTAACTAAATGGATGCTAATTAAGTGCCTACTACTCGACTTGTGCAACTTACCTACAAGTTGTGCTCGAACACCTGATAAGAGATAAATGAGACAACATTGATATTAATAGTGTCGACTGAAAATTGTATGTGTAAGATAATTAATATTCACCAAGAAAACGCGCTATCTAATTAAGACGAGCTCGTTGTTACTATTTGAGTTGACTCACGATTGACACAAAACGAAGCGAGCAAGAATTTTTCTACTCACGAGAAAGACATCTACTGTAAATTTGACAAATCAATTACTTAAATACTTCATATTCGATTGTTGACTGACAATAAGCGCTCGAGCGCAAGAAATGCGCAGACGTTTCCTCGCAAATACCAACGATGGTACTTCTGAAACGAAATGAAGGATTTTATTAAACTTAGCGAAGAAGATTTAAGGTTTTTCGGGATGAGTACAATGAGTTTTATTTTGATTAACTTTTTATTACACAATTTCAATGCACGTCCCTGGTATCTGGGCATGCGATCGATCGATACGACTTGTGGATACTTTTCATTTGTACTAAACACACCAAGCAACTGACGATAAGAATGTGCGAAGAAATGTTCGTGCATCTCGCGGTATCGCGTAAGTTACAACCGAAGTCTCGGCAAAATTAATGTTAGAATAAAATCTAAACAAATGATAATCTCTAAGAGGAAGAGAAAAGGCTTACCTTGCCAGTTTACCACCAATCCAAAATTGACAAGCAAGAATACAAAAGAAATTGTTCCCTTCATAGTTCCAGATGCCAGTGGAATCCAAGAAACTCTGAAGGAATGCTTGGAGTTATTCCGTCTGTGTTGAGTACTCAGGTGTTACAGGATTTATGCAGATGCCCACTGAACCAAAGGTTTCATAAGAGGCTTTGAGGTCACTCTGGTATTCTCACATATATTAATCAACCGGAACGTTTGAATGACCTTCTGGCACGATTACGCCCTCCGTCCAATCGGAGCAACGCATGCATAAAAGCAATTCTCTTAAAAGTAACTGACACCTGTGTTGGAGCCATAGCAATTTACATAAGAACAAATAAAGTCCATGCAAGCGGAACTGCCTCGTATTTGCCGTCGAGAATATTTACCGTCGGCTTCTTAACACCATTCCCTAATCGGACTGGATTGTTTCTTACACCTTTTCTTTCGCTCAAAACGATTCTTCTTCGGCTTGGACCCCTTGTAGGAATGGCTGTGGATGCAAAACTTAAACGGGTGCCACCGAATATGAACATCAAATTGGATTTTACTTTGGGACTGAACAGTGTTTACATTCTCATTTTTCAATAAAAAACACGAGATTTAAGAAACGAAAATAACAAAGGCGCGACAGGAAGCTCTTTGTTGTTCTAGCAGAATTAGAAAAGACTTTCCGCAAAAATTAAACGGATCGTCTCTAGGCTTACAATTACATCATGAGGGTACTTTTTTCAGAGGCTTATGACAACGGAAGCAATTCCATACACGAGAAGAACGGGACAAAATCTTGTTGAAAATTAGATTAAGAAAGCGTTTATAAAAGCTGGGATCGAAAAATTCTACGGTTGGTGGTCCGTTTTTTTCTACCGTTTCCTTATTCATAATATTCAACCTAACGATACAACGAAACTTTGCTGTTGCACCTATTTGACCTGCCTCTATCGCATTTCTATAAAACGTTTTCATGTCTCAGCAATTATATTCAGATGGATGCAAATATAGCTGGATTGACAACACTCCCCGGCGGGCGTACTGAACGGACGGTGAATGATCTGCAAACTTATAATCACACAGAAATTGGGAGACGTTGAAACTATGATATAGATGTAGTTGCAAGAGTTTAAAAGAGAGTCGCCTTGTTTGAAATGGACTCCAGGATCAAGAAAAATACTAGCACTCCGGCTTTATGATACCAGATTCCACGCATAGCTAAGTTAATCAGTTATACTGAAACAAAAAACAGAATGTACCACACCTTCCGTAGCGACGTGCCTGAATTTGGACTCTTCAAAACGGGTGGCCGCCAAAATTACCACGAACTCTTTGAGGGATAAACGTCAACAATAAAGGATGGAGTAGGGGAAGATGTTGTGAACGAGGACTGTCTTCCGGCGATAAGTGGTGCTTGTCTTTTGTGGTTTTTGTACCGCATAAGAAGCGCCAACTCCCAAAATCTCAAGGGGTTGTCAACAAACTGTGCTCCAAAAACTTCTGAGTGTTAACTGAACTATAAAGATGAGTTGTTTGAATGGTTGGTTGCACGGAACACCGAAGTAAAACACGCCCATGCACACAGATCGATAAGTTGGCGAAAAAAAAAAATTGATGATTCGAAAGTCAAGAACCAAACTTAGGGTCCGTCCACCATGACACCACGTCGGAGAAATTTAAAAACACAGCTTTATTTCTACGGTTAGCGCTATCGTCCACCCTGATCCGTCGATTAAACAAAGCTTTATGAAAACGGAGCTTTTCGATGATGAAAGCACGATAATATGTGATTTCCCTGCCAGATCCTTGTTCGCCGGAATACAAATCCAAAATGACCGGTGATTCTACGCGCTGAAATCGACATGAAAATTCTTCATGTCTTCTTAGAAACCATATAATATAGGTTTAACCACCGCGCAGGTTGGCAGAAACAGTTAATAATGATTGATTAATATTAATATTGATTCAAGAAATTTCGGTTTCCGAAGTTGCAAATTTTGAAGCATTCACTTCATTTTACCAATATTGAAAGAATGACGTCATGTAACAGAACGAGCAACAGTGGCCGAGAGTAAAGACGAACTAGCTGAAACACTGACTGAAAACTAACTGGAATGCATAACAAGCTATTGAAGGCTATTTAGTTTTAAAGACTACTTTTAAGTGAAAAACCCCCGTTGAAAACCTGATTAAAAGGTTGACATAATTGAAATCAGCGTCACCGAAATCAATGCCTCCCATGCTGTGAAATTGGCAAAATTGTACATGACTTGGCTTCGGCGGACAACGCGCTCAGTCCTCAGTCTGCACAGTTCTCAATATCATACTCAGGCTCATCCAGTTGTTTAATGACATTGATATTGTCCTGAGTATTGACTTGAAAGTTGAAGGGCATACTTAGTACAAACGGATCATTTTAGTAAATTCTTTGAAAAACGTCTAGAGAGAAATAAGTCCGCCGACTCACTGGAAATAACATCAGTGAAACCGTTTGTATCAGCCAGGGAATGCATTAGTTGATACACATTGTAGAGCATTCTTTCTAATAGACTATTCATCCCACCATACCATATGTTTTGCGCAAGTCGGCCAAGACGGTGCTAACGAGTGTCAATTCAACATCAGTAACTAGACGATGTTGAGATGGATTATAGGCGACGACATTATTATCTTGGTCATGCCAGTTGTTTACTTGTGTTAAATGGTAATACATCAAAGGATATACTAAACGCAATTTGTCATCCGTATAAAACTACTTCTACTTTTATTTGCTTTCAAAAAAAACTCTCGGAAAACCACATCATGGCAGCGGTGTCAAAGCCAATAAGAACGCGTGAATGCGCGCGCCGAAACGTGCCGTGTAAGTGAACTGGTATTGTAGAGCCTTTGTAAAACGTTTGAATGCTGCCGAAGAATGATCAAAAAGAAAACAAAAGTAATCGCGCGATGCTTGAACGGTATCTTAGATGCGTTGTCAAACGATTGAGCTCTTAATTCCGGCATCGACTGAATAGTACACAATTACGCAGGAGCTGTCTCGCTTGATTTGATAGTACCACGTAAAATAAAATCATGAAGTGTCTTTTACGTAGCAAGAGCATTAAAATCCATGCGTCTCCTTCGAAAGGACGAAAACACCAAGTGCTGCTTGGAAGGACTTTGAAGGCCAAGCTTGACACGTGGAGGAGTATGAGGTTCAACGATGTCCCAAACATGGGGGTTAGGAACGTCAATAGCCAGCAAATTTGCTGCATCAAGATGACCTGTGGAGAAGTGCGAGTATATTCCAATGCATAATTGAACAGATGGGTTTACCGACGCGATCTTAAGCTTTAGAGAACCTTGGTTTCTTCGTCGCAAAAACTTACTTGGCACACACTTGCAGTTATTTCATAAATGGCTCTAACAAATAGGATGTCCTGCCTAGTTAGTGGCACAGACTAGAGATCTTCCTCTTATCCGGAATAGTTTTATATGGCGGAATCGCAGCTGTAAGAGAGTATACTCTGCAAATCGCTGATCCAAGGGCGGAATTATACCTTACACGTGCAATATGTTCTTAGGAGGTTTTGTTTCATATTTTCATAATACGTAAGCCTTGTATAGTTCAACCCCTACTTTAAGCTAGAAAGATTTGTTTCACATCACATATTAGCCGCTGGCCAGTATGATAAGTATACTTTAAAAGCTTGAAACAAGACGATGATAAAAGGTTATCTCAGCAACCGGTAGGCTTACAGACAAAATTCAAAATAAACTACGCTGCTTGAGAACTGATTGGAGTGACTGATAAACAGGAAACTATCCAGTTTCCGTTGTAAAGGCTTCGCGAAAAGGAGAAAAACAGTAACCATCGTGAAAATAATCATTACAAGTAAAATTCACTGTACGTTTTAAGGAGAACTTATTACGGACTAAAATCAACTTTTGAGCGGGAATTTTGCAGGACACACTGAACACAGATTGTGGGCAGAATTGAACGCGGAGGATTAGTCGTGTTAGTAAATATCGCGTATGAAATGCAATGCCCTCCAGACGATTGAAGCGTAAACAGCTTACTAAGCACATATCATTGTTTACTGGATCATGCCCCATACCCATAGGGAGGCTGACCTCTATAAAAACTGTATCACAAAGCAAGTTACAGTACTTACCAGCATTTATCGCAAAATCCATGGCGTAAATTCCGTCATTATTGCAAATACTCTTGTCTGCACCTAACCATTCAAAACGTAATTATTACCTCACTTCCAGCCGATGTCCACGGTACTTTGTATTAGATTTGCGTTACCACGCTTATGAAAACTCGCGCAACTTTGTCATCCAATCAGAAGTAAAACCAAAACAATGACTCGCTAACACAACCTACATGCAGGCGTCTACTTTATTGAACGTAAAAGAAAAAGTAGACGCCTGCACATAGACATTTTCTTACTAGATGTGTTTGCTTAGGGTCGCTTTGCTGGAGTGCGTCCCTTGTGATTAACCAGAGCGCCGGATTACTTTGGTTTTGGCTTGACGACAGTCAGTTGAAAGCCACTCTAACAGAGCCCTGAAGCAATCCGTTCAAAATTACGTAGTTATCCTGTTTGATAAAAACCTTAAAATGCAGTTCTTGAAGACGCCATCTTTTCACCTGCATCTATCCTCTTTATGTCAAGGCACATAAGCCTCTACGACGCTACCGTTAAATTAAGGTGTAATCCGGCAAAGTCAGCGATTGTTTTTCCTTCTCAGAACTGATTTCTTATCTTTTCGTAGTGATCAACCATTTAATCAGCTCCAAGGCGCTTCCTCTCTTGCTTTAAATATGCAGTTTGAGACTGTCTGAGCAAAGTAATCACATTTCTTTTGTTTTACCTCGGACGAAATCTGACGTCTTATTATTTTCACGCTATTAGCGCAATATTTTTTTCCGAGTTCTTATAGCTTCCATGTGTTATTTCCGCTTGAAGTTATCCGCCACAACTGACCTACCAGGAGTAATATAATTGACTTGGTTTCATCAGAATTTAGTAAAAAACTGTCCTGATGTTATCTTTTGGAATTTTTTGAGTATGCCAAAAACAAAGCAACAGAAGCAATCAGTCTACAATATCGCAGAGCATCAATATTTCGCTTACGTGGTGGTCCATATGGCAAACATACCTAAAGAAATCAGATGACGGATAAGGCTGCATTTTCCAGATGATGCAGCAATAGCCAAAGGAGTATTACCAAGCCAGTTTTTGGAATTTATGTTGCACCCTGTGAAGATACAATGGTTTAAGCATTCTTTGTAGACGGAGTAAGGTAACCGAAAGGAAACTTACTAAACACTTATCCCATGATGATGAAAGAAAGAGACAAACAGCTGAGCGAAGTGCCAAAAATCAATCATCTGAATATTATTTGAAAACGAACTGTTTGCTACAGTATTTATTATTTATAAAATAATGGTACGAGGAAGACCTATAACTAGAGGTGTTTCCTAAAAAATAGGTGAAAGTCTCACAAACCATCGATGATTCAGGAGCAAGGAGTGATCATACTGAAGGGGCCATAGGTATTGGTCACCCAATTACAGGGAATTAGAAGTGAAACAAAATACAGAAAAGCTAAAAAAGAGGCATGGGTGGGTAAAATTGGACAACATTTAAACTGATTTCAGTAGTTAGGGTAAGCATGAAAAAGTTTGGTACACTGTTTTCAGATTTATTTGAATTATGAATTTGCAAAAAAAGTGTTATTATTACTTAGATAACATGAAAGCTTGCTGAGCGTTGTAATTTTGACAATAACAGACTGTTGCTTTGCTAATTTGAAGTTCAAAACAAAAATTAAGCAATGAATAATAGCAATGAATAGCACCTTGATCAATAGCTAGATTCAATAAATGACATATCATACCGGAAACCGTATTTATGCTGCATTGTGGGCCTACAAGTCTTGATCACATACTGTTACTTAGTTTCATTTAAGGAATGGGAGACATGTACCGTGTTTGTATCAAGTTTTAGTATAAATCTGCTAGCGTTCTATCACAAATGCCGTTCTCTGATTAACTACGCAACTGACTATCTGTTCTGTGATAGATAGTGAGTAGCATAGCATTGTACCCTTCTTCACAAAATGACGGCTACTTCTAGGCGTTTTCATGTCCGTGAAGAGGATTTTGATAAACGAACGACTTGTAGATTTATGCTAAAACAATTGGATTATTCGCTCTCCATTTCTATGCGTTATAATTGCGCCATCTTCAATAACCACGAAAGAAATCTCAAGCGCATAATATGTTTATTAGTATAAATCTACAAGCGTTCTATCACGAATGTCGTTCTGTGATTGGCTACACTACTCACTATCTATTCTGTTGTAGATAGTGAGTAGTATAGCAGGTTGCACTGGGAGCTGTTTCGTGTCAGTGAAAAGGATTTAGTTCAAGTTTTAAACGACTATTAGATTCATACTAAAACTAGTAGTAATCAAAGATTATGAGAGTGCGTTTGACCCAAAATAATTTCACTAGCCGACTTTTAACCTCTGTCTATTGCTAAAATCCACATACATAAACAAGATTATAAGATACATTGGCTATAAAGGCCTTACATATTGTCAAATAGGTATATCTGTGCAAACACTGTAAGCAATATAACTGAGCTGCAATATACCTGCTTCCAGCAGAGAGGTGATAACTTCAAAGCCATTTGTTACATCTTGTATGGCACAACAAAAACTGGCGAGATGGAGAGGACTGTCTTTGCAAGTAGTGCTCAAATTTACGTCTGCACCTGTTTGTGAAACAAGCACATTGCAGTAAAACGTTTACACCAATCTACTGAACAAATGGAAAAAAATGATAATGGATTTTCTTCTCCATTTCTTGTTCCTACCTCGGGCAGATCTTTGTTAGAACTGTTGTTGTCTCTATGACGTTGTGCAATTGGTAAACTTAGTCTGATATCTTACAATAACGAAACTAACAATGAAAATTACAATTTCCTCGATTGTGATTGGTTTAAAAAACTCCTATTTTCTACTAATTCACTTGTCAAGTTGTTAACGGATAGTTTGTTATCGGACAGCTTTTTATCGGAAAGTTTGTTATCGGACAGTTCAATAAGCCGATCATATTTAAAGTTGTAGTTTAAATCAACCAATCACATCCTGGGTTTCAATCACAGTAGAAACAGTGTAACAGTTTGTTTTCACACACAGCTGGCCAAGTCGAACACGCAGCCTGACCAGCTGACAAAAGCTCAAATACAATAGCACAAAAACTGGCCAAGACGACGAAACTGAATCAAGAAAGATTAGCAAAAAAGAATACATTATAAGTAACTGATTCCAGCGAAAGAAGTTACACTCAAACTTCGGTAGGCTAGCGAAAGAAAAAACACACAAACTTAAACCGACCCTAGAAATACTCCATGCATGGGTGGGTGGGTGGGAGGGTGTCAGGCAATGTCGGATGGCAAACGCAAAGTGAACCTTGAACTTCTCACATGACCTGAGAATCCCCACGCACTCGAGTCCATACTCCCAGCCGCGTGTGAGAAAAACGTTTTCCGCCTCTTTCGTCCCTCAGCCGGCGGGAAACCACACTTATCGGGCTGATTTTAGTTGATAAGTTGTTCTGTGCAGTTGAGCGTTTTTCAAGCATGGTTGCGTTTTTGACTGACGTAAGACTTGTTTTTCGCTCATCACTTGTCACCAGCAAACCCATTTTGACTGTAGTGATCAATTTCAGAGTGACATTTAACAATTTACGCCTCCTTTGTCAGTCTTTTCATTCAAATTTTCCCTTTCTTTCATACCTTGGTATTCTTCTTTTCTTGGAAATTGTAATTTTTATGATTAAATGATTTAATAAGACTTCGTGTCGTCCAATTCGGTCTGTAATCATACTTGTGATAGACAAATCGGACTCCCGCTGCGCGGTCGTCAGACTTTGTTATCACTGGTATGATTACAGACTGAATGGGACAACTGAGAAAGGACTGGGCAACGACACACAGTTTATGTAGCTTCAGTTTTCTAATAAATGCTTTTCTTTTACAGTTCAAATACAATTTTTATTATTACATTGCATTTTTTTAACAAAACCTTTCAGTAATTCAAAGGCATTGGATGGGCCCCTATAGTGCAGCGGTATCCAGACACAATAGACAATAGATAGACACCCCAACAACAAAGATTGCCTGGCTTTGAAACTGATGAATTTGTTACATTATTTACTGTGTTAATATTTAGCGAATTCTGCATTTTATTTCAAAGTAGCATGCACTGAACACACCTTTATTTATCATGTATTCTATAAGACTGCTGTCACAACTCAAGCAGGCACACTGAGGACACAATCAAATATAATAGTTTAGTTGCAATTGTTTTCTTTTTCAGTTACTATTAATAATTATATTGCAAAATGCTATTGCTGCTGACATGTAGCCAATGGTTCTATTCTTCCAGAGGAGAGCTAGCCATTTTTATTCAGCTAAGAATGATAACAACTACACTCATAGATGCCCAACATTGATTTGCCACTTGTTTATGTTCTTGTTTATTCTTGGTAAGAGGTTAGAAGAATGTTCTTAGGTTGAAAGAAAAAAAAATACCTTAAGAGGGAAAATGATTATGAGAGCAAACCATTATACATAAATGTACATGATGACAGAAGCATCAGAGGACTCCTTTTGCAAGGCTAGCAAAGGGAAGGGGGTTTGTGATCTTGTGGCATACAGACACAAAGTTTAACAAAATTCATTGAACAAACAAATCATAAACTTTTAGCTCCTTGAACAACGTTTTTTCATACGTTCACAAATCATGTGTCATAGGTCTTTAGAGTTGCTTTTCAAGATTCATACACTGTTTTTTGACTTCACTAAAAACATAACAACATAAAAAAAAACATAACATAAAAACAAGTGACACAATCCTTTCGCCATGATGCATGGTCCCGAGCAGTCATCGTTGCCTTTCTCCACGAACTGACTTCTCTTAATAAGATATTCTCTTAATTAAGAAATGTAAATTTTTTTTCCAACATGTTTACAAACACAGATAAGTGACTAATATATGATCAACTCACCAAAAACAAAGTTAAACCAGAATCTGATTTGGGGTGTTTCCTGTTCACATCTATGCTGTGCTTTTCAATAAGGGAGATAACATCTGTGGTGATTCCAGGTTTATGAGCATTCTATAAAAGATAGAAGAATGTTTGAAAACTTTATATAACTTCAACAACTAGATACTCAGTGCCAGAAAATATCTGTACTCCCCCAGAAAAGGGATCTGAATTTCTTGGAGGGGGACAGGTCTATATGACTAAAAGATTTTAAGAAATGCATCAAGCTTAACTGGAATTTTCAGACGGGGGGGGTGTCTTCGAAAAATTTCTTCCATTGAGGAAGGTATGGGTATTTTCTGGAACTACACAATTCAGTTAAATCAAATTAAAATTTACTCAAAATGTACGTCACTTTAAAAAGCTCAATTAGTTTTTTGTCTCCCTATAGCAAGTTAACATTGCGTTTTTCAACTAACCTAAGCTTCAATGTCTAAGATGCCTGCTAACCTAACGGATTGGTAATGAAAGAAGGCCAAAATTTGACATTATCAAGCCACTGTTTTTAAACTGTATTAGGCAGCCAGGCCATGTTTATGTGACGTCATTCCATCCAACTAGAAATTTATGGGAGGCAGAAAAACTTTCAGCTGAGTTGGCACCTTTCACAAGGTCAGCAAAATGCATTTTTTCTAACCAATTCCTTCAATTTACTACTTTTACTGCTATCATTTCTGAGGTCTGGAGCACATCTGGCTCAAAATAATATGGCTCAAAATCAGCCATAACCTATAGTGTTACCTTGTTGGAAATCCCTTGGACATAATGATGTCATGAGAATTACGGCCTGGCTGCCGAGTACTGCTCAAAATGGTGGCAATTATGTCGAATTTTAGGCTTTTTTGGAGACAAATTTCATAAGGAAAACCTGCACTTTAGATGCTGAAACTTCATTGACTAGCTAAACTTGGTGCAACACTTTATTTGTGTTGACCAAAAAATATTTTTTGGCTTGACTTTACCTTAAATATTCAACATTTTTTGACAATGTAAAGTTTTAAACTTAGTTAGACACATTGTAATTCAACTGTCTTAATTTGTAATTCATTTTTAATTGTAGTTTATCTTACATTTCAATGAAGTTTTTTTTTAATTTTATATTTTTATCTTTATTATTTTGTGGGAATATACCTGCAAAACAAGCTGGTAGCTAAGCATTCTGACAAGGTTAATAAAGTGATTGATTGACTGATTGATTGACTGATTGATTGATTAAACTCTTTGTGAAAGCAACAAAAATTATACACACACCTTGATCATATTGAATAATCTGGGGAGAAAAAATGTATCTTCAGTAGGCTTGACTTCCTCACCTAAAAACATCATGATTTAAAATATCAAATTACTAAACTAAAAGTACAGGGCCAGGTTGTTCAAAGTCCAGTTAACGCTAACCCAGGATTAAAATTTAACCGAAATATTTATTTTTCTTGTATAGAAGTATTTCCTCTTCTTATGTTGTTCAAGATTATAATAATAATAATAATAATAATAATAATAATAATAATAATCATGAGAAGTTGTAGATAACACTGCTAAAGAGTGCTCAATACACATTTGTGTAGAGCGGTGTATAGA
>OMLO01002666.1_pt1 | contig 14556 bp, 7 predicted proteins | sample 1674811 | NCBI WGS metagenome assembly OMLO01 (sample SAMN06265003, study PRJEB25207) | coral metagenome | isolation source: Coral host | place: Mexico:La Bocana,Puerto Morelos, Mexico | collected 2008-11-13
AATTACCGCACAGATCTAAATCTTGGCGAAGTTGTTTATATATCAATCATGTTTCATCTCCCAGTTTCTTGACTTAAATTATTGAATGGTTACGATTTTTATTTTTGATGGCGTGACACTGCAAACCAGCAATACTGTCCGAGGACGAAACGACTACAGGAATCACTGCCTTGGGGCTAACTGGGACTAGCGTGACTGAAGGAAAAAAGACCACTGGACAGAAAAGCTAGGAACATATATGCTGGTAAAAGTGAAAATAAATTAATGTATGCAAAGAGCGAAAACTAATTATGGTAGGTGAGACTGAGGCGCTAGTGATATGTACCGAGACAACCCTCCCCCTTGAGACAGGCCGAGTCAAAGTTGACCCTGCATAATTATTGATAACCCTTATTGAATAATCAAATGTGCAGATATCCCTCTTTCGTTGAGTTTTCCTCGGTCATTCGATCACAGTGGGTTTTGCTAAATAATTTTCACTTTTTTCATAAAAATTTATGCTTAATATAAACCCTTAGCCTAGACATTTCGCGACACTCAGTGCGCCGAAAGTTGTCCCGAAGGTTGTCCCACCTGCCGAGGTGAGACTTATACTTAAAAAAACACTCTTGGGGCATAAATGCCCATAAGCACGCTAAGATCTTACATGAGGGAAACAAAAATTAAATTTAGATGCTAAAATAATATAACTGCCCGGCTGTAATATGATTGGTTTGCCGCCTCAACTCTGGAAGTTGTGCGAATAAGCAACTTGATCACTAAACAACTATAAATTTTCTTCTCTTGACAAACGTTTAGTTATTTCACAAAAGCAATAAACCCATATTTGTAGCGATTTACCGGCGGCACAATAAATCCACGAGGGATGTTGAGACAACAATAGAAAAGTCTGTGAGTCTCTCGGCGAATATAGCTGCTTTTCTCGTGTTCTCCCAACATCCTGCTTGGGTTCATGCGCCCGTACAACAAACCCCTATTGCATTTCATTTCAAGGTCATATACGAGTTTGAGTATAATATGGCGGACTCAAGTGCTACTTGTAGTTACACAGTTTCACAGCTCCATAAATACGTTCCACCGAAGTGGGCCTCATCGTTGAAAAATATTCCACAGCACTTTGTAAAAGTAAGGCAAATTAATATAAGTTTATGTAAATTGAACCACCGGCGTAGAATAACTAGACAGTGGAAATCTGCCTTTTAATTAATGCTAAGGGCTGGCTGTAGTTTATGTATCGCCAGTTTCGATGGATCATGAGAGACGATTTTTTTCGTCGCAACCTTAATAACTTGTGATCGCTCCTAGCTCTCGACTTGCAATCACGACAGTGCGATCTATATGCGGTGGTTATCAAAAACTGTTGTGGCAGGGTTTTCAAGTTTAGCTTGTCTGTCATTCGGGTTTAGTTTTTGTTTTATATATATTTATTTCTCACAGCAAAGGCTGTTGTTGAATTTAGGTATTAAGAGTGTCCTATAGCTAGGGTATTAGTCGTTATGAGAGATTAGCTGACTTCCTTTTCGCGTTACCCGAGAAGGCCTTAACCGATGTTCATGATTTTACAAATCTATTCTCCGTGATCTTAATACGCGACACCTCCGAATGGTTAGCACCCCGTCATACATATCAGCTACATATGATATTATTCGGCGGCATGCGCTGATTAGTCTAGCTTGCAAGTAGGAGAGCCGGCGGGCAGGCTGTAAGGTTTGAAGGGTAAAAGACTTGCAGGCATCGTCCAACCATTAAATTTATGGCTGATAAATCAAACAAAGGATTTATTTTCTTGAACGCTTTAGTTTACAAAGCAGATTGACGTGTACTGACTCACTAGAAATATCTCAGAGCACGCATTTCTCTTCCTGTCACTCAGCAAAAAGCAGTTAAGGCTTCTGCGAAAGCGAGGCGCTTAAGTTAATGCTTGGGACTAAGAAAATTTTTTCTCTTCCTTTGTCGTCTCAACTTCCGCCATATATCAAAACATGTTTATAATTAATGCATGTCTGAAGACCTTATTTGCATACATTTAAAACATTGATAACTTTGCGAAAATATAGCGAAAAAACTGACCAATTTTCCTTAAGGCCTAGCTTAACTAGGAAGCATTGTTGCAGAATAAACATTGATTCTTGTTATGTTTCCTGGGGTGGCTAAATCGGCGAGAAACAAATAGGGTTAGACACTGATTATGCAGGTATAATTTGGTGCATAATTATGCTTTGAGCATAAGTTTATAGCCCAATTTTAGCATAATGCCACAAAACCGATGTATTCCCTATAGATCATTTTCACTGTCACGCAATAAAAAGATATCTCGAAAACCTTCCAGTGGATTGAAAGTCAAGAAATTGTGATGTTATACGAAATAAAGAAAGAAGACACTTCTCCAAGTTTTAAGTCTGTGCGTTTCCCAAACTTAAAGATACTCGTCGAAATGAATCGCAGAAAACTACAGAGCTCAGTATGAAAACGCTATATTGGTGTACCTCCGTGATACACCAATATGGCGGCGGAAAAACATCTGGAACTTTGGCTATCTAGGAGGCTGATTATCTGTACTGAACAAAAAAGTACCTACATTTGCACTTTTCCTAATGCTTTAACTTCCAAAAAGGTCATAAATCATGAGATAAGTATACCGGCCGTCTCTTATGACTGATGAGGATAAAAACTTTGGCACTTACAATAATTGTATTAACATGCTTTACACATTTTAGATTTTCCGCATTATTGTTCTTCGCGGCCTTGAATAGTAAAACAAAAATATTACAATGCTGCCTTTTAAGCTCTGGGGACTCGTTTGGGTGGTACCGTGGATTCAAGGACGAAATCAGGAGGATAATGTCTGACACGAGCTTAATTTTCTGCATAATGGTACGATTTTTAGAGTGACGCTAAAAGCGTAATGGCCAAATTTACGAGCATAATGTGCCTAACCCTAGAAACAAAACGGTGGCTAAACGAGGACACATTGTTTCGGAAAACAAAGGGTCACGCATGCGCTTATGATACAATGACCTCCGAAGAAGTCTGGGGAAGAATGTTTGCGTATTCTCGCCATAAATTGTAATCTCAGAAGTATTCAATTTGCTTTTGTAATCGTCCTTGTGATATCATATTTCTCTGTAATCTCTGCATCGATTTGACAGTATGCCTCTTTCCCTTTTGTCACAATTCATTTAGTCTCGGCGTCATTAGCTACATCCCATGCACAAACAAGGTCTGTCCTCATACAAGGTAATAAGTAACTCCTTCTCCTCGTCCCTCCAATTCCTTTCCTTTTTCCCTTCTCTTTTAGACGACCTGCTTGCGGCTTTTCTGGTTCGACTTCGCCGTCAGCCATTGTTGTCCGCTGGCTCCAGCAGCACTGGAAACTACATGTTGTCGAAATTCTTTTTATGATGGCTAAACTGAGAAACATATGTTTCGGACGCAAAATCCGTGTCCTGGAAGCTTATATGTTTTTGACTTGAGACAAAAACATTTTTTGTTTCCAAAATTTGGTTCCTCAACATTTGTGGGTTAAGAACCTAAAGAACACATGAAATTGAATCTTTTTTACTATTTTTCTTTTCTTATTAACGGATATGTTAATATATATGTATATAGAGATCTACCGCTAAATACAGCGTTTGCCTTTTCGATGCTTGTGTTTAAAAAATTATCTGGAGCTTTTAATTATTCGAGAATTCGTCCAGCACGGCGATCGATTTCGAACTCAAAATATATAGCCTTTATCGAGTCCTAAGTTATTGTCCTCTGCATGTCAGAGGGTTGCGAAATAAAAACGATGCAGACATTTTCGTACAATCGAATCGAGGAGGAAGAATCTTGAAGTCTTTCCCTTCCAATCGTGTGAAAGCTTAAATGCGATTTCTGTACTGGTGCAATTACGTTCAAGTCCATTGAATCATTAAAATATGTTAGTTTTGTTGCTTAGCTATAGGTTGCTGTTGTTGAATTTCAAGCAGACGTTTTGGAGAAGGAGGAAAACTAATCACAATGAAGGCAATTTCAAAGGAGATGACTATCAAATGAAAATTCTGAAAAGAGAGGGAACCATGCATTGAATTCTGAGGGCGGGGTGTGGAGAGAAAGGGAATTGTGAAATCTGGCAGCGTGCGTAAAATAAATATTTTAAATTTCCAAAGGCGAGAAGCAACTTGTGAAAGCTGATACTGATAGAAAGAAATTTCAACAACAAAGTAAATACCAGTGTTCCGATGGCCTGAATTTTTTCCCTAAACATTTAAATCTGCAATGAGGGATCTTTTCTGTGGAATGCGCTCTGGGTATTCTTGTCGTATATTTTAAGAATTGAAGATCATATTTAAGTCGTATATGTATATATTGTTCCATATCGATATTTAATTGTGTTAGATATAAAGTAACCAGGCAATGTCCCTCGCTACTCAAAAATTAAGTTGGGAAGCAGTATCCAAATAACGGAAACAAAGTGCTTCGGTCACACCTCAAAATAGGTACATGTCATGCCCCCTTGACACGGTTCATACGTAAACATTTCCATGAAACAATCCCACCATTTTTTCATTATAGTATTGCCCCTCATGCTATCAATTAGTTTATTCTCTACTAGTGATGGGCAAATTGTCTCCAAACCAAGTAACGATATTCTGTGGTATTAACATTTTACAGCTTGCACAAAGGGACACTCCAATCCATCAATGGAACTTTCCAAATCTCCCAAAAGAATTTTCACTGTTTATCAAAAGGGATGATCTGACAGGATGTACATTGTCCGGAAATAAGGTGATTGATGTAAATTATTTTATATATCATATATGCTGTATTGTATTATCGTTTTATTAGATGTATAAATCCATTTCCTAGCCCAAATTGTGCCCAATTCTCATTTTTTAGTCTATTTTTGCCGAAATCACAGTCCCGTTCTCAGCGTTTTGTTTATGATCAAAATACTGATATAAAACTGTACGATCTCAGATTCTTTAAGAATTGTGATAAGATATATAATTTGTGAGGGTTAAAATTCTTGCATCCTTGCCCATAAACCAGCAGTATACTGGAACAAATTATTTTTGAAACAGTTCTTTTGAATGCATGTAGTAGGTCTAGTAATGATATTGGTTCCTAGTGCATTAGCTGCAATTTTATGCCCATTGGTGTCTTAAAAAGTTGCTTTTTTTGGGAGCAGTGTTTGCTAATATTTGGCAGGGGTACTAGGAAGATTTGACCGTTAATTTATTTGTGTTGTAGGTTCGTAAGTTGGAGTTTCTTTTTGCTGATGCCTTAAGTAAGAACTGCAACACTGTGCTCACATGTGGTGGCATCTCTTCCAATCATTGCAGAGCTACTGCAGTTGCCGCAAGACAACTTGGCTTGAAATGTTACTTGTTTCTAAGAAGTTCTGAACAGGCAAGATAACTTGTTTCTTAAATTTATACTTAATTCGTTAGTAAGATGTATAATATGTACAAAATAACTATAGTGAGTGACAAAAAATTGTTAATCAAAAAGAGGTTGTTACGAAGTTGTCAATGCAGCAATACTCTCAGAGGCCGTGTTTACTGTCCTGATATATCCTGCGATTTCAAGTCACTTACCGGCTGATATGGACACGATATGATGGTCACGGAACCGAATTTGGGTACAGTTAATGCCCAATCAAACTTTTTGGGACGGTTTGGCGGCATATCAGGTTGAAGTCTGGTCTCGCTATGGGTATTTTGGCTCCACCGAGCTTGCCTGCTTTCGCCGAGAAGTGCTCTGTAACCAAACTCGTGAATTAAAGCGGTAATGCTTGTAATTTTCGTATTTTGAGCAGTAGTTGTTTACATTAATCAAGCTATGGAACATTTTAATAAGCACTGGAAGGAGGTGATAAAGCTGAAATAAAACTTTTGTTTTGCGGCATACAGGCTACAGATGTTGGATGTAAAGGCAATGCTCTTTTGAGTAGAATGGTTGGATGTCGTGTGATCCTTGTTCCTGAAATAAGATATAACGCCGGCCTCAAACTGATGATGGATAAAATGGCAGATACGTTGTAAGTACAAACACTTTTGTCACAGATTTTCTTTTCAGAATACATCCATACTCCACCACCATAGAAGATCTTATGGCTTAAACCCTTCACTCCTCAACGCGCCCACCGCTAGGAAACCCCTATAACCTTCCACGTTGGGTATGGATATTTTCTGGAGGTACGCAAGTGACCATAACTATAATCTGTTGTTTGATCATATATCCTCTTAAAAAGCAGCTGAAGTATCCTACTCTGATTTAAGTCCATAACGGGGTAGACCATGATTTGAGCTTGACTGCAGGGGTTGCTGTATGGCAATTGTTCTCTTGATGGATGCACTACCTTAATAAGTAAAAGCAATTAGCTGGCAGAATGCTGAGTGGCAATCTTTGGATCCCTGAGGTTCCGGGGCGACTTACTTCACTGTAACAATATACTCTTAATGCTGCTCATCTTGAGCCCAACTCAGTCTCTCAGTCTATATTTTATATTTTCAGAAAACAGCAAGGTTCAGTCCCATATGTTATAGAGGTTGGGGGTTCCTCATATGTGGGCATGTTTGGTTACTTGACGGCATTCCAAGAGATGATGAATCAGGTGATTTAAGATTTTTCATAATTTATTTAATTAAACCATTCATTGTAAGTCAAAATATTTAAACAATCATCTCATTATTCATATGGCCACTTAAGTCAGGCCTGAACAAAAGCTCAGTCAGTCATTTCTTTATTTAATGCCACCTCATAAAATAGATTTAATTTGCTGGCTATGGTACACATGGTTAGCTGATTAAGGCCAGGAGTACTTTTATACATTTGGATGTTTCTCTTAGAGCATAGGAAGCTGAAAGAATTGCATGCATATCATGTTTCAGAATCTTTTAGAGAATTTTGATGACATTGTGATGACAGCAGGTAGTGGAGGAACTGCAGCAGGAATCGCCATAGCTAATTACCTAACGGGATCAAAACTTAAGTGAGTTGTAAATATTTCATTTCAAAAACTATCCATGCCCCCTTCCAAAAGGGTTTTTTTAGTTTGAACTACCTCACCCCTAAGAAAATTCCAGTTCAGCTTCATTTTTTTATTTAAAAATTGGGTTTTTTATCTACTCACTACACCCATGGGTTATATATTCAGTCTGCAAATGTGCACCCGACCCAATTTGACACCTTGTGCTTACCTGTAAATAAATTAACTTTGTTTAACGAGGGTGGCATATAAAAGCCATACAACTGACAAACCTGTGGCCCTCGAATTCCCGAATTGGAATTTAGAAATGTTGATTTTTGCGTACAGGTGCCATGCTGTAAATACTTGTGGCAATGATGCACATGTTTATGAGAAAGTAAATGAAGATCTTAGAGAAGGAGGACTTGATGTTCAGGCAGAAGATATCATAGATATAATTGGAGGACACCACAAAACATCCTCCGAAGAAGATCTTGGTGGGTATAAACATTGCATATGAAGACATATGGATTAGTTTTCAGACTGTATAATGGTACCAGACAGATATTTAAACTTATTGCCCCCGCAGGGTTTTGGCCAGAGGCCAAAACCCGAGGAGACACCCTAGGAGTCCCCGGGTGTATACATACAAGGACAAAGAATATTTGTTGAAAAAGTAAGAACTGTGTTTGAAATGGGCGAAGCGTTCTTTGACGAAACTAGGCGCGCACGGTCGTCTCGGGTAATATTTTAGCAAGCGCGCACGGTGGTGTCGTCACCTTCGTCTTCTAGCAGCATCGTGCAGCATTTCAAGGTCTTGCATTTACGAGTTTCTGTTTGTTTCGTCCCCTTCGAGCTTCGCAATGTTCTAGTAGCATCTTGCAGCATTTGAAGGTCAATAAAAGGCTTCAAACGTTAATTTCTCAACAGTTGTATACCCAATCTTTGTATACAATACACATCCAACAAACAGGATATCAAAAGCGGGGGCAGCTATAGTGAACACTGTTTCTAGAAACTAATGTACGCGTTCATGCTTCACGGCAAAGGAAGCACGAGCAGTTGATATTGAACACCCCTTAATAGTAGCCCAAAAATGATGTTGCCATGTTCTTCTCAAAATGTCATTGTTTGTGGTGTTTGACACTTACTGAGAATGTTTCATTCGATGTAGAGAAAATTATGGAGATCTCCCTCACAACGGGAGTATTGGTGGACCCAGTGTATAACATTAAAGCAGTCAGAGGACTGCTAAGCGAGATGAAAAACAATCCGAGCAGATTTAAAGGACGAAGAATACTCTATATTCACACTGGTGGGTAAACTTTTCTTGCCTGTGTTTACTGCCACCATTTCCGAAACAAAAATTCCCCCAATGGTCATTGCCCCTCTCCCATATTTCTTTTGTGAAGAGTGGCTGAAACTCAGGCTAAATTGCTCCCGTTGCATGGAGACAGGATTTACTTAAAATGGAATTCATTCAGATTTGCCTGTTTTGAGTGAACTTTACGAAACAAAGTACGTTTTTCCTTTGCGTGCGCTTATTGGTTTGTAGTTATTTTCGTTTTTTTGTTTAGTTTGTTTGTGTAAATTCAGGTGTTTATTCCTTTCTATTAGTTTTCGCCCCCTCGTTAGCGTTTCTTTGCTGTTTCATCTTCATTAGCGCCTTTGTAAGTTCCTACAGTTTTATTTTTTCACATATTCTAGCGTATTTTATATATCGTAGTTTTTCAGTACAGTGTGTCACTGCATTTTGGTCCGCGCTCAGCGCAGTTCTCTTCAGTTTACTCAGTCTTAGTCTCTTCGCGTCATTCGCAGTTCGCTTTATAGCAGTTATCTCTTCCCGAAACAATGAAGTGTTCTTCACAGTCCTCGTATTTTTTGCCGTGTGTGTTATTTCTTCATTGTATTTTTTTGCTGTTCACTGTCTTAGTTTCAACCGACGCCTTGAGTTCGCACTTTGTTGGATTAAATTTCGTACACTTTCGAGTTGGTTCAGTGGTGTTATTATTCTGGCCAAGAGTCTTACGCTTATTGAAGTTACAATTTTGTTCTATTTAAACAAATACATTTTACACTACAAATAATAGTGGGTTAAATTACAGTGTAAGCACTTACTCCCCCATACTTTCTTGACTGTTTGCGTAAGGTTTAGAAGGGTCGTGTTTCTCTTTTGTAACAATCACATTTACTAATTATTAATTATATCAAAATTAAAAAAACACAATGAAACTTAATAATCATATTAAAATATATAAGTTTATGAAGATCATCTTCAATTATGTGCCTTGCCTTGTTTTATTTTAGGACTTCATAGAGTGCATACTATTTTTTTAATCTAATAAAAATTGAAGGGTAACTATGAATTGCATATTGAGTGTAACAATATTAGTTGGTTCTAGCCTCTAATTCATGCAACAATTATTTTTATGTCCAGAAATTGATTGATTTTACTTGTATGTTACATGAACATTGTACATGACTAGTCTGCTGTCCTCTCCCATGATGAGAATTTTCCACAAGAATATTGGGAATTTATCAATACATGTACTTCATGGAATCCCGCTAGCTACATATCTGCATGAAGGTTATTCTAAACAGTATTTTAACTAGTGCGTTAAACTGATGGTTCAAGTATATTTATGTAATGTATGCATTATCTCTTTGCAGGAGGAGTGTTTGGTTTATTTGATGGCAGAATGGATTCTTTATTCACAAGCACACAATCTTCAAATGACATTAGCAGCTGGAGAGACATCAATGATCCACCACCATGCTGAAATGAGCTTTTTGTAATGCAAGAAAGCACAAAGGGAAGAAGCAGAACCATATCTGCGGCAATGTGACTGAATGAGCATTTATGCATGTAGCTTGAATCACAACTTATGAGGACACTTGAATGACTTGTCATCTCTATGCACTAGCTCATGATGGATGATACAAATTTGCTGTACTTTTAAAAGCCTTGTTGCACTGACTGCATTTCAAGGGCTTGTCATCACTGAGTCAAAAGGTGTGCATCCAAAACTGACTGCCGGTTAAAGCCTTTTTCTGTTGAATACGTTTTATAGGGTCTCATATCATTTCTGTGCATCAGCTGGTGGCTATATAAGCCAGGTGGCTAGTCTTGTCCCAGTACAGACGGGAGGCTGCGATTAAGTAAACACGACTCGCGTGTCTTTGCACAACAAAGTACTGAAATGTAAAGTGCTCTTGTTCATTGTACCAATGAGTTAGTTACACACCTCATTCAGACCTGGCTGACAAAATCGCTGTGGATACTCTCTGTCGCGAAAGTCAAAATAAATGCTGGTACTGCAATCTCGTTGCCAGTGTCTCTCCTTCCCGCCTAACGGGTACGTACCTAGTGACACTTCAGGACATCAACTCCCCGTCGGGGGTGGTTAAGGTGGAACCGTTTGTGCCTCAGAAAGCCCTAGTTAGTTCATGTGGTATTTTTGTTGTTTCCCGACTTGATACTTTAAAGTGCGAGACATAAGTATCGATAAATATAAAACTAAACTAACTAAGATTATATACTATTTGAAACATTTTGCGTCAGAGAACATCTTTGCAGACGAAGCATCAGGAAACTTACTTACAATCAACAAGGCAGAAAGGCGGGCGGGCTTATCACGCGGAATTGCAATTAAGTGGGGGGGAGGGTAATAAACACGACACCAGTTACACCGCATTGTGTCTTTTCCGAAGTTGAAGCATAAGTAGGCATGCAAAGAAGGAGGGAAGGAAGAAAGGAACAAACTGATAAAATCATTTTTCTTCCTAAGTTGAAACATAAGTGTGCACGGTAGCAAGTTAGGAAGGACGGACGGAAAAACCGAAGCGAGGAACCAAGTATAAGTTAGGTGCAACAGAGGGCAGGCTTTTATTTAGTTACTTGTTGAATCATTTCCAAAAATATTTACAATACCACTACAAATATATTCTTTCCAAAAGCCTTCGTTTCGGTTAATATTTTTCTTTCAACGATAAACGTGTTCTTCTTTAATTTTTTGTCCAATTGACCAAAAATATCTCCTTCTGTACTTTACAAATGGGCGCAATAACATTTCAATCTTAGAGCAAAAGGTATAAAAATAACAACTCCCTTTCGAATTTCTCTTTTTGTTGACCTTTTGCACTCTACAGTAGAATTTTTTGAGAACGTAAACTTTTACCACATTTTTCGATGTCTTATTATCTAATTATTATAGAAATCAGTGTGAATGACTTCATTCGACTCTATAGTTTTGAAAACATACAATACTTTGTATTTCTTTCGTTCAGCATATTCTAAATGGTAGAATAGCCTTAATAATTATTTCAAATTAAACTCTTTTCATTTGCAATCATTGCAAAATCATTTCAGTACTGAGCAAACTTGTGTTAAATAAATTAATGTGGTTTTGAGTTTATCAAAAACAATACAACAGTAGTTTAAGTCTTGTCTAACTCGAGTGTCGTAAAGTCATTGGTTTTGCAGAATACGCTGCACGATTGGCTTAAAAAGGTCGCGCCACTTTTTCATCCAATCAGGAGTAAGACCTGAAAACCAACGTGCACACGTTTTCCCGCGCTTTACGTCAGCTACATGTATTTATTGAGAGTTTTGATTGGATCAATGACTCCATTGGATACTCTGTGTCTTTTGAAATTGGCCACAGTGGTTACTTAAGTTTTGGTTGTACGACACTCAATTAAAAACTGCTCTAGTGAGTTGTTTTGCAAGCCAAATGTAGAGAGAGTCACTGCCTTGAGGAGATCGATGTAAAGCATAGATTGGTTTTAGACCCACATGTATAAGTATGTTACGCCAGTGAGAAGCAAACTCGCTCCCAGGGTTTCTCTCCCTGCTAGAAACGAGGTTGAGTAAGAAGGAGTTTCTTTCCGAGGCACCTGTAATTGAACCCCAAAACTTCCATATTGAAAAAACCCTCTACGAAGGTCTCTGATGATTGCCTATTACACGCTAGGGAGCTTAAGCAAACCACAACAACAACGGAAACGAGAACGAGAAGTTTAATTAATGAGCAAACCGTTAATGCGGGATAAAGCTATATGTACTTCTTTGCCTTCCTCTGTAAAACAAGTACGCAAAAAGACCAAGTACTGCGTAGTCTGGGGAGAGCGAACGACGATGGCTACTTTTTCGTATTTATATTTGGAATTGAGCGCTGTCATCACATTTTGAGCCCTGGCACACTTTTAGAGCCACTGGCGTACTGATCTAGAATTTCGTCATCGTTGCTTAAGCTCCCTGCTTTTGAATTCACGCAGGCATGAACGTTTCATAAAGCAACCCATCACACAGTAAATATGGATCTATATGGAGTTGTGCAACGGTATAAAAGAATTTTACGATCGAAGCTCAGACGTTGAAGCAGAAGAACTATTCAGTGGGTAAAGAGAAACTTCTCTTTTTTTACACTGTCCCATATACAGGCCTACATCCGGCCAACAGCAACAATTTAAATGTGTTTTTATATCTATATTGTTTTACTTTCTGTTTCTTCTCGCTTATCAGTTTTTTAGCAATACGTAGAGATGGGGAGAGGGGTGGGGGAGATGGGGAGAGGAGTGAGGGGACGGTTTAGACACGAAAAAGAAACCGTACGGGAAATTGTGAATCAAATCTTCCTCACATAATAATTATTACAAACGAACTTGCCCAACTTCCTTTGCATGCATCTCAAAAATAACTTTGATATAAAAGACAGATCCTTCCTAAAATATTTGTTTGAATTTAATTATGTGAATACCTGGCTAATTTATGTTTCCCTCCTTCCCGTGACTTTGTTTTTTTTTTTTCTGGGTGTCCATCTACCCTTACCCCACTCCCCCTCAGGGTTATCGTGGTGCTTTGTCGTTCTGCAATGTAAACCAAACGAGTTTTTTTGAGTTCGACAATCATAGATAAGCTACCGCCCCGTGGGGTGGAGGGGAGATTCCCATATTAAAAGGACGGGATGCTCGTCGTAAATTTTGAAATATCTCGTAAGAGTTACCAAGATCCTGTTTTGTGGGCGTGGCTTAAAATGTTTTTCACCTCTAAGATGTTCCAGTTTTGAGACAAAATCAAAAGTCAGTTGATTTTCAAATATCTCCTGTCATATTGTTCCGGCTCAATATCTTAAAAAGGTATTGCAAAGCTCCCACTGTGGATCTTTTGAGGCTCAGTACCCTAAGAGGGAACAAAACCGCTTCTTTAATCCCTTAAAGGAATGACGAGCCACCCCCCCCCCCCCCGAAAATGGGATTACCTAATCACCCATGAGCTGGAAAATAGCTCTTTTTGGCGTGATTGCATCTTCTGAAATCCAAAAGACCATGAAGGCTTCCACAGTTCGTTCACCATGAAGGCATTATTCCTAAGGTAATACCTCGATCTCAAGTTATTTTTCTCTTACTTAAGAAAATTTGAGGACAGCCTTGAAATAGAAAATGTTGTGACGTAGAGTTTGCTCACGCGGACAACCCAAGCGAAGTAATTTACAGTTTTCATCCTCCACGAACGCGCGTGGTAGCATCCGCGGAGAACTGGGTACTACCTTTTTAAAAATAACTTGAGAGGAATTGCCTTAGGAGCAAAGCCCTAATAAAGAACTCTTATACCCTTCTTCCTTTTGAAAGAACGGAATTTCCTACCACCTGACCAAAAATGCCGAACAAGGCATTCCCGGAGGACAAGCGAAGTGTCTCCAGGCAGAACTTACGAAAACCTTTTCCGAACTTAAGCGCCTCGTCGTAAATATCACAGTTCCTCTCTCTCCAGTCCAGTCTTGCTCGGCACTTTAGCTGTCCCATTGCTTTAACACAAGCACACAATCGTCGCGCTTCATTGCTTTTAAAACACTTATGAGAACATCGACGGTCGAGCCGTCTTTTTGACCCCATTCTTCTAGCGTTCTTTGAGTGGCTTCCTCGGGACACAGCTCCATGTTTTTAACTTCAGTTGTAGTGAAGCCGAGATGTCCAGCCATAGTTATCCAGTTCTTGCTTGATTTGGGGTTTAGGAGTCTTCCCAATTCAATAAACACATTCGAGGGAAGATCACGAACTAAGGTCTTATCTGCGAAATAATAACAGACACGAATGACTAGTCAAAAATAATTAAAGTGGAGTTTGACTAAACAGGCTGTCAAAGTTTTGGCTCATGATCAGCGATCGAAAGAGCGAACGCTGAAGAAAGATGAGGAAAGATAAATGTTTTTGGTATACGCAAGCTAACTTGCCAACCTGAAAGATCAAACCAGTCTGTAGCTCAAATATCAAAAGAGCTTCAATGCCTCGTTAACGGCGACACCAATCTATGGATTCTGTAACGTGCGTGACCAGAAATATCGTTACTACCTCTGGAATGTTTAAGATTTGCCACAAAATGACGTTTAGTGATTTGTCTAAAAACAAAAAGACTACAGATCAGAGTGTTCCCGTAAGAGTCATACATACTTTCTCAAGCTTTCTCAAGCCATTCAAGCCATTTCTCTCAATCTGTGAGCTTCATTACTGTGTCGATCTGTGTCGATCATTACTCAACGAATTAGATCATATTCATGCCCGAGCATGCCGAATTATTAATCGTCTTCCTTCTTCATTAGAAG
>OMLO01002667.1_pt1 | contig 14550 bp, 6 predicted proteins | sample 1674811 | NCBI WGS metagenome assembly OMLO01 (sample SAMN06265003, study PRJEB25207) | coral metagenome | isolation source: Coral host | place: Mexico:La Bocana,Puerto Morelos, Mexico | collected 2008-11-13
AGTAGTTGACCGACAATGTCTCGTACTCGCTCGGCAATGCAGGAGAAAAAAAATACTTTCGATCGCTTCATCTTTCAACACGTGGATGAACCAACATCTCACTCCTTGTCAAACGGCTGTGAGGTATGCAGGGCACTCTCTTATTACTGTGGGCAACGTCCAATCTACTTACGAAGGATTTCTATGTCGTCGTGAAGAGGAACTGAGTGCTCCGAGGGTTTTTTGTTCTGAAAGCGTTGTTTCACTGTCTCACTTAGTTTACTAAATGTCTTTTCTTTTGGAGAGTGGGTTTTTGTTGGATTGCGGTTGTTGCTTCCATAAAGGACATTCAGTTTTTTGCATTTACCTGTTCTTTTATAACTTGAGAATAGTTGACCGGCTACAGACAATTTGATGACCGTCAGAGCCTCGAACGCACGGCATGAGCTACAAAAAAAGGATTCGTGCTGGTTTTTTTTCCTCTGGATGATAAAAAGATCAGCATGAGAGTCCTGAGGGTCAGAGCCCACTTCTTGGGCAGATGATCCGTTCCAAGGCTACCGGGGAGAGATAACCAAAACACGTTTTTGGTTTTTTCTCTCGTCTTTTGGTTTATTGTAGAATGTGGTAAATAGATTTGAGGAGATCTTGCAACTTAGATCTTAGTTGGTGGAATGAAACATGAAATCGACAATAGAAGTCCTGGAATCGAGTTTCCGAACCTTGTCACAAGCTTGGCGCAAATGGCAGGACACTGTGGCAGAAAAAATAGAATAAGTAGAACAGATGGTCTAAACCATCCTGGTTTGCTGGGACTTTTGACCTTTTGGTGTTGGCGTGAAAACAGCTGAGGTTGCTAGTGTTGCTGGTTTTTGGGATACCAGTGTTTGGAATTAAGGGTTTAAACGTTTCGCACTTTTCGTTGGCACTTGTGGTGTCACACGTTTCGGGACGCATCTCGGCCTGTTATCTTTCACTTGTTGAAACATGTACAGTGATTGGTGCTCCTATCCTGCCTTCTGAAAGCACACTGTTGTCACAGGTATGTTCCCAATGACGTGTGAATGAAGCAAAAAAGATTTACTTTCAATAGGTAGACCAAAGAGAAACGAATTAACAAATTCAACCATATTACCTCCTCAATGAAGAGAAGACCATTCCGGAGACAAGTCATTGACCATTCACTGGACAAGAGGAATTCGGCGTCATCGTCTGTTTCGTGTAGGTTCAGCTGACTGAAGGGCGAACGGTCCGCATTCTAGCTCCATCCAAAGAAAAAATTGCCGGTACTTGGCTGCTAACGTGTGTCCATTGACCGCATTCATTGCTACGCAATCATTGGTGGATACGCCCTCTTGACGTAGTTAAAATCAATGACGTCTCTGTGCGTCAATCCTCCGTGTGCACCGTCAATAATTTGACTTCGGAATGGTTCTCTCGTTTTTCACTCGCTCTTGTGCTTCTGTCGGTTTGGCCTTTAATGTGAGCGTTTGTTGCGTGAATGCGCAGTTTTTGGATTCGTCCGTTTTGCATATGTTTACAGTAGTTGATTGAAAGACGAGCCGTCCTGCAAAAAAAAATCGCTAGTGTTTGGCTCTGCTGTTCTTTGCTTCTGCTAGGTTCTACTAATCTTTGCTAAGCTATGTTTTTTTTAATTCTGCTTTTCTTTGGCTAACAGTCTTTGCCTCTTATGTTTCTATTCTACTAGTCTTTGATTTCAGTAGTCTGCTTCTACCATTTGTTTATTCTATTGTTTTTTGATTCTGCGTTTCTTTTACCCTACTATTCTTTGACTTTAATAATCTTTGACCCTACCATTCCTATATTCTACTATTCTTTGACTTTGCTCTTCTTTGATTCTACTATTTTTTTTTCATTTGTATTATTCTTTGACTCTACTAGTCTTTGACTCTATGTATCTTTGACTCTACTATTCTTTCACTTTACAAGTCTTTGACTCTACTGATCTTTGCTGCTGTTATTGTTATTTATTCTACTATTTTTTGATTCTACTAATCTTTGACTCTAGTACTCTTTGGCTCTACTAGTCTTTGTTTCTACAATTCTTTTACTCTGGGATGTATATCGGAAGTTTTTTTGACTAAACTTCCTTCGATCAAGAATCCTGAATTCATTTGAATGGTTGAACAACAATATTAGTTGAGTTTTTAAAATTCCGCCTAGCCAGACCTGCACAGACATTTGATCAACAGGATTGAATCTAACCGTGGGAATTTCAAGCCTCAATAATCCCAACTAAGCTTTTTGTGGACATGTACGGCATGCTGGCTCGCACACCATAGCTATGCAGCCTCGAAAGAATTCGAAAAGTTTCCAAACAACAAATTTCATTACTAACCGCTATCATTCTTTTTTTTATTTCATTGTGTGATTACATTTGTCTAAACTGTTTCTGCAACCGCATTTTTATTGGGTGTTTTTTGCTTCAAAATCCATGCCGCTTGGAACACTTGCAACTGGGTCAGGTATGGGGTCTCAGCCAAAAAATCCGGTTGACCAGGTTGACTGTGAGCAGCACATTGTTTTTTTTTGAGAACGTGGAAATATGTCTTCCACATTTGTGTTTTAAACAAGATCTTCGACATGAAAAAATGGTTTCAATTTTGCAAAAATCTCGAGAATTTGTCAATATCCAAGATCAGGTTTGACTCTCAGGGGTCATAAAATTATCCATTTTGAGGGGATCAAACAATGCAAATGTATGGTGATTTCGAGGGATTTCCCTTTCAATAGTGCATTGTTCGGGTTGGTAGTATAAATCGGTTGGTCAGCTGTCATTTTTTCTTTTCTGTACGTTTTGGACCCTTCAATTTTGCGAAAAAATTGATCAAAAGAGGTTTTGAAAAGACTGTTGACTTGGAGGTATTACAAAACGGAAGAAACTGGCCAAGCAATTACGGCTGGGAGCTTATCGCTGATATCTTATTGCACCATGAAATGGGTTTGATAAATTTCTACATCCCAGGTAGCGCAAGATTTCGTTCATCAACAGTATGACTCCTAGTCATCTGTGCAAGAAATCTCCGTGACAGTGATTACTGACCTCACAGTTTAGTGTGAAAGAACTCGACAAAAGGATCATTCTTGGTAGCAAGAACAGGCGGGGAACATTCCATTCCATTCCAGATCAAGGTTTATTCTTTGGTTTCAGTGTACAAAGGGGGGAACCTTCTGGATCTCAGCTCAGCTGTATTCATTGACTTAGCAGGTGGCCTCAACAACAGACTGTGACACTGCAAGGCGGGTCTGGCGGGCTTTGTGGGGGACAAAATCTTGCAGCCACCCAGCAGCAACGTTCATGATTACCAACATGCACCCTCCTGGTAAGGATAAGCCAAACTTGATTTTCTTTTGGATGACAGATGTTCCGATTTGTTCAACAGCTGAGGGCCCTTTTGGATGTTGTCTTTTTTCTGCTGGCACCAGAAAATCATGGTTGAAGTCAATCCCTCTCCGTAGCCATTTTGGCTCAAGCCATTTTGGCTCAAGCTGCCCTGGCTCAGAGCGCCTTCACGGGGTGGGGCGGATTTAGCTGAACCTCTGAGAGTGGATCGTTTTTCGTGTGGTGTGTTCCTTGGTTGTTGGGATGTCACGTTGGCCACCGGTGGATTGGGCCTCACGGTTTCTTGATGACTCGGAGGCACAATGTTCACGTGAGTGTCTGTTGGTTGACTTTGTCCGAGCGTTGTGGATCATTGGTGCGATGACACCGGAGACTCGTGATCTGTGGACTCAGTTTAGTGTGACATGTGATCCCCTTACACAACCAAGCCGAGCTGCGTCGATGGTGAGGTCTTTCTTGGATGCGGTAATTGCACAACTACCATCTGAAGGTATGGCTGAGCCACCTCGCTACCATGTGGACGACGACGAGTCCAGGATTCGTGCTTCTCGTAGAGCATGGGCTGATGGGGTTCTTGAAGCGGTACTTGGAATGCCTATGAGTCAGTTTGCGGCTCTTGGTGGTCAATCTGCTCCGGGGCCAAGTGTAAGTGGTTTGGGTCTTTCTTCAGGGACGCGTGAAGTTACTGATGCTGGTCTGGTGCCCGCTGTTCCTCCTGGGGTGGTCTCTGCTGATGGTCCGACGGAAGTTGAACCGACTGCTTTTCCTGAGGTCATCTCGGAAGATGTTTCCACGGAAGTTGTCGTAGATACTACTAGTGTGGCACCTGTTGACTCAGGTGATGTCATGACTGAAGTTGCTGCAGATACTGCTAGTGTGGCACCTGATGAATCAGGTGATCAAGCTCGACAAGATGAGGCCACTGTTGTTGAAAGGGTCTTTCCACCAGGTGGCATTTCTTTGAAGTTGATTGCAAAAACCGCCTCAAGTCGTAAGCCAATGGATGGTCGCTGTCTTGCTGAAATTGCCGAAATGGCCCTCAATGACCGGTCTTTTAGTTTGCGACAATTGACAGGTACAAGGAAACGTGAGTTGGATGTGAACAACCCACCGTGTGAAGGAACATTACGGATTTGTAGACAGCTTGTTAGGGATACCTTTGCAAGGCTTGGTCTTTTGAGCGGTCCTGTTATGAAGGTTGACACTAGGGTGATGGTTGGACGCATTGACGTCGGTGCCTGTCCGGTTTTGTTGGGACTTGAGATGACCGGTTATGAAGTGCTTACACAAATTGTGCTGTTCCTGGCGACTGGATTCGGAATCCCTCCTCTCCCGTATAAGATCATGGTTGGAGAAGGGTCGACTGGGGTCGCAATTGATCTCAAGGCTCCTGCGGTTGATGGCCTTTCTACCTCGGAGGTTAATGTGGTTTATTGCAATCCACCGGTGCATGTGCGTTCACCTGCGGTTGATCCTCGGCCGGTGGCTGGGGTTGGGTCTTCTGTTGTTGGTGGTGAGGGTTCCACTTCTCAGGGTTCACGTGGTGAGGTTGGGGTCGGTATGCCTCCCGAGCCATGGAATGTTCCACTCAGTGCTGGAGATTTGGCGGCCTTTACGCCACAAGGTCAACAGGCGATCTACAACCTGCAGTCCTTCTTTGGGCAAGTGACTATGGCGGTTTTTCATGTGAAGCTCCCAGATGATCGAGATTTGGTTTTTGATTCGGCTGATGTTGATGGTTCTATTGCAGTCCTTGTTCATCGGATTGCATTGGAGATGAAACAGTCGGTGTCAACGTTTGGATCTCCCTCACATACTGGATGGCATTTGCAGATCACGGACTCTATCCAAGCAGAGGGGTCTACCATCTTTCTGATGGCCTTTACTTTTTTGCAACCTGGTGCTGTGGTTGGACCGGTGATTCCCAAGAAGCAGAGGCGTCGATCTCCTTCTCCTGGTTCCAAACCTTCTGGTTCCAGACCGGTCTTCACCAGCAAGACTCATGGAAGTCAACGGAAAGAAAGGTCAAAGAGAACACACTCAGGAGGACATCGTGAAGTTGGTTCGTCTAAGAAGAGAATGAGTGGATCATTGAGCATCAGCCGGCTTGATTCCTCGATTGAGAAAGATGTTTTTCATGGTCACAACAATGACATGGTGTGCCTCTGTGAGAGACTTTCGGAAGATGAGACGGATATCTATGGGAGCCACCATGATATGGTGAAGCCTTTGTGCATGGATTGCATCAGCCCAACCTTGGCTTTCGAAGTAGAGCCTACTACTTTGCAGGGAGATCGTGAACTGAGAGGTGAGAGGGTTAAGATGTATATGATCTACCCAATTGTAAAGGCCTGTGTTGAAACCAACACTTCTTTGGCATTGGCCAATAGGGTCATAGGAAAGGATGACATTTGGGTTGCGGTGCCAGAGTCATATATTGGTGAGTTTCCCCAGGGTTTTGAGGTGAGGGTTGATATGCCTGATTTTCCTTTCCCACGGGTTGGTCCGTTGTACTTGCCTCAGGAACTTGGTCAGTTTCATGGGCTTTGGACGAAGTGGATCACTGGCACATCAGGTTCCGGTCTGGGACATTTCCGGTTTGTTCTTGTGGAAGGGATTATGTGCGGTCAGGGTTTCGTTTGGAAAGTGCGGTTCCATCATGTTTACCAGGGTGAGAATGTTGGTTTTGTCCTTTTCCATTCGTCCTTTCAACAGTGGATTTCCTTTGAGATCGGTCAGGAGTTTTCAGCCCTTTTTTGCGGTGTGGTTGCGGTTTTCGGCGGTCAACCCGTTGTAGGGGTTGGGACTTTCGGTCCCTCCCGTGCTTTGGTTCGCAGGTGGACGAGAGATGAGTCGAGTGGGCCGTTTACTTTGCTCGAACTTTATGCAGGCATTGGAGGGTGGAGCACCGGTTTTGGGCAGATTGCTGATGCTGTTGTGGTTGCGGTTGAATGGGATAGGTCAAAAGCAGTTGCTTTGGCTGCCACACATAAGGTTCCATGTCTTGGTGTTGACGAAGTTTCCCCTGAACATGTTGGGACGTCCTTTGTACTTGTTGCGGATGTCACGGATTTGTCCTGGTTGCATATCACTCTAGCATGTCCTTTTCGGTTCGTTTGTTGGAGTAGTCCATGCATTTCATGGAGCCTTGGCGGTAAAGGTTTAGGTCTGAACTGCCCGGAGGGGCTCCTTATGTGTTCCACCATTGGGTTGATATCCTTTTTAGGACCTGAAGCGGAATTGGGAGAGAATGTTGCGGCTGTTTTAAGTCATGATCATTGGAAGTTGGTACAAGCTTTTGCGGTCTTGACTGAAGCTGGTGGTTACCAGACTGTGATTTCAAGGCTTAGTAGACTTGTTCCTATGATCCGTGACCGAATGATTTTGTTTCGGGGTATGCGTGGACTGGTTTTGCCTGAACTCAAGCTAGTGGTTGATCCTTCTTTTTGGATGCTGACGGTTGAAGACATTCGACGATACTGCTTGATTGAAGAGGTTGACCGGTCTGTCTTTGCAGACAGGGCTTTCTTGCCTGCTTCGTTGCTCAGTAAGGCTCCTACGTATCTTTCCCCCAAGGAAATCTTGCAACTTCGGGTCATTGATGCCCGTGCTTTACCCACGGTGGTTGCGTCCTACAGGTTTCAGACTTCATTGGACCCAAGACATTTGAGGCTAAAGGGTGTCTTTACTTGGCTTCTTGATTCCCAAGAAGGACCCCGTTTTGCGGACGCTTTTGAAATGGCATGGATCATGGGATTCAATAGTGGTTTGTGCCTCCCTTCGGATGAGGCCACAGCTATGCACTGCGTTGGCAACAGCATTGCTCCTGCTCAGGCTCTTCAGGCCTTTTGGGCGGTTTTCGATGCGATTGGATTGACGCGTAGTGGGCCTGACTTTCATGCGGCACTTGGTCGATTGGTTCTTGGTAAACCTCCGTTGCATCGTTTTTCTCGACATGTTGTTGGATCTTTGTGGACTCTTTCTCTTGTTGCTTCCCCACCCCCGTGTACCTTTGCCGGATTCGGGTTGTGTGTCGGGGGTAAAGTTGTCTTCTTGGATGGTCAGTTACCGGTAGACCAAGCTCATCGTTTGCAGCACTTCTCTGCGGCACTGCGGCTACCTGAATGGTGGGTTCCAGTACGTTGGTCTCCGATCTTGACTGAAGACTTTCTTCAATTGTCTGGTACTTTGAGACCGATTCAAATGACCTTTGCCAATGTCATGTTGAAGTTCTGCCCCACTGATTTGGTGTGGCACTTAGTGCAACTTTTGAGTGGGCTTGGGGTTCCGAACGTCTTGGCGATGTTGAACTATCGTATGCCTATTGGTTACCTTGGCCATCATTTGTTGCGGTTTGAGGCTGAAGTTCCTGTGTCACAGGATATCACTTTGGTTATTGGTTCTCAACAACGACGGGTTGACTTTGTCAGCGGAGGGACTTTGAGGGAAGCGGTGAAGCGTGCTTTCCCAATGGGTATTGATACCCACATTGCTGAAGCCTTTAGTTGTGAGACGGGTGAGTCCGTTGATGTTGATTGTCCCATTGTAACAGGACGTCTTTTTCAGGTGTGGCTGCACTTCAAACAGTATCGTGTCGAACCCTTTGGTCTTTTGTATTTTGACCCTATGATGACGGTTCTGGAAGTACGTCAATTCCTTGCTAGGCGCTTCTTTTCAGGACGGGTTGAGGTCTTTTTGCGTGTCATGGGACTGAGTGTCGCCGATGATCAAATTTTGGCTTGGGCGGATTTGTTGGGACCTTTGCGGGCTCACATGTTTCCATTGAAGGGTGGTGGCTTGATGACTGTTTCGGCCGCTGAAGAACTCTTGCAAGAACAACTTGTCGCCCATGGGGCAATGTTGGCCTCAGCCAAAACAACTGCAACCACCTTTGTTGAGACTGTTGGATTGGCAGCGGTTAAAAAAGCCCTGGAGGCTAAAGACGTATGGGTGCAGTTGAAGCATCTTGCCACACAGCATTCCATTGTGCTGGTGAAGTTCAATGAACGAGCGTCAGACCCTCTACAGGTTGTTGATCCTTGGGCGAAATACTCGAAGTCCCGTCAACGTGGACCCAAGGCTGCGGATAAACAGATTGAGGTAGTGCGCCTTACCGTTGACTATACGTTCTTCCACTCCAAAGGTTTGGAAGTTCCTCCCATCACGGTGGATCAGCTCTTCCAAGGTTTCCCGGGTGTTGCCACTTGTTCCTTTGACGATGGTCATGGGCTTGTTGCTGAAGTGTTGGGACGCAGTTTGTCAACGAAAGCTCAGGGGCTTTTGCTTACTGGAAATCCCCCTTCTGATTTCGATATTACGAAGTGTGGGAATGCAGCTGTTGTGGTTGTCCCTGTCTGGTTGAATCAGAAGCCAGCGGCGGTGCAGTGTGTTCTTTTTCAGACTGGTGACCTGCAGATCGAGTATCATGCTGGAAAGGCCATTAAAACTTCTACTCCGAGTGGTGCGGTTGATTGTACCCTGTTGTTCCACGTGTATCGTGATGAGACTCCTGTTGAGATGTGGGATGCTTTCGATGGTATCGCGGCTTTCTTGAGGGTCCTTGGTTTTAACTCCACCTCTCACCTGCGTCAAGTTTGGTCAGTGTCCTTTTACGAGCGGAACCGGAAGACTTCCCACCAAAAGGGAACCTACCTTCATGGTTTTTTGAAGGTAGCCGACTCCAAGCACTTAGAGCTCTTGCGGCTTAGTGGTCTGAAAGGATTTTATTGCTCCTCTAGATCGGCGGATCGTGGAACCGACATGCGGTACAAAGTTGTGTGGCTGGAGGGTTTGACGCATGACGAAGCTTACCAACAACTCCGACTTACCACGGAACACGCCGGGCTTGTCCGTGCTAAACGGGGTTTTGGGGTTCGTGTTGAAAACTCCCATTACCTTGCTGTGAGGAAACGGTTGCTTCCCGGTGCATTGGACTCCTCTGACAGTGAAGCCGGGGGTGACAAGAAGTTTCGGTTACTTGGTGTACCTCGTAGTACTGACCGGTCGGCTTTGAAACGTGTTTTGGTTGACCTTGGTTGGCCTGCAAAAGTGCTTCGGGCACAAGGTTTTCAGTGTTGGTTGGTGTCCTCCAATACTGGTCCGCCAAGCCGTTCCTTTGTCTTGGATGATGCACAGGTTGTGGTTACTCCTGAGGCGGTCAAACCCAACCCGGTCGTCGGTGGGGATCGTGAGTTGGTTTCTAAGCCGTTCCACGTTACTGGAAGTGAATCCTCCAAAGGACCGGTGTTGCCCGCTGGTGCTCCTATGCTGCAGACTGTCATTGACGAGACCACACAGGCCAAATTTCAGGCAATTGAGAAGCGTTTGGAGAATGTTGAGAAGGAGAATGTCAAGGCACACAAGACAGTTCAACTGCGACTTGATGGGGTTGAGGCCCGAGTCGCTGATATTGGTGGGGCATTGTCGACACTCTCTGGAACAGTTGAGAAACAGATGATGGCCGGTATGGAGCAATTTCATAAGTCCTTGGAAGGTCGATTTCGGGAAATGAACGCTCAGAACATTGAGGCTCAGAAGAAAGCAGAACAGGATCGTTGGTCACAGTTTAAGGAGTTGCAGGAAATGCTTGCTCATAAGTCGCCAAAGGTTCGTGCGGTGTCCCCAGTGTCGCGCCCCTGAAGGTAGCAGTAGCCAATCCGACCCAGCTACTTGGAAAGGCTGAGGCGGTGGCGGATTGGCAAGTTGACTTAGCCGCCTTTAGTGAAACGTCACACACCTCTCGTGCTGTGGCCTCAATTCGGTCTGAATTCAAAGCAATTGGTCATCGTTTGGCTTTTGGTCGTCCTGTGGATGATAAATTTCCTGTTCGGTCAACTGCTGGTTCCTTTCGTGGCAAATCCAGTGGTGTTGCGGTTTCTTCTCGGCTACCGGTTTTTTCCTTTGAGGATGAACGTGTATCAGCTTGTATTTGGGCTAGTAGTCGACTTGTCCACACGGTGGTGCAGGTTGGGCACTTGCCTGTCCATGTGTTGGTGGCTTACTTACATCCATGTGCTCATGTCGGGTCTGAAAAGTTTGAAGTAAACACCCGTGTCATGGCTGCGGCTGCTTCTGTCCTGGAGGGTTTGCACGGACCAGCCCTCCTCGTTGGGGATTGGAATGCACCAGCTGACTCGTTTGAGCCGGTTCGGCAGTTGCAAGCCCACTTTGGTTATAAAGATGTGGCTTTGTTGGTTTCTGAAAGACTCGGTGTTTCTCCTGAGCCGACTTGCAAAGGTGCAACACGCCATTCCTTTATCTATGCTAGCTGCTAGCCCGGATGCTGTCAGGTTCGTCCAATCCTGTTGGGTTGGTGCCCATTTCGACCTGGACTCATTCCGTCTTGTTTGCTCAGTTTAGCTTTCCATCGGCTAACCCCTCTGTCCTTAAGTGGATTGCCCCGGTGTCATTGGACACCGCTGAGGTTGACACCGAAGCGGCTAATACCGATATTGACGGTGTTACTGATACTCTGGTTGAATGTGTTGCTGACCTTCTGGATCACGATGATCTGGACAGTGCTATCGCTACCTGGTCTGATTGTGTGGAAACTCATCTCTTGGAACATGCCAACCCAAAACACCCTGTGAAACGGTATAAAGGTCGCTGTCAATCTTGTGAACCTCGGTCCGTTCGGCTTGGACCTCCTCGCTTGAAAGGTGGTCGTCCTAGTGATTTCTGCCCCTCGGTTTATAGTGCGTCGGTGCAAGTTCGACAATGGACTAAACAGGTGCGCCGTCTACGGTGTCTTTATCGTGCCTGCGTTGCTGTTGATGAGGGTCGTGGTCGAGCGGGGCTTCTCAACAACCGTCTTCAGTTGTGGCAGGCATGTGTTAGCGCCTCCGGTTTTCCTCAGGGTTTCTTGCACTGGTTGGCGCAGGAAGGTTTCTGTTCACCTGTTTGTTTGCCGGATCTGTCATGGATCAATGGGGTCCTTACATACCTCGAGGAACAGACACAACAGCTTGCCCGTCGTAATGCGGCCGACAAGTCAGGTCACTTCTTAGGAGTTTTGGAAGACTCCTGGTCTGCTGGTGGGTCACTTCCTTTCCGACTGCTTAAGGAGCCACAAGCACCTGAGGTGCTTGAATTAAGGATGTCAGTCACGGTTAGATTGGCGCCGCAGAAATGGCTTCCAGGAGGTAAGGCATGGATTAAGGTTCTGAACCCTCAGGACTTTGTTGCAGGTGACTCATTTGATGATCAACAGGGATTGAAAGTTGTTGCGGTGCAGGCACCATACATTGCCCTTTCTCGCGCGGTTTCCCGACGTCAAGCAGCGTCTCTGTCTAAGACTTGGATTGAGGCTAATCCCTCGGTTTGGTCCCAACATGTGTTTGACCAGTGGAATGTGTTCTGGCAACGTGATGTTGACAGTGGATTGCCCCCCGGGTCGGAGGAGTATATTAACCTGGTCCCCCAAGTCCAGGCTGCTCAGTTGGTTCCTCTGGACTTCTCTCTGTGGTCCCGGGTTTTGAAGACTTCAAAACCTCACTCTATGCGAGGAGTTGATGGATGGTCCTTTGCTGAGTTGAAGCTTATTCCGCGGGGCTTCGTTGATGTGCTCCTTCAGCTTTTCCATTGGTGTGAACAAACCTGTACATGGCCGAAAGTTTTTCAGACTTGGCTGGTTGTCTTGTTGAGAAAGGTCCCTACGGGAATTGTCTCGTGGAACTCGGTACGACCCATTTCTGTGGCTGCCACGCTTTATAGGATGTGGTCTAAGATGAGGACCGCGCAATTGATGCAACATGCCCGCTCCCTTGCTACATCTACTGTTAGACCTTGTCTGTCGACCCGGTCTATTTGGGGGTTTCAAGTTGAGCTCATCGCTGAATTTCTGAGCAATTCCATCTCACCATGCGGTTTGGTGCTGGACCTGATCAAAGCGTTTAATGTGGTTTGTAGGCCATTTTTACAAGCTTTGATGTTGCGTCTCGGGTTTCAACCCACCATTGTCTTGGCTTGGTTCTCTTGTCTGCGAGGGTTGTCTCGTCAAGCTTTGGTAGCTGGTGCAGTTTTTGGTACCTCTCATGCATCAACAGGTATACCAGAGGGTGATCCCCTCTCGGTAGTGGGAATGTATGCGTTATGCTGTTTGTTTAAGGAGTTGGTCATGTCTCAAGATGCCCTTACCTATACGTTCACTTACGCGGACAATTGGGAAATTATTGCGGGGGCCGCCGGCTCTTTAGTGAAGATTTTGGGCGAGATTGATCGGATGTCGTCCATTTGCCGATTGCCTATCGCCCCTTCTAAATGTTGGACCTGGGCTTTTCAACGTCACGTGCGTAGACAACTTGCCTCATGTACTCTTGATGGCAAAACTGTCCCGGTACGTTTGACCGGTTGTTGCTTGGGAGCCGATATGGCATATTCCTTCAAAAAAGCCGCGTCTACACGCAATGGCCGTGTTGCCAGTGGACACCGTCGTTTGTTGCGGCTGCAAGGACTTCCCATTTCCAAATACCGTAAATGTCGGTTGATCGTTGGAGGTGTATTCCCACATGCGCTACATGCTTGTGAGGCATCTTGGTTACCACCCTCACTGACTCACTGTTGGCTCGGCTTCGCTCTAAGGTTGTCAAGGCCCTGAAGTTGAATGGCTCAGGGGTTAACCCGCATTTGGCATGCAGTGTTGCCTCTCCGGCTCTTGTGGATCCAGAATGGTCGGCGCTTGCTAGTCGGGTACGGCTTTTTCGACTTCTTTGGAAAGATTACCCTGATTTCCGGGACATGTTGGTGGCACGTTTATTGGACTCGGGTGGCAAGTATCGTACCCCTATCGATCACTTGGTTCGTGTCTTGCGTGGGCTGGGTTGGGAGTGTACTGAGGGAACTTCGTTTCAGGATAACCGTGGCCGTCGTTTCTCACTTGTTTCGTCCTCCTTGTCCCACGTTTTAGGTTTGCTTTCTTGGAATTGGGGAGAAGTTCTGCGTGATGCGGTGAAACATCGTAAGGGCCTTGAAGATGTCGGTGTCATTCATGTCGCTGCTAGTCGGCCTTCTAAAGGATTGTTGCCTTCTGAACGCGGTCTTTTGAGTCAGCTTGTCTCTGGGCGACACTTTACTCGGGATGCTCAGTCACATTTTGCCGGGACAACTTGTGATGATCGGTGTCCCCACTGCCATGCTGCTAAAGACAGTCGTGAACATCGGGTATTTGAGTGTGTTGCGTTTCAACAGATACGTGGTCACTATGCTACGATTTTTGGTAAGGCCTCTCGGGCAGCTTTGCTCTTTGGTTTGTGGCCCTATCCCGATGGTTATGTTGAGTGGCAAGTTTCCTTGGACGCTTTGCAGTGGCCTGCCCCAGTTCGTAAGTTGCGGTCTTCCAAACAATGCTTCTTTACCGATGGCTCCTGTCTGTTTCCTGCTGTCCCTGACATCCGAGTTGCTGGAGCTGCTGTTATTACTCCTAGTGGTCCGGGTACTTTTGACACAGTCTGGGCTGATCTTTTGCCCACTTCGCATCAGACCATTCAAAGAGCTGAAGTATTGGCCGGCGCAGTAGCTGTTGGGTCTGCTCTCAATCCGGTAGTTATCTCAGATAGCTTGTACTTTGTCAGGATTGCACGGCGGGTTGCAGAAGCATTCTTCGCTGGTACCTGTATTCATTGGCCTACAGACAACCTCGATGTTTGGGAGTTCTTTGTCCACCAGTTGGAGGGTTGCGACAGTGCTGAGTTCGTTTGGGTAAAAGCCCACCAGAATCTTGCGGGCTTGGAGGGTTTGCAGCATACCCTAGCTTGTGGCAATGATCATGTGGACAAAGTTGCTAAGCAAGTAGTTCACAACTACAAGGTTACTTCGGGTCTTTACCAAAAAGTGGTGAGGTCGAAGCTCGATGCCATCAAAATCCGACATCAAGTTGACTCGTTCCATCTTCATCTTGCCTTTGCCTCTCTCGGTTTGGAGCAGGACGCTCTGAATCAATATGTGGCTCCGGTTGCTCTAGTCACTCGAGGTTCTCCGTGGGTAGCCATTCCTCCTGTTCTCTCCAGGTCTGGTTTCCATGAGAGCTTTGTTCGCCAGGTCTTTAATTGGTTTTGTTCTCTGCAATGGTTTGAGGGTTGCTCCCCAGGGCCGGTCTCTGACATTTCTTGGGTTGAGCTGTTTCTGTGGTGGACTGTTGACTCTGGTACTTTGCCCCCGTTTAGGGTTGATGGTCGTTGGGTGCGTATTGGGGATGACGAGGAGGCCATTTG
>OMLO01002668.1_pt1 | contig 14547 bp, 9 predicted proteins | sample 1674811 | NCBI WGS metagenome assembly OMLO01 (sample SAMN06265003, study PRJEB25207) | coral metagenome | isolation source: Coral host | place: Mexico:La Bocana,Puerto Morelos, Mexico | collected 2008-11-13
GTTTGCTGAAGCTGACTGTTTGGGGATCAACCAGAAAAAAATCTTCAAAAAAAAATCTTTACAGCTTCTTGGAGATGTTCTATCAGAAGCTTTTTCGGTTACTCTCCTTATTGAAAAGCTGGAAGACAAACTCACCGACTGACAGAAGCTGACAACGTGCTTTTATCTGGTCTTCTGCCCGTCTAAAGTCTGTTAACAAGACTTCTCTACGTAAGAGAGAAGTGTTGACGGGTGACTGACAAGCTTCAAGTCTGTCTTCAGCTTCAGCATTTGGAAGTTCGACAGGCATCCAAGCTTCTCGCTACGCATGTTGAGAATGATTGTCTGTCATAGACTGACAGTACCTTCCCTCGTATTTGTTATTCCCTCTCTAATCCAAGATTCCTACTCGGATATCATAAATCAAGGGTCCTGTCGCTCGGACTCTCTTCTCATTGATGCCTTGGCAGTTCCCTTGCTGTGCTCCGTTCTTCGCTGCTTCTAGCCAGAACTTGTCAATTACCAAGTTTAGCAGACCTATCCCACTTTCTGCAAGCGGAGCCTACTCTCTCGGAAAATCAACATGCGTGCTCTTGGCTTTTGCCCAGTAGCCCTTAATTGATCGACTGGAGAACTGGCCACCTACACGCCACCCCCCTTGCACTCTCTGGGAGTCTGCATTGTGTTTGGGTTTGTTTAATTTTTCGCTGTTGCTTATTTTGTTGGTCTTTCTTGATTTTCAACAACAACAACAACAAAGCGACATTATTATCCTTTTGCAGCTGACTGAAGAGCAACCGCCCGGACAATGGAGACATTGAGCCAAGCAGCGACCAGCCAAAAAAAGACATTTCGGCCAGTTTTTTGATCTCTTGATACTTGCGTCATCGATGCGTCTTACCCTACAATCGAATGCGCGCTCTTGTTACCGGTCTCGAACCCAATGACTGCTCTGCGCCGATCCTCCTTCTCTTCTAGTGCACCGTCGATGACTTGACTCCGGAATGGTCCTCTCGTCTTTGACTCACTCGACCTCGGAGGATTAATTTGTTTTTGAATTTGTTTGATTAATTCGTTCATTGGTTTGGCCTTTGATGATGAATGTTTTTGTCTTTCTCACGACATTGGATTTGTCCGTTTCGTGTAGTATCAGCTGACTGAAGGGCGAACGGCCCGGGACACGTACCCTAGCAACTTGCAGACAAAAAATGACATTTAGTGTGGCAGGATGCGGTGGACTGGGATCATTTGCCGTTTCATGTTGTTTCATTTCTGTGAATGAATTGATGTGTTGAGATGTCTCTTGTTCTTTTTGCAATGTGCTTGAGCAACTTTGATTTTCTTCTCTGATGTCAAATGGTGTGATTGACTGTGTGGAACAGTTTTTTTTGCTGTCTTCTTGTTGAACAGGTTTTGTGATGTCAATTTGCTTGCTTGTTTTTGGTTTGACCGCTGAAATAGCACGTGATTGCAAAGATAAGCGAATTGACAATCATGACCACTTTGGAGAAACACTTTGGAGCTTCAGTTTCTTTTGCATTGACTGACAGGATAATTACAACCTTTCAATCTTTGCAGGAACGATCACTCACTTACTGATTGTCAGGAATTGTGTCCTGGTTTCTGTAGGTTGTGACCCACGATAAGTGATTCCATTTCCGCCCGATAGCTATGTCGCACGATCTACCTCAACTTCGATCAAAGGCTCGGGCAAGAAATTCACGTAGCCGAGACAGGAGAAGGAGAAGATCCAGAGATTGTGGACGCACCATTCTCCGTTTTCCCACAAGCTGAAACTAATGAGAGCAGTTCATCACTCCGATTGACACCAAACCCGAGAAGTCAGCATCGAAGTCATGACCAAGACCTTTCAACTTGGAGAGAGATTGTAGATGAAGACCCACCACCAATTGTCCGACGATACTCACAACGTTCATCCAGTTCTGGCCCCCCACCATTGACAATGACCATACATCCAGATGGCAGAGTTCAGTATGACATGCACCATGCACCACCTCAGGATGAGCAGGAGTTCTTCTACAAATTGGTGCAATCAATTCACCATCCTGAACATCAACCTGAAGCCGCTCCACCTCCACTCAACATCCAATTTTGCCCTCGGCCTGGACAACTTCAAACATCATCCAACAGTCGCACCCTACCAGATCCCAGAGACCACAGTCCCATGGCTTCCACTCCTTCACCTCGAGAACGTCAAGACCATCGCAACACCCATCTCCCCATCCCAGAATTCCTCCGACCCAGAATGGCTGGAGTTTCAGAAAGTGGAACAGAAACAGAACGTTCCAACCAACCAGATGACAGCATGCCAGCTCGCACTGGATCCACTTGATTGAGGATCGAACCGGTGGAGCTGGTTCTGGATCAGCTTCGGCACTAGCTGCGGCTTCCTGCAACGGTCGTCGCATGGCTGGTGATTCAGACTTCGAGGTGACGCCCTAAAAAAGACTTGCATGTATCAAACATACTTTGAAATAATAATCACGTTTGGGATTCCAACATCAAGGATGCACGTCGCTCCTCACTATCGAATGGAACAGTTTGAAGTTCGTCCATGCCCAACCGGTTGCGAGATGCCCGCTGGCAAAGATTGTGAATCAACGCAGATTGAGCCTTGAACCCATTCCATTCAAATCCCGCGCCTGTAGGTGCACAAATTTTGTTCCTTCTAACTAAAAGACGAATTGCTTCCTTAACATTTCTTTTAGTCCAGAAACGACGTTCACGGTTTAAATCTTTTCTGGAATTTCCCCCAAATATGCCTGAACGATAATCTGAAAAGTTTTTTTTTGATTCATAGCTGCGAAGATTTGTCCACCCAACCAAACTTCCGGTCAGAGAAATTCGTTGCCCATCAGGGGCAACCAAAGCTTCATGAAGGGTATCAGCTAGCCTGTTTACCTTCAAAGACCGTTGCAGTGATCCTTCCACATTTGGGCCCCCGCCTTTTGGAAACCTGTGCTATATGGGGGCCTGAACCCAAATTGCCTGAGGATTGCCTGGATCTTTTGCCTCTATATTGCGCTGTGCACTATTTGGCGATCGAATTGGAAAAAAATCGGCTGGCAAATTGAAGCAGTCTTAAAGACAACATGACCTTTTAATGTTATATGTACATTTCCAATGATAGACGTGAATCTTAACATATGTATTTGGGGAGCTGAAATTTCAAATCGTCGCAACCCAGCAAGCAGCAAACAGTCGACCGCAACGTTCCCCCGTTTGTTTTCCACCCTTTTGCTGTGTTTATGTTGCAACTCACGAAGTGATGAAAACTTTATTTCCAAAAGAAAATTTTGAAATTGATGCAATTTCTTTTGAAGTTGAAAATTTCAAAATAGCAGCATGTGCATTTCACCGTTGTCCACATATGAATTTCGCAACCCCGTCATTTTGGCTAGGGTGGGTGGTGGGTTTCCCTTAGCTTTCTGGGTCCTTGTCCGTTAGCTGGGGGGTTAGCATGGATCGTGCTTCGAATGGTTTTCCGGGGGGATCATCAGCAGTTGGCGTAGATGGTGTAGGAGATGTCAGTGATGGTCGTGAATCTTTCAATGAAAGTTTTTCTGACATGGTTCGACATTTGGAAGCGAACTTGGAAACTGATGCAAATGAGCACACACAGTCTTATGAACCTTCTGCTAGTGGTAATGATGATTTGCAAGATGCACAACCTGGAACTGGACAGTTTGACTGTTTTGATTTTCAGAATTTGCTGAGACATTCGTCATTGCAACGTGTCACATCATTACCTGATTTTCCTTGGGAGACAAACGCTTGGAAAGCAATTTTTGATGACAGTCATGATCCGCTTGCAACTTTGAATCCATTGAGTCAGTTGTCAGATCCGCCGATGCTTATTCCTGAAAGTGGAGAGGCTGGGGTCGTGGAGAAGCTGGTGGCTGAGAAAAAGAAAGTAGAACCTTTTGACAGCAAACTTCCTTTTTATGCAACTGCAATTGGTCATAGGCTGGATTGTTCCTGGGAAGACAAACGAGAAGCTGACTTGCAGAGAAGCTTGATGAAGTGGACTGGAATAGTCAGTTCTTGGCCAGGGGAAATTTCAGATCTTAGCTCTTCGATTTTTGATTTGCAGCCTGCACAGATTTGCGAACAGTTGGGGCATTACTTTTCGGGGAAGGCTCCAGCAACATTGATCAAGCGAGCGAACAGCATGATATTTGTCATGGAGCGTGCTCATCAGCTTGGTTACATATTTCCATATTCAGAGCCTGAATTATACTCTTTGCTGAAGACGCTTAAGGCAACTGGACAATCTTGCAGTCGACTGAAAGGGATCATGGAAGCTTTGACTTTCTGCAGATTTGTTTTTGGAATTGAGGCCTTACAAAAAGCAATTTCCAGCAAACGTTGCTATGGTGCAATCGCAGCAGGGCCGGTGGGCAGAGCAGATCAGGCGGCGCCATTGAGGGTGTCAGATTTGGAAAGGCTGCATTCGGTCTTGGAGAGTGATGGACACATTTGGGACAAGTTGGCATGTGGGGCATTCTTGTTTTGTGTATACTCCAGGGCAAGATGGAGTGATTTCATTCATGGTGAAAGAATCACCCTCGACCGCTTCTCTGATGGGAGGATAGCCTATGCAGAGATGGACGTTACGATTCACAAAACTATGTTTTCATCAGCACGTCGCTTCAGGTTTCTAAACTTGGCTGCGCCAGGAGTAGGCGTCCACGGTGGAGACTGGATCGAGGCTTGGGTGCAGTGCATGATTACATTGAACATTGATCCTCACAGCGCCGATGGGGTGTGCATGATGCCAGCACCGGGCGACGATGGAAAGCCGTTGAAGCGTGCAGTTGAAACAGACGAAGCAGGATGCTGGTTGAGACTCATTCTTGGAGAAAAACCAAAACGATCTGACTCTGCAAGAAAGATTTCAACACACAGCTTGAAGAGCACAATGCTTTCTTTCGCAGCCAAGCGAGGCTTTTCACATCAAGACAGACTTTTGATGGGGCATCATGCACATCCTTTCAAGATTGCAGATGTTTATGCAAGGGACGCTCAAGCCAGAGATTTGCGTTTGCTTGACAAGTTGATAGAGGAGATTCGCAACAAAGTTTTTCTTCCTGACGAGAGCAGGGCTGGTCGTCTTGCGCCCGCAAAGAAGCAGAAGACAGATGATGCACCTTTGGATGAGCAGGACGACTGGGATTTGGTGGAAGATCAAGAGTCTGGAAAGGAAAAACAGGTGGGACTTTGTGATCGGAACAAGGTCGAGACGGTGGAGAGCGATGATGAGAGTGGCAGTCACATCACCACCGATTCGTCTTCTGATGACAGCTCAGGAGAAGAGGAAGAGAGATCGCTGGTCCCAAGGAAGTTTTACCCGCCAGTTGCACCTGCAGGTCATGTTTTTGTGAAACATGTCAAATCGAAGATGCATCATTATCTGGCAGATGGAATGCACAACGTTTTGGTCTGCGGCAGGACCAAGACAGCAGTCTATGAGTTGGCAACAGAGTTGCGATATGATTCAGCGGTTTGTCATTCGTGTCAAGCAGCTGTTGCAAGGTCGTGAAGTGGTGAAATCATCTAAGATGATTCTTCCGAATTTGTATATCCACTTGCAGTTTGTTTCACCTTTTTGATCAGACTCCGGCTCGCAAAATTCATGTGGCGGCTTCAATTTTTCGATACGAAACTCAAGAGTCAGTGGTGCATCCATGGCATAAACTTGAGTTCAGTCATGAGTCTTTTTCTTTCCGCATGAGACCACAGCGTGTAGCATGGTTGGATTTGTCAGTGGTGTTTCCATGACACAATACCTCAAAAAATCAGCGTGCATTTGGGCGCCGGTTTGGGGCCCAAAATGCACACCGTCGTTTTGAACCTGTCAAAACCAACATCCATGTGGTTCATGATGACATGATTTTCATACTGGCCTTTCTTTAGACTCTCATCATAAAGAGTTTTTGGAAGAGGTCTTCCATCGTTTTCAACTCCTTGGCAGTGGTGAACCCATGCCGTGTTGGACACACCTTGAGATCTTGAGCTCGTGGTCTCTCCAGTCTCAAGAGGGTGGAAGTGAAGCGATGGACATGTCAATTATTTTTCAAACTCATCTCAAACAGACGAAGTTGAGTTTACTCTGAGAAGTCAGTTTCTTTTAAGCCTCCTTTAGAATTGAGTCATCAACATTGCATGCAGCAAATGTTTCATGCTGTGGTGAGTCCAAGCATGACATTGACACTTTCTTTTTCTTTCACTGCGTGTAGGGAACATGACTCTGGTAGACTCTACCGCGGCGTTCCAAGCACGATGCAATGAGATTGATGACACTGGCCAACTGGCCTTAGTTCTGTCGAGGCAAGGCATCACCAGTTTTTCTTCGATGGCATTCGCTATAGGCACACCTAATCAACCTCCAACAGATGCTGTATTTGATGCATTTGCTACAAGATTGTTTGTCGCACCTAGCATGGGGCAAGTTGGAAAGCTTCGTAGATTGTTGTTTGAATCTCAGACATATGTTTTAGCTCAACTGAAACTTGCAGTGACTGGAGATCAGACAGCTGGAGCGAAGAAACTTCCTTTGCCAGAGAAGCAGGCGCGGCTCCAGGACATCAAGACGAGGCTCAATGGCATTGTTTTGGAGGGTGAAAAAGAACCAGCTCATTCATTAGTAGACCTTTGTCAAACGATTTTTGAGACTGGAAACATAGTGTGGATTCATCCTTCGAAATGCAAGAAACGTGACAGCGAAGTCAGGGCATCAGTGAAGGATCCAAAACAAATATTGAAAGTTGAATCTCAGATGATAAAGCTTGAGCAGGAAGTCGTCACTGAGGCAGCTGATCATGGAACAGAATTGAAACTCATGTGGTGTTTTCAAAGGCGGGGGCTAGCGCTTGACATGACGAATTTTGTTAGTTGGGGTGTGCATGAGCGGTGGATTGACACTCTTTTCAGGGCTTATGCAACAGATGCAGCACAGGCAACACGTTCGGTGTCATTGGCTCAGCTCATCAAGGCCGACTGTGAAATGTGGACGATGCTGGCTAGAGAATGTCATTCAGTCAAACCAGACGCACATGGAGCAAAACCACTTGACCAGATCATAGAGAGGTTGCAATCAGATCCCAGGATCGTGGTACATCTCATGCCTCAACCTATTGGTCGTGGGTCTGGATCTGATGGAAGCAGCAAGCCACGTGACCTTGATCAGGACAAGCCAGACGTGAAAAAGAAGAGGCCAGGGAAGCGGGGCAGAACTCCACCAAACATCCCTGAAGAATTGAAAGATGCATATCAACAGACCTCTGACGGAAAACCTATCTGTTGGGCATACAATTTATCTGGTGGATGCAAGGGCAAAACGGGGGGGAAACCCCCATCGTGCAACAGAGGTGCTCATGTATGTGCGTTTTGCAGAAAGGTGGGGCATGGTTATCAAACGTGTCGCAACGTCAAGAAGTCGGCTGATGGTGCAGCTGGCAGCTGACAAAAGGACCTTGTGCAGGGCAAGCGGGCAAAAGTTTCACATGCAGCGTCTCCGGAAAAGGACAATGACCTTTCTAGTGGGACGCAAAATTTGCAACGTTCGAGTTTATCTGAAACGGAAAACTGGAATTCGATAGACGTCGGAATGGACGATGCTGACAAAAGCTGCAAAGACGCACTTTCTTCGGCTGAAGCCATGGCGACCAATGATGAAAAACATGTCGACGAATACAACATTGGCGAAGTCAACAGTTCAGTCGACATTTCAACAACGCCTCTTCTGATGTGAAACATCATAAAGCTTTAAAGCTATTTGTTTGTGAGAAAAATTTTTCATGGAAAAATTTTTCCTTTACCCAAGCAGCTTTTAATTTAACAAAAGTATTTGGCAGTTTAGCCAATCGCTGAAGCTGTGTCGTTCGTTTTTCTCACTTGCACAAATCGAGAAGTGTTTCCAGATGACACGCACAATTCAAGAAGTGTTCATTCGTATTTGGCAAGTTACACTTTGAAGTGTACCAAGTTTGTGATCTCATGATTGAATCGTATAGCTATCCAATTATATGTTGTATATACGCAATTTAGCATCAAGGGCGGGATGGGAGGGATCTCCTTCGATTTTACATGTGCTTTGTGAAATGGGGGAATGGACCAAAAACAACTTGATGCCTATCATGGTCATTTGGAGTTTTCTAGATTGAAGGTAACTCGCTCGAGGTTTGTACAACCATGGGAGCGGGGATTCATGAAGATTCCAAATTCTCCGTTTGCAGTATCTCCACCTGCTCCGACTGATGGTGGTATTCTGCTGGCATCTTCGTTGGTCAAGAAGAGGTCCGCGCAGGAACTGGCACAGTATGAATATGAGATGCTTGGATCATTTTTCAAAAAATTTCGGACGCAGTCTCTGAAGAAAAATAAACAGAGTTGGGTTGCAAAGTTGGATTATGATCGAAAAGCTGCATTCATCAAATGGGAGAAGATCATGCTGTGTGGGTTGCTTGATTTCGAGGCAGGTGTGCAGTTTCGCATGATGCGTTTGGCCAACAGGGTTCCGAATTTTCAACAATACTTCATGGATGTATTTGCAATCAAATCTACATTGACTTTGCACAAACGGGCAAATCCTGTTTTGCGTTTCGTGAAGTGGTGTCAGCGAGACGGAGGTGTGGCCATACCGTTTCAAGAGGACCGCATCTATGCATTCCTGACTGATTCTACTGAGACTTTTTCACCAACATTTGGTAAGAGCTTTACAGGATCTTTGGGATTCATGTACTATGTTCTTGGATCGAAGTCTGCAAAGTTGTGCGTGGAGAGCAAGCGTATCATTGGATGTGCATCGCGTATGTATCTGCAGAAGAGAAAATTGAAACAGAAAAGTCCGCTGCTTGTCAAACAAGTCATTGGTCTTGAGAAGATTTGCAACAACGAGGTCGATGCTACCTTGGAAGAAAAGGTGGCAAGTGGTTTTTTCCTTTTCATGGTGTTTGCTCGTGCAAGACATAGTGACGCTCAATCAGCTGGCTCAATTTTCCTGGATCTAGTTGAAGGCGAAGATGGTGTGGATGGTTTTGTTGAAGCATCCATTGGGCGCTCTAAAACATCTTACAGTTTGGAAAGAAAAACCCGTTTTCTACCGATGTCTGCCCAGATTAGAGGCATTCAGCAACATGACAGTTGGGCAATCAACTGGTTCAAGCACATGGACAAGGCCAAGCTCCCTCGTGGCAAAGATCTTCCTTTGTTACCTGCACCGTTGAGAGATGGGACGTGGGGCAAACTGCCTTTGTCTGCCGAAGCTAGTGGTGCCTGGTTGAGACATTTGCTGTTGAAGGTTGGAACACAAAAGTCGGATCTTCTGCAATATGGCACTCACAGTCTTAAGACCACCACTCTATCATGGCTTGCAAAACGTGGAGTGGCTCGAGAAACTCGTGCTGCACTTGGATATCATGCCAAGGCGGTGGATGGCACGGAAGTTGTTTATGGAAGAGACAACATGGCTGCACCGTTACGTGTGTTGAGTTCTGTGGTGGCAGAAGTGGTCGATGGTGTCTTTAAACCAGATGCTACGAAGTCGGGTATGCTATCGAGGAATGCGAGACCCACATCGGATCTTGTGAATGGGCCTTTATTTATGCCATCTGGAATTTCTGAAGTTGTCAATGTTGAGAAGCCTTTGGATGCAGATCTTCCTGAGGATGTTGCAACCGGTGGCGAACAATCTGACATTTCAAGTGAAGATAGCAACGACGAATCCGAACCTGATCACGATGCAATTGAAGATGCTATTGCAAGTGTGGTTGGAAGATGGTGCCCAGTCAGCGAAGTATTTGATGAGTCATCCGTTGTTTATGTGAGACATTCCTTGTCTCGTATGATACACGTTGCTGCAGACGAATATTCCGAGAAATTCATGTGTGGCCGAGAGCTCAGCGGTGTCTACTTTAAGCTGACACGTAAACCTGAGGTGTTTCATCCTATGTGTGCACAATGTTTGAAGTCTTTGCAGAAACATGCAAAATCAGTGAAACAAACTTGATGCACGCCTGCATGTCAAAAGGTTTGCGATGAAACTGATTCACAGGAAGGAATAGATGTGACGACCGAACGTTTTGCACTCAGCATGCAATTTGATTCATGAGTCAAGTGTCTTTGAAAGACGAAGAATAATTCGTTTGTTTGATTCATCACTGGCAAATTGATTTGATGTGCAAGTCAATACTTTGTGGTGTTTTGTTTGTTTTGCTTCTTTGGGATTTCCAATCATTTCATGATGCCGCATGTCGTTCATAAAAGTGCGATTGTGACGTCGTGTGGTATGTTTGATGTCAGCTCAAGAATAGTAGAAAGCAATGGCTTCATACATTGAAAGTCAGGCTGTTTTGGAGGCCAGACTTAAGGCAGTCGGCTTCAATGATGACATCAAGGACAAATTCTTCAACGCTGGCATCACGTGTTTGTCTCAGCTTGCATTCATGAGCAGTTATACTCCGGGGTCCAGTGATGAGACTCCATTGATTGATGCTTTCAAAGATTTGCTTGGCCGTGACCCTACCATAGGTGAAAAAGCAAACATGCGTAGAGTCTTCAGTGAAGCATATGCAACTGTCACGACAGAGATGAGACAAACAGTTGAACGAGTCGAAGAAACTTCAGTTCGCAAGCTTAGTCAACCTGAGCGGCATGACAGGTATGTCAAACAAGTTGGTCGTTTGACAGGTGTTTCAATCAAAGGTCCCACAGAGCCGGGCGACTCATTGGTTGATGCTTTCTGCAGCATGTATGATGATAACAGGTTGCGTTTCATTGATTGGGAAAAATATGTGTCGAAAGATCAAGAGTTGCAATCTGACAGTAAGAAAATCACTTCGTTTGCACTTGACCAGAGTACTGGTAAGTTGAAGGTTGAAAGCAAGGGGCCAGAGGAGAAAGCTGATACCAGTAGTGACATCATGGTCCTTCAGGCTCTCACGAGACGTTCCCTGGCTATGGATCAGGCTAACTTGGTCACTTTCACTAAGATGCAAGCTTGGGTAGATAGACTGGTCAAGTGTCGCACCGAAGAACCCCCTCCAGGATATTCAACTCCCAGCTTGCGTCAGATCATGTTGGCAGATCAGAAGCTCTTCATCGAGTTGGCCGACAGGACGAGGTCGGGCATTCAAGCGACAGTCACTGGAAAGCCGATTGATGATATCATTGAAACTGTCATGTTCATGAATGAAGTTACATGCCTTTTACAACCTTTGCCGAAGTTGAAAGAAACAAGTGCATTGCGTGATGGTGCTGGTGAGCCCTACATTCCAAAGGGCAAAGGTGCAGGCGGCAAAGGGAAAGGAAAAAAGGGTGGCAAGACCTCGAGGATGCCATCTGACCTTGTGGGTTGCAGATCACATACAAATTCTGGATCCCCAATTTGTTATGGATTCAATTTGAAGACGTGTTCTGAAGAAGTTAAGAATGGACGATGCAGCAAAGGTTTTCACATTTGTGCAGTTCCTCGTTGTGGCAAACATCATCCAGCGGTGGATTGCCAACAGTTTTCATCAGTCAAAAAGTCTTGACTAGATGGAGAGTCGCATTCAAAAGTTGAACGAAAGAAATCAAGAATTCGTGATGCCATCCTAGATGGAAATCACTCTGCAGACATGTCGCAAGATGCCACATGGGAAGAACCTGCTGAAGAAGGCAGAAGGATGGAAAAAGTCTTTCATCATGGTGCTTCATCTTCGAAGAAGTTGAAAAGTTTTCACTCTAAAGATGATCAAATGGTTGAACATACCACGGAACGTGGGAATGCATCAGCCACACAGCAACAAAGTGCTGATCAGAATTCAAAATATGATACAGATATTCTACAGACTACAGACATTGACAGTTGTGTGCCGGCTGCGATTGTTGAGCAGTCATTGTTGGTGATCGAAGCTTGTGCGGGGACAGCTACACTTTCTTCAGTTTTGAAAGATCTTGGATTCGAAGTTTTGCCTATCGACTTTGGGAAGCAGAATCTAACGCATTTGCATGTTATAAATTTGGATTTGAGATTGAAACATTCGTGGGATTTCCTCGGGAAGGTGGTGTTGTCGCAGAGAACATTACATTTTCATGGTGCACCACCGTGTGGAACCGCCTCGAGAGCAAGAGACATAGCTCTCTCACAAGATTATCATGGACCACCACCACTGAGAAGCGAGGCCTTTCCGCTTGGTTTTCCGTGGCTTGAAGGTCTCAACAAAGCTCGTGTTGAGAGTGCCAACCAGATTTATGAGCACATGGGGGCATTTTGCCTTTGGCTCGACCTGCTTTCCGTTGGATGGAGTTTGGAGAACCCGGCAAACTCATATTTGTGGCAGATCAAAATTTACAAACAACTTCAAAGAATCGGTTTTTGGGTGCAGTTTCATGCTTGTTGCCATGGCAGTACAAGAAAAAAGTTGACTGCTTTCCTCTCAAGTGTGCTTGAGTTCACTGGCCTGGAGGCCACTTGTCAGGGCGATCATTCGCATGAAAGTAGGGGCATGATACGTGATTGCAACGAATGGAAATTTGCAACCTCCAAGGAGGCAGCATATCCAGTGACATTGTGTCAGCGCATTGGATCACTTCTGGAAATGAGGGCGATGAACTTGGGCTTTCGAGTTCCTCTTGCAAAGGTGTCCACACTACACAAAGTCAGAGCCTCTGTTGGATCACAGCCGAAGATTTCAAAATTTCCGTCGTTGTTGCAAGAGTTCAAAACTACACAGATAGTCTTTTCTGACATGCAGCCGAGTGTCAATGAAAAATTGCAACTGACAACAACTTTCATGGATATACCCGCTGGCGCGAAGTTGTTGCGCTCTAACAAACAAAAGGGGGAATCAGACGAGCAACAACAGCAGCAAAAACATGTTTTTGGCATTTACAGATCACAGCATGAGTTTGTTGAGGAGGCCTTGACTATACAACATCCTTTCGATAGCTGCGTTGGTGTTCCGGACCAGGTCTTGAAATGTTTGGCACAACATTTAACGTCGTCACCGCTTCAAATCATTAAGTCCAGACTCACCACTCTGCTAGCATGGAAAAAGAAGGCCCTGGAATTACAACAAGATGACAAGGCGCTTTTCGATGGCTTGTCTTCAGGTTGCCGTTCTGTCCTGAAAGGAAAACGCATAAGTCTCATGAAATTTATCGCTGAAGAGATTGGTTGGCCGGACAAGACGTTATTTGATGAGATGTCATCTGGTTTCAGGCTTACCGGCATTCAAGGTAAGTCTGGAGTTTTCGAAGACGATTGTAAGCCACCATTGCACAGTGAAGATGAGTTGATGACGAAGGGGAAGTTTCTGCGGCCGGCTTTGTGGGGTAAGATACAGGCTGAACCTCTTCAAGAATTTTCGAAACCTTTGTGGGATATCACCATGGCTGAAGCCACTGAGAAGCAGTGGCTTAAGGGACCTTTATCTTACGAAGACATCAATTTCTTGTACGAAGGTGATTGGCTGCCGGTGAGACGCTTTGCTGTCTTCCAGAAGGACAAGTGGCGTCCTATAGATGATTTTAGCGAAAATGGGGTAAATGGCAGCTTTGGTTCAATGGAAAGAGTAGATCTCAGAGCATTGGACGAAACAGTTTGGATTTCGGTGGCACTCATGCGTTCGATGAAATCTGGTCACTTTTCATTCAAACTATCCGATGGCAACTTTCTTGAGGGCAGGGTGCACGAAAGCTGGTACACCGGTAATACTATGCCAAGGCCTTTGGTCAAGACTGTTGACTTGAAGGCTGCTTACAAGCAACTGGCATTGAACGAACGAGATGCTAGCAAGTCGGTCATATGCTTGAAAAATCCTCACGACGGACAGGTTTATGGTTTTGCTTGCAAGACGTTGCCATTCGGTGCGGTAGCATCAGTACTGCACTTTAACAGATTTGCAAGGTTTCTGAAGGCAGTGTTTTTGCGGTGTGGTGTCATAGCCTGCAACTATTTCGACGATTACCCGATAGTGGAACTGTCGACTTTGGGTGACAACACTGATGGAACATTGAGGGCGATCACCAAGTTGCTGGGAGTTACGGTGGCAGAGGACAAAGACGTTTCGTTCTCTGACAAAACTGACCTCCTTGGTGTTACGCTTGATCTGTCGGATGATATCATGGGCGAAGTCCGTGTCTGCAATAAACCTGACAGGAAGAAGGACCTTTCACAAGCTCTTGACAATATCATCACTTCTGGAAAAATCAACCCGTTGGAAATTCCGACATTGTTTGGCAGATTGCAATTCGCGGAGTCACAGATTCTGGGGCGTGCCGGGGGTCTAGCTATGAAGACTCTCAGGAAGCTTGAAGCCTTGCGATGCAAAAGTGTTGACATCAGCGATGAACAAAAGTTGATGTTTAGTTTCTTGAAGAGTCGCTTGAACCATTCCAGGCCACGTAGTATAAGTACAAAGCCTTATTCTCCTCCTGTGCTTGTTTTCACAGATGGTGCCTATGAGCCGTCTGGTGATTCCGAGGACACTGTTGGCGTTGCTTCGATAGGTGGAGTTATTTACTATCGTGAGAACTCTTCCGTCAAGTGCAGAGCCTTCGGAT
>OMLO01002669.1_pt1 | contig 14545 bp, 18 predicted proteins | sample 1674811 | NCBI WGS metagenome assembly OMLO01 (sample SAMN06265003, study PRJEB25207) | coral metagenome | isolation source: Coral host | place: Mexico:La Bocana,Puerto Morelos, Mexico | collected 2008-11-13
TGTTGCTCCAGACATGTTTTTCCATCTTTAAACGATTTTGGCACTGAAGCTTTCCAGGCTACAAATGATAAGGCTGCTCTGCTTCCCATCAAGATGCGTTGCAAGGAGATTCGGCTTCAGAAAGCCGAAAGCCAAGCTGAGAGCCATGTAATGACGTTGGTTTCCCTGGTCGCGTGGGATTCCCACGATTCCAATACGCATGGCTCGTGGTCGAAAGCTACGTGAAGTTGCAGAAGTCGAGCATGGATTCGGATGTCCAACTGTGACATCCAGCCGTGGTAACCATGTGATGCAGCACAGAATAAGGGGCACAGGTGCCATGGAGAAAGATAGTTGCTGAGGTTTGGAAGTGTGGTGTCTGTGGTTATGTGCATTTTGATGGTTGGGGTTGGCACTGGGGAGCAAATCGTTTGCCGAAAGGCTGTCTCGATTCATCGATTCATGTGTCAAATGCTGCATTTGGCTCAGGGGCCCTGTGGATGGCCTGTTCTGGTTTTTGTGTCCGTGTTGTATTTTGCCTTTACGAGCTCAAGACCCATACTGAGGTGGGAATCAGATTCTTGTCATGCTTTCAACTTGGCGGGAGGTAACATCCTCCAAAAATCTATTCAATTTGCAGTCTGGCGAACCACTGGAAGAGGGGATGGCTTTGGAAGTGTCATATCGAAATCAACATGATTCAATATGAATGTTTATGTTCCTCGCTGCGGATTCTCTATCTGATTCTCTATTTTTGTTGCATCAAGCGCATCAAGCCTGAACATCTCAAACCTTTCACCTGTCAGCTTGGACAGGTGGAAGCAAATTAGACAGCCATGGCTGCGGAGGAGCAGGCGGATGTGCCTGTATACAAGCCAAGTCCCTTCATGAAAGCAGCGGCCCGTTGGCCTCAGATTTTGGGCCAGTCGTTAAGGGCGAAGATGGCCAGCACCTAGTAGCACTTGTGAATGGAAGTTTCTCTTCAGTTTGGCCAAGGCTCAAATCATTGAGGCAGCCCTGAGTTTCCACCACGCTTCCGGGGGGGTTGATTTTTAGAGTAGGGGGAAGTAGCCAAAGTCTTGCTGGTGTGTTCCGGCCAGGCTTCCGAGGGACATGTGCCGGATGACTTGCACCCTGGTGGCACAAAGATGTCCAGCGATGAATGAATTGTATTTTTTCCGCTGGAATTGATATCATCGGATGCTACATTGAAATGGAAGGATGATCAATGATGTTTTTTTTTGCAAAGGACTTGGATTCTGATTTTTTTTGCTAGGTGTAGGCTCAAATTTCAAGGAAGATATGATGTGTGAATAGAATGACAACCATGATCTTTTCTCGTTTCTCAAGCCTGGATGGACTCTCTTTTGGGGGCACTTCGGTTTCTTCAGTCTGGCGTGCAGTCCAACTGGTGGGGCTTCGGCTGTCCTCTTCATTGCGGAAACACCACTTGGGGAACCCTCATTGCCTTTTTCCTTGCTGGCTTGATCTCAGGTTGGATTTCCATCATTCTCTGTGCTCTTTGGATTTTTGGAGCTTCCATCCTTCGTGGTCAATCGGTGGTCGAGCCCACCATTGCCCATTCTCGCCTCGCAAGGTACTTGCATGAGCCTGCCAGATCCAGACGCTGAGGTTGTGGATTTGACCCTAACTTTCGGTGGACTTTCTGTCTCTGTGAGAGGCTCACCTGACAGGGCCGCTGCCTTTGTCAGGGATCTTGCATCTCAGCATTCTGCTGATACTGCTGCTCCCACTCGTCTGTTCCAAGCTCCTGCTTCAGGGGTCTCATCTTACACCCTTGTGTCTGGGCCTCCTGCTTCTTCATTTTCCACTATCTCATCCCGGAGGTCGTCTTCTCGCACTTCTGAGACGAGGTCTTCGCTTCGTGCTTCCTTTTCAACTGCTCCTAGCTATCTTTTGGATTTGGCTGCTGAGTTGGTTGGTTCACGTCTCTCAAGACAAGAACGTGTGGAGAGAGCCTGGCTTGCAGGCTGTTGGGCTGGAGCTGTCCGGCCATTGAGCTGGGGAACAGGTTCTACGTGGTTATCCAGTGCAGGAACGGTTCTCGGATTTTCAACTCATCTGGGGCATTCCATTCAGCAGTGGGATCACTGTCTGGCACTGACACAATTTGCCACGGATTTCCCTCACAAGTTGAGGCTCGACTCTTGCCTTTCCACTAGAAGAGATGATGGCAGAAGCAGACGCCATGGTGGCCGTTTCAGTTGCCTACAGGCCCTCTCGCTGCCTCCAACTGCTCCACTTGGGTCTGCTGGCCAGTGGCTCCAACGAGAGTCTTTGACTTCTGAGTCCTGGGCAAAATGCCTGAAGCAAGCTCGAAAAGGGTGGAGAGGCTTTTGACGATCCACCGATACCCAAGCTGCCAGTGGGCTGCCTCAATGCTGATGCTCTTGATCCTCCCTTGCATTGTCTCCTCCAAATTTGTTGAGTCCTCAAAGTCAGATCTGTCAATTGGGCAGTCAAAGCGGGAATGGCGACAGTGAGACCTTCTAAAGCCCGAGCAAGGCTGGCCACGGTTTGCTTCTTCTGCTTTGGGGCGGCTGCCTTCGAGGTGGGCTTCTTTCCTCCTGTGGTAGAAGAAGGACCGTTGCTTGCTGGTTGAACCGGTTGAGCCACCTGGGAGATACTATCCTTTTCAAGGAAGGCTTCTACAGAGATTGTTTTGGCGGCTGCCCTTTCCTTCATTGCTGTCAGCAATATCGCTGCGGACTACGATTCGTCAGTCTATGCTTCTGATGCTTCTTTGAGAAAAGGTGCAATTGTGTCATCCCGCCAGCCATTGGAGATAGTCAAAAGAGGGACGACGACCCCTTCAAGGCTGCTTTGAGGTCCCACGGGTTTGACAATGAGGATGATGCAATAAATGAGGATCCCGGCCCTTCTTGGCCTTGACTTCAGCTTTGACTTTGTTGAGATTTGTGGTGGGGCTGGATCAGTTTCAAGAGAGATGGCATCCCTCGGTCTGACAGTATGCACTTCAATAGAACTGTCGGACTCTGCAGCCTACAACTTAGAGGAGATCAACCTGGTGCATTGCATCCTATATATGCTGCAGGTCAACCGTTTCAAATCCATCATGCTCGAACCTCCACGTACCAGTTTTTCAGCAGCAGCGCACCCAGCGGCGCGTAGTTATGCCATGCGTCGTGGCTTGGATGAGAAGAATGAGAAAACCAGGCGCAGAAACCTCCTTGCGTTCCGGTGCATCGCAATAGCTGGAACAGCAGGCTACTACAGCAGACCTAGATGGCCTGGCTTTCTGCGTGGAGGCTCCTCATCAAATGCAGAGGATGGAGAGAAGCCGTGGTGGCAAGTTGTGCTTTTGGTTCGCCACATTTGAAGCAGTTCAGGCTATTGACAGAGGGCCTCGGCACAGAGTTCCTTACAGTCAGATGCAGAGGTGGACACAAGCATTTAAGGATAGAAGGCAAGTTGACGAAGCCGTCAGCAGTATATGTACCTGCATAATCAGCAAAGCATTTTGCCACAGCTTTTGCAATTGGATTGAAAAGAGTTGAGGAGAAGGTTGGAGCAACGGATGGGCATGGTCTGGAATCCGTTGTCATCAACGATGTGCTGGCAGCTGGCGAATGGAAGACTGAGCATGAGTGGCAGTGGCAGACCCACTCTTACATCAATGTGCTTGAGTCGTTGACCTACGTCTCCTTACTCCAGCGCCTGGCTAGACATGAGAGCAGAGCACTTCGTTTCCCAGCTTTGTTAGATTCCAGAGTGGCAAAGAGGGCACATGCAAAAGGAAGGACCACATCACCTGTTTTCCAACCTGGACTTCACCGAGCGGCTGCAATCACTGTGGGGGCGGGACTCTACCCCTCCTTTGGCTTCGCACCTACACGTTTGAATGTTGCTGATGACCCCAGGACGGACTGATCAACTTGGACTTTGCTCAGCTCCAATCACTTCATGCCTGCCAGTTTAAACGACCTTTTGCCAATTGGATCCGGATCTTCTTCTTGCCTCCTTCCAAGAGGCCTTTGCCTTCCCACCTGATGTCACTTCGGCTCTCTCTTCGATTTTCCCCAAGTGTTGTTTCTGCTTCCTTGCTCGTCTCTGTCTTTGGATTTTCCTCGTCATTGATTGCTCCCTGTCTTTGTGGATTTTTTGTTCTCGTGCCTTGGCTCCACCTTCCGTCGCGGACTTGTGCGTCAGACTGACACCCCCTTAGATTTCAAGGTAGGGTCCATCCGCCGTAGCCATTGCCTCCCGCTTGTTTTCATGATTTCGTGAACTCATGCCATGGCTATGCCTTCAGCTGGTGTTTTTCAGAGAGCACAAAGACGAGCTGGGGTAGAGTTAGTCGCTGACAGGGTTGTTCGACCCCAAACACGAAACCGGAGGGAATCGTTGCTGGCGAGTTTTGACCAATGGTTGAACAACTGGGGTTTATCGGTATTGACGTGAGATTTTGATGCTGAAAGGATATCAGGTCTTTTGGTGCAGTACGGGCGTGAACTGTTTTACCAAGGTAGACCCTACGCAATTTAGAGTGAGACCATCAACAGTGTTGTCGCTCGCCGTCCTGCACTTAGGAAACAAGTCGCTCAGGCATGGGACCTTGCCTTTGCTTGGGTGGCAGATGAGCCGGTGACTCATCGCCCGGCGATGCCGAGGACGGTTTTAGTTGCGATTGTTGGTCTGGCTCTTCTGTGGGGATGGCCTTTAGAAGATTCCATTTTCATGATGAGCTGGGTCGGGACTTTTACGTATTGAATAGGTGAAGCAGTCGCCGCTACGCGAGATGATTTGATTCTGCCTGAAGATTGTGCTCCAGAAACCACTTTTGGGTTGCTCCGGATCAGGCTACCTAAGACTCGGGGCCTTGCAGCCAGACATCAAGCAGCTGTGGCCGTATTCTTCGAGCACTCTGAGGAAGAGGCTGAATCTGCTGCAGCAGGCACTTGGCCTGGAGACAGTCAAGACTGCAAAAATCATTCCCTATGATCTCGGCAGTTTTCGTCCTGCCAGGTGGAGCCGCGTTCTACCTGCACATGTTTGAAGATACCGAGTTTGTCAGACGTCGTCGTGGTCGTTGGATGTCAGATAGATCAATGGAGATCTACTTGCAGGAAGTTGCCGCATTCCAGCAACATCTCACTTCGGCTGCAAAAAGTAAGGTTGAAAGGCTATGTTTGCACTTTCCACGGATTTTGGTGCAATCGCAGTGGTTTCTGGAACATCAGACCCCTCCTGCTACATGGCCTCAGTTTTGGCACAGCGCACCGGCTTGACGAGATGGAAGAGACGGGAATGGATGGTGGAAAAGTTGCCATTGTTTGGCAAATGCCTCAAATGGGGCAGAGAGCACCTCCTTTCAGAAGAGAAAAATTGAAGCGCGCGGAATTCTATCCGGTGTAAAGAGAGGGATTTGGTTTAGGTTTTAAAACATTTTGGAGTCATTTGGAGTCACGGGCTTTTGGTGTAAATCTGGTGTCAAAGTTTGCGCAAAGCCTTGTTTTTGTTCTTCTTCTTCTTGTTCTTCTTCTTGTTCTTCTTCTTCTTCTTCTTCCTTCTTCTTGTTCTTGTTCTTCTTCTTGTTGTTGTTGCTGCTGAAGTTGAATTCGTGGTGTTTTAGATTTAAGCTGCTGTTTTGTTGTCAAGGGTGTTTAAGTTTAGCGCACATGGTTGCTTGTTGCTGCAAAAAATCGGCGTGAAAGGGATCACTGTTTGTAGTGCTCCTCTGCAAAATTGGAAAGGCTACACCCTCACAAAGGTGAACCAAACACGTGGGTATACTGTGGTAGACTACATGGGGTTCAAAGCAAATCAAAACACCAAGAAGTATGACAATAACTGTTTGGGGGTTCTGTTTGTCCAGTGTGTAGCCGTGTCAGCTTTCAATATTCTTGGAAGTAGCTGTGCTAGGTTGGCACATTTTTGACAATGTTTGTCGGTATATTTGTTGCTCAGAATTTCTTCTGTAAGATCTTCTTTTCATGTTTGCTATATCCATCGTAGATCTTGAAGCAAATTTCTAAGCTTCTAAGCTGCCTGTGCTCAGGCTTGTTGAATTTCATAATTTTGCAAAACAAATATGACATATGACAACAAACATGCAAAAATGTCAATATTTCGGTGGCAGTTAAATTTGTCTGGGGCAATTCCACAACGTGTTTTTGTTGGAGGCAGTTATCAACAAACTGGAGCTTGACTTGCGCACTTCGAGGTTGACAAGGTCGGATGACATGTACGAACTCTGGAAGCAGGGAAGATTTGCTTTGACTCCCGGGCTGTCTTTCCAAGATGAGACAGGAGGCATCCGGGGGCTCTTGGGACTCTTGGCAAGCTCAGGGTGGTTCCGACACCCACTGTTGAAGCCACCAGTAATGGTAAATATAATATATATCTGTATACTGTATACCTGTCATTGCCGCGCAAGACATCATCTTGCATTTATTGGTGTATTAGGACAAGTTGCATAATTTTTCACTGCCAAAAATGCAATGCCATCCTGAAAAACACGTGACCATGTCTATGTCACCACCGGCTGCACTGCATTCCTCGTTCCGATATCCTTTCCAGATTCCACACCACACAGAACACCCTGGGCATTCCCTTCAGGCTATGGATGCTATGGCCTGGACCCAGCATCAACCAACCTGCTTGGCTTTGGTAGGGACCTCTTGCCTGACCATATGTGCGTGTGCCTCCCGGGATTCTTTGGAAAAGGAGCGAATTGCACACCTTGCAACAGTTCTTCGTACAATGGAGACCTCAATCAAGCATTTTGCAAAGCTTGTCCCGCTCAAATGTCTACAGATAAAGCTAGTGCAAAAGAACGTACCGACGAGAAGGCTTGCAAGTGCCCAGCGGGCCGCCAACGCGTTGGCAAAGTATGTGGATGCACAAAGCTACAAGCCCGCGGGGACGGCGACGATTGCATCTATTGTGGTGAGCGGAACCTGAATTGCTCAGAGCAAGGCATTGCCGCCAGGGATGCGCCTGCGCTGGATGGTTATGCACGTTTGGATCCTGGCTTCAAATGAGAAGACTGTCAGGATGATGGGTTGTGATGTAACAGATGTTGTCACGTGCAAGTGTTTGATTGCCACATGACGAGCCCTTTATATAATAACCACACTTACAATCATCATGTGCAGATGTTTGACGACAGAGCGATTTTACATGGTTTTGTGCCAGCATCAAAAGCAAATGCAAGCAAACATTGCGCTTCAAGAGTAAAGGATACCCGAGTCAACCTGAGTCAGAGGGTGAGAGATTTTCAACTTCGCATATATCATCTAGAAGTAGTGGTATATTTGCTTCGGGTTAGTTGCTGAACCATGGCTGAGCTCCTCTTCGTGCAGTGAATCTCAGGAACCCAGGGCAGACCGCAGCTTCCAATGCTTCCCACCAGCCCATGGATGCAACCAGTCTGGTCGAGGTGATCAAAACTGCGCACAGGGCAACCTGGCAGCGCGAAGGTTGTCCCTAAGTAAAGCACGAAAACGATGTCAGGGAAACTCATTGAGAAATGTAAGCAGGCAAGCCCGGCATGGATTTCACTTTTTGAATCCATGCTGCACCGAGTTGCACTGTGGTCCTTTTTCTTGAGCCAAATCCATCACAGGCTATGTTTAGCCACCCTAGTTGGTAGCAAGCACCAGAGCCACAGGAAAGAATTGCTCTATCCTGATTCACTACTCTATTTCTTCTAGTAGACTTTAACATCTACCCTTTTGAAAAACGAGGAGGCATCAGTCTATCTTCCGCAGAATCAAACCAGCGGCTATCAACACTTTTCGGCTCATTTCAAATTTCTAGGTTGTGTTGAGGATACATGCAAATACAATTCAGGACAGCCACGTGCACTTCATGTCAACTTGTCACAAGGAGTACTGTGCCACTACGCAAAAGGGGTCGCAAATGTATTTTGAAACCCTGTTTGAGGTTATGATGGCATCCTTTGCATGGACTGCGGTCATGGCTACTTTGCAAACCGTGGTGGATGCTGGCCGTGCACAGACTCAAATACAGCAATGATTTGGCGGGGCGGTGTGGCTGTTTTTGGAACAGCCGCTGGAGCTCTTGCAGCCTTCATGTGGTACCGAGACGCCGTTGGTGCAGCAGTTGGATTCGCAGGCGAGCAGCTGGCTCTTCGGTTGTTTTGTTCTGGCTTGTTGCAGCTAGCAGTTTTCAGCTGGTCGTTTGTGTTTGGGATTCTGGTGTTGCGGTGCGCCTGCGCCATGCGTTTTGTGAGGTGGCTTTCTCATCGAAGCAAAGCAGAGCGCTCCAGTCTTGCTGCAGACCTGCCAGCTTTGGGCGGTGCTGTCAGCGCTTTCCACATCTCAAGTCACTGAAGGTGGTGAGCGCAGCCTTGCTGACTGGGAAATGAATCTCCCAGAACTTCACATCATAGAAGGCCTCAGTTTCTCTCTTATTGACCTTCAAGGCCAGGGTGCAGATGCCTGTGTGGAAAAGCTCTTGACATGTAGAAAAAATGAGAAAGATAGGTCATCAGCTTAGGTCATCAGTTAGCTGTCCGATAAAAGCGGCGGCACTGCCGCTGGTGGTTTACGAAATTTCAACTTGCGAAATGAGAAGATTCTCCTCAACAGGTTGCAGTGTTGGAGGGTTGGCCACCCTTTTTGGATACGCTTTTGGCTTTTGCGGTTGCAAGATGTTGCAAGGCATTTTCGATTTTCAGTGCATGATGGATGGTGCAACTGCGAGATATTGGAAAGCGCTTCTGGCTCCCGTGCTGCCGTTGATTTTGTTGACTCTTTGCGGCTTCATGGAGTTTGCAAAGCGTGGCTCAGGTTGCTCGACAGCAGCCCAGTCTCGGTAAAATGTTTTGATTCATCCACTGATTATTTTTGCCCTACTTTCATGGATGCATGCCTTTTTTCTGTCAAAAACTGATTGCTTCACAAGGCTTCCTTCTAAAGGCAACAGACCATTTCAACAACGGCTGAGGAATCAGCAAGGGCATCCTGGTGCTGTCCATCTTCTTTGTAGGTGGTGCTTCTTCTTGTGCAAGATTGGCGAGTTGCAAATCCCATGACGCAGGCTAGGCACGCTTAGTGTCTCTAACATGCCTGAACCACAGAGTCAAGGATATCGATTTGTGATGGGATTGTTCATAGGTGGCGCACAAAATACTTCCCACTCCAATCTGCAGGTGGACGAGACTTGGGCGACTTTGCCTTTCAAGAATTGATGCCCAGCCTGAAGTGCTCAGAGCGTTTGCCCGAGGCTGGGCACATGGAGAGGATGGAGTGGACACCATCCTGGGCTGGCGGTCCAGTAAAACCCTTGTGGCCTCTTTACAATTCTCTGTCAACAACACCACCACGTTGAATAGTGACATAGCATGGCGCATCATGGAGTTTTGAACGAATTTGACGATCATCAAAGAAGCCGTCGAGAAAGCATAAAGCGACATTGGGATTCGTGGAAGGGGTGGATGACATTGTCAACTTCCCATCTCCCAGCGCTCCTCTGTGAGGTGCATGGTGTCTTTGTTGCGACCTTCTTTTGCTACTTGGTTCCCATCCCGGCTTTCTTGTTGTACCTCTTTGCCAAGCAGCACTTGGCCCTTCAAACCACCAAGCTCTTAGTGAGCTTTTCGAAGGAAAAAACATCGGAAGGAAAGGAGTTGCATTTTGCCAGGATCCCAAGTGACTCAGACAGCCAACTCGTGGAATTGAAGGACTGACAGGGTGGGGGAATTGTGGCTTGTGTTGAGTTGGGTGCTATGATGTGCTATGTCCCAATGACGCATGCCGGTGGGCGCAAAAATCAAGGATGAAAAGATGCTAGCCAATAATATGGTCCAGTACGACGCACTAAATCACTCCAGGGTTTTGAACGAGCCCGGGCCGAGCGGGGTCGATATGGGTCGATTCAATTCTTTCCAGTTTCTCTCAGACTTTCCCTACAAGGGTGTTATCCTTGGATATTTCAGCGTTTCAGGACGAGATGTTGGAAAGGCGAATGGTGGCCGGAGCAGTGGCCTATTCCGCAGTGTTTCTGGGAGATCAGGTACAAGTCAATCTGAAGGATGCTACAGTGCTGCTGGGATTTGTCAAAAAAAATGTGCATGAGTCAAGGCTGAGGCGTCAAGTTTCATAACTTTTTGTATTCACTCACAGAGCGGTCAGGGGAGACGAATATGTTTTATTGATTCATTGCATGATTTTAGAAAATTGTTGATAAAGGACATGCAATCACGATTGCACATGTGCATGCCCAAGATCCGTTTGAGAGATGCACGTTGACGCCCTCAGAGTGACGAGTGAACTTGTAATTCACATCTGAGGATGGTGAAGGGCATAGAAGGCGAGTTACGGTCCAGTGAACTCCTAGAGTCGGGGACAGTGACAGGGCAGCAAGGACATTTGATTTGCAGGACAATGTTGACAATGTTGCAAGTCGTAGAAGTGAAGGCTGAATGAAATGTGGAACTAGTCAGCAGGTCCAATGTGCAAAATTCGCTTGTCTCGGCGAGTAAAGATTTCAGAAAATAGAGCTCGAAAGATGTCGAATTATTGAGTCGAATCCAGTTGAATTAGATCGATAGCTGCGCTCCATCACCTGAGTTGGAATCCTTTTCGTTTGACGTGGCAGAGCTCAAAAGACATAGTGACGCACTGCGATGCCGTGCCATCTCAGAAGCTCGGCTGGTGGAGTGAAGGTATCCGCTAGCCGCTATAATCATTTGTATCATCACCACTCACCAACGTTGAGGACAACCTTGGACAAAGTGCATGATTCAGCACATTTTAGATCATTTTTGGCAAACTTTTCAGATCTTTTCAGGTTCCGAGCTCTTCCGAGCAGGAACTGTGCATTGTCCACACTTGATGTCTCACTTTTTCTTGCTGAGGAACTGTTAATGGAGCGATGTGTTCTCTTCGAGCGCTGTGAATTGGCTCCGGCCAGCGAGCGCGACAGATTCTTCGAGCACAAGCAAAATAAGATAACATAAAAGATTGCAATGCAATTCCAGGGTGGTGTTCAAGGAAGAATGTCTAGCATCAGCATGCATCAGCACACGTGGACTGAGCAGGTCTAGAATTGGTGATGGGTGGCAAAAGTGTGCAAGATCTTGCAAGGCACAGTACTGATGTATAATTATAATAAACATCATTTGTTGAAGAAGGGGAGTGAACTGGTTGAGAAGGGCTTTTCAGTTTGATTCCTGAAGAGGATATGCTTTTCATCTATTGGATGTGGCAACCTCCAACTGACAACTGGTATGGTCCAGTACATGTTTTTTATTATGCCAGAACAACGAATGACGCAGTTTCCGTTGCAGCTTAGGGGCCCCAGGACCTGGCAATAATAGTTTATCGCAAGGTTATAGCAATATTCAGCAGTTGTGCGGCTTTCCTGTGATTTTTTCCTTGCTATTTTTTACAGTGGCCAAGGCCTCCAAAGTGCAACTGAGAGAGTTGAAGCATGTTGAAGCCATGCTACCCCTGATGTCACTATAATTTGTTGTCTGCCTAACAGTGTTCCTCATAATCAGTGGTTGCACGAATGCGAAGTAGAAAAAGAGCCTTGAAGTGACCAAACTCTCGTAGGTGTTGGCTTTTTGCCTGATTTGACCTTGTCATCCGGTCAGCAGTGCATTCTGCTTTCCATTTGTGCCAGACGTAAACGCTCTCAATTTTGTTTTCAATGCAGGGATTGATTGATGAGAAGGTGAGAACAGGTGAGAATAGATATACAAATATATCGCAATGTTTGCTTTTGTGTTTGATCCAGTTGTTCAATGTTGTTCATAGAATGGCACAACATGCCGGCAACATCTCAACATAGTGAGGGTTGATCCGTGCAAACTCAGGAGTGTTGGCCGGCGCCAGGGACATGCTCATGAAGTACGTTGCTCGTTCGACATCGACCTTCAAGACTGGTGTTTGATTGATCATGTAACAGAAATGATCGGAAAACAAAGTTGTTGAATTGAGTTCATTTGGAAAACACACAGTTTTGAATTCCCAACTGTTTGTTGTCATCGAAAACTCACCATCCTATAGAAATACAGACTGAATCATATACAACATTCATTTGATCCAGCGAAAATCCAATTGTTTCGGAACGTCCTGCAAATTTGCTGGCCAATGTGGGCACGCTCGAGGCTGTATGCCAGAATGTGTGGATGGAAATAGTGCTCAAACTCGTGACCATGTCATTAGTTTCCGTCTCTCAGCTAAAGATTTAATATATGGTTTCTGGATACATGTGCAAGAGGCATATTGCGAACAGCCGCATGTCTTGGGTGCTTGGTTTTGAATTTTGTTTGCCATGAAAAAAGGTGGTGCGAAGCCGTGATGGGTTGCAGTTGTCTCTGGCTGTGACGTTGGTGATGGCGACTTTGGTAGCTTTTCTCCGACCTTATGCGCAAGCGCAGGCCTCATCCCCGTTTGGCACTGGAGTTGAATGACATATTGTGTTACAGGGGAAATGGTCAAGCCATGTTGGGCCACTCGAGGCAGAACTATCGAAATCATGATTTAACGACACATTTTTAAACGTGTTCAATCTTGTTGCCTATGCCGAAGCTGCAGGTGAACAATCTCCAGTGTTCCTGCTTCATCAGTGCTTTGACCAAACACAATTTGATGTTAGCCTTTGCCGATTTGCAAGAATGGAGAATGACAAGGATCTTGTGAGTTGATGATTCGTCAACTTGTTGGTCATCCCAAAGGCATGTAATTGTACTGCATGTTACTTTTGTAGGGGATTTGGCAGGGAAATGGCAGAGACAGCAAGCTCATGGACTGCTTCTGAGGCCTTGCAATTGCTGCTTTGTCCTTCTCGCTTCGTGTGTGTCTTGGCGGTTTTCAAGCAACTCAAGTTGCTTTTAGTTCGCCGAATTTTTCCCAACTCTGCCAAAATTACGATGCGTTTGATTTGGATTGAACGTGTGGCGGAGGCCTGCGCTAAGTCGTGCATCGCTAGTTCTTCCCTTCTTGGTGGCTTTGGCCCAGGTGTGGGAAGGGATTGGGAAGGGATGAGCGGCTTTTCCCTGAATTGCACTTCACTTGTGACGACGGAATCTACGGAAAGGACACTTCCTTCAACTCTCAGATTCTCAGAAATTTCCGTATGGATCACTGACCCACTTTCCCATGAACAGCGATCTAGGTGTGGCTCCCAGAAAGTCCTGAAGGCCGTGCCAGCCGGATATGGCAGGACAACACTTGGGATGTGAACTGACACTTGGAGCAACTTTGAGATTCAACTTGATTTTGCTTCTATACGAAGTAAAGACGGAGATGAAACATCTTCCGTACCTCAAGCCGTGACGGCCTCATGAGATATTCCGGTAAGCTCCTTGCGCAATTTCGATGGATGTCTGCCACCAGCACAGAATTGGTAAATGAGTTGGAAACTTGAACTAGTCAGCTTGCTTCTCAACCTGCAGTGTTTGTATAGAATTGGTCTAAAACAACAAAACATGCAACATGCAAGAATTAGATGTTTATCAATTTGGCAGTCTTGAAGTGTATTCAAGATATCCAGACCCTCAAGATCTTTACACCCGTAAACGCTCGGTTACAGGAGTTGGAACCCAAACTCATGGATTTGCGATCTGCGGGCAGCACCGGCATCACAGCCTCTACGAAAACGTTGAGTATCATAGTGCATCGAAGCAAGGAAGGCAACTGACAGGCTGTACAGCCGGCCGTAGCTGAAGGTGGCTTAGGAAATTTGGATTTGTGAAACACAAGTAACAACATGATAAATCAAAAGTATAGTATACCCCTATAGTCATACTGCAAGACAGCATGTCTTGATGCTTTTTGTAAATTGGCATTTTGAGGCAGTTCTGAAACAGTTCCGAATGGATCTTCTACGGGCATGATTGGCAGAGCATTGAATGATTGGGACGAGTAAAAGATGTCGATGTGCTGCGGCTTGAGCTTCATTGACCTCATCAGCTTGAGAGGTTACATAAACTCAGGATTTGAGCTCAAGACCCGTTTCATGTTTGCCTACGGGGATGTCATCAAATCTAGACCCAGGCTTTATATGACTTTATTGTTTTGGGATGCTTTGGGGTGAGGGAGGTGTCTTATCAATGAGGCCTTAAATGGACTGAGCCACAAGGCTTTTTGCCTGTGCCCATCATTCCTTCGATCCTTTGCTCTGCAAACTTCTTCGCTCTCTTCTCTTTTAACATTTTTTTAATCTTCCTTCTACCTCGTTAGTCTTGTTCCCTTGAGAGTGTGTCTCCTTTCTCTTGCTGCCTTTTTGATTCTGCTTGCTCTTTTTCGAGTCCTACCCACTCAAGGCCAAATAGGCTTGGCATTTGGCAGCTTGCTGCCGACCGGAGTCACTCCAGTGGACAATGAGTAAGTGCTCAGCAATGTCTGTGTTTGAACCTCCTAAACCTCAATACTGTCAAGTTAAATACGGCTTGGAGACTGCACATTGCTTGGCTTCGGGGAAAGAGAGTTTCATTGCGAAGTCGGGTACGTATTCTGAAGTTGTGTTCATTTGGAAAGAACTGCACTCAATTCTTTGCTTGGCAGCCGTGACATGGCTCAGTCTATTCGTTTGCTCAATGCAACGA
>OMLO01002670.1_pt1 | contig 14537 bp, 4 predicted proteins | sample 1674811 | NCBI WGS metagenome assembly OMLO01 (sample SAMN06265003, study PRJEB25207) | coral metagenome | isolation source: Coral host | place: Mexico:La Bocana,Puerto Morelos, Mexico | collected 2008-11-13
CGGCAAATTATTGAGGCTAAGACCCTAGGATCTAGGAACTAGGCGAGATGGATGTTTTTTTTTCAAGTTTTGATGAAGACGTTTGTTTAATTTCTCGTCGTGTGAGAGATTCTAAAGTTGTTCTCTCTTATCAGTAGTTTTTTTTATTGTATGGCATTTTTATCATAGGGATTTAGTCTGTATGAACAAGCTACAACTCTGACGATAAAAACCGACACTTCGGAGTCTTCATCACGCCATTTTCGAGGTAATGAAAATTAACGAATACAAATTTCGCGAGGTGATAAAGGTGTATGTATGCATTCCTTATTTTTGATTACCGTGACATTGGTGTGATAAAGACACTGAAGCATCGGCTTTCATCGTTAGTTTTTAATTACATTTTTGGTGTTAAAACACAACGAAATACATACTCATTAGATGACAATAAAGTCAATAAAATTAATTCCTGTAATAACTAGTAAACGCTGTAGTATTTATATCGAGTTTAATTCACAGTAAATCAAAGCATTAATTCCATGCGCCTGGCCTGGTTCAAGGGGTTTTGCTAAAAGTGGACCCACGGCCCCGTGACCCGCGAAAGAAAGTAGTAATGAGCACTCGAAACCGTCCCATAACATTTTGTCCCTTTACGCTCCCCCATCGATCGCGATTTTGGGCAGAAAAGGTTCTTCATTTGCTCTCTCCTCCCACTACAAACTTGTTGACTTGCATTTAGCTGGGTGCGCGCGCTCTTATTACTTCATTATGACGAAAGTTGTTTTGCTTATGCCGTCACAATGGACGCAAGCCTTGTCCGAGAAAGAGGCAGAAGTTTGCATCTTTAAAATATTGAAAGTTAAAAACAACTGGAATCGACGAACCTTTCAAAATCAGTTTTTGCTTTGAAAAGTCAATGAAACTTCTAGTGTATCACGTGATTCTTGATTGCCGCGGCTGTCATGCGAAATTGGCGGGAAAATTTGATGAAGAAATGCGAAATGGCGACTACTTCTCCCTCCTTTAGTGAGGTGACAGCATTTAAAGAGATTTCAAAAGGTAAGGAGTTACTTTATGTGATCATATAACGTGTTCGGTACATAACGTTAAATTAAAGCAAATATTTTCATGATTTCTATAATGTTAAACCAATAAAATCAACAGGTTTTCGAGGTACGCTTATTTGTAGATTTATTAAAACTTCAGCATTTGAAGATGTCTTGCCAATTTTTCACTTCAAGCTGGCTCAAGGACAATCCTTACCACAAAAATTCTTAACGCAACCAGCATCCAGAAAAAGACGCTTCGTTTATATTCAGATAGCTTCTTACAGGAACTTGAAATAAATTAGCTTGAATAAACTCCAATTTCTACCGACGCAAATGCCTCGGTTCGCCTGTTAAGTTCTAGCTTTTTGTAGTGTTTGTAGCCGCTGTTTGTTTTCTTTTCATTCTGGAGCGTGTTTCTTGTATTGTGAAGCGTTTTTTGCTGATCGTCGTAGAATTGCTAGGCTTACTTACATTTAACGCTAATTTGAATTTGACGCCGGCATTACTGCAATATAAAATCACTTAATTTTCATTCCTCCTTGAAGCGTTTCTCGACAATTTCGAGGCTTAGGGTACACGTACCCAGTGCTCTCTATCGACTCTCTGAAATGTCTGCAAGTACGACAGCTTTTGACAGCCTTGACAGCTCATTGACAGCTTTTGAAGCTCATCAAGGTGCACTGTCAACGACTAGTCTATTTTATGAGAGCGTTGGCTGTATAATCATGGTTGGTAATAAATACGTTTGAGCTGAATGTTACTGTACTTGACTGTAGATGAGATGAAAGTCTGTGCCTGCTTTCAATACTAAATAGATAGAAAAAAAATGCAAGCTAAATTTGCTCTTATTAACAAAATGTTACTTTGTTACAGGAAAACTTAAAAAGAAGGAAGCTGAAAAGGAATTGAAAACCTTGACCATAACGAAAAAGTTGAAAACATTACCTCAGGTATGATATAATCGCCAACAGTCATATAAGGCTGGGGTAAACCTGAAGGCGGTAAGGCAAATATCCATTCACGTTTCAAGGAATCAAAAATCTCTCTGTTCATCCCACATATCTATGTATCGGGCTGTTTTTGCAAATTTTTTGGGGATAAATAGTTTTTCTCAAAGGATAAGTGAAATTTTTGGAAGTAACGTGGAATTTTGAAGATTTGATCTTGTTTTAAAAGCAGTATTTGAAATTAACAATTGGTAGACGTACATTAAACAGTTGCCCAGCAACCTGGGGCACCCTTCCAGGGTCGTTCAACTGTCTGGTGGTGTTCCAATACTTTTCTTTTCCTTTGAATCCCTCCTTAAACGTCGTAAAATTTCACTTTAATTCCATTTACCCCCGCCCTAAAGCAACGAGTGAATAAATAATAAATAATCGATCAATTGTTATTGTGATGATATTTAGCACTGCTGTGCAAACGCGAGGAAATGTAATATGCTATACTATCTATGTACTTTATTTATGTACTTTATCTATAGTTACTACTTATTTTGTTTAATAGGACTTGTTTAATTACCCGTTGGTTTTGTTTCAACGGTTGTTTTTTAATTGTATCTTCTTACCTTTTGTCTTGGTTATTTGAATTGAAACGTTTTTTCTTCCGTTGTTCATTCCCTGAAGACGTCAGGCCGTGCCTGACGAACTATTGGAAATACAAAAGTTCAATCCAACCGTACGGTCAGTTTTTCTGTTTTTCAGCTAATTGAGGGCACCATAAATGAAGAAGCAAATATTGGCTGATTGGGGGCCTGACCAGTTGGTTAACGCGAAACGTGGGGGAGTTAAGTTAAGTACCAGGCCCCGGTTGTTGAAAGGCTGGATAACGCTATCCACCAAATAAATAGCTATCCAATGGACAAGTGTTAACAAAACAAACCACGCTATCCACCGGATAGTGATTTATCCGGTGGATAGCGAGGACAACTGGGGCTAGGAAGATTTGAGCCCCGATCACGATGATGATGATTATTATTACGATGGCACGATGACCTTCATGCTGCATAGAAATCGAAGACAACGCTTGCCTGATTAAGCTACCTGGCTTGCTTACAGACTTGACCATTTTGTTGCATGACATGGACATGTGATAGATGTGACAATAATTTTCCATTTTCTGTAGGAGAGCAAGTCGTCAGAGCTTTCCAGTTCGAAGTCCTTGGTAATTTCTGTATCAGAAAGCTCTGTACCAGAAGCAGTGTGGGAGATCGAATACAGTGAACCAGTGCCAGACCTCTATCCTGAGTTGTCAGATTCGCTGAAAATGGAGGAATCTGATGCAGAACATGATGAAAGAGCAAAAGGTAATTTCCTTCTATTTTTCATTTTTTTGTTCATATTTTATCTGTTAATATCTTCAAATTAATATCTTTCTAGTAATGTGATAGGCAAACCTGAGTCTAATATCTAACCGCATGATCAGCACTGTATTATTATCATCGTCATCAATCTCATTTTGAGGACCACTTGCCAGTTTCAAACAGTATAAGCAGGCTGTAGTATCAATTACAAGGCCATATTTTTCCGCTATTCTCAAAGCTTCCAGTTTTTTCCACTGACCAGTGCATTGTGAAATGGGTACAAATTCATTGCGTTCGTCTAGGATATCAGTTGCCGGCAGATATTTTAATTATTGCGACTCATTTTTTTCTTACATAGTTACATACTTACATATGTGGCCAAAAGCTCTTTTGTATACTGAAGAATCAATCCACTCAGCTTGTGCACACCTGAAATATTTTACTTAATACTACTGATCTATGGAAATGCTTAGCTCAGCTTCCTTATGCCTTGTTGTTTGCCAGCATGCGAGAGCCAATGCGACAGTGAGGAAAATGTTCAGTGTGTTCCAACCAGTTTTAATGATGATCACCTTTCACAAGACAGTCCTAACAACCCTGGCAGTCAGCAGGTAACCGCTACGTCCAGTTTTCCATTATCTGCATTCTTTGTTGGGTGTTGTTTTTACAGCAAAATGTTTTTTTAGAACACAAACAGAGACAAATTGGCTCAAAATGAAAAACAAAATCATGAAAAAAGAACAAAGTTAAAGTTTGAAGAGTTGTTTAATCTGACTAAGTTAAAGAGAACAATGCTCTCCTGGATGATTACCTTGATAGATCTTTACAGGCTGATTTAAAACGATTTTAACACAGTCATCTTTATGCTCATTAATTCATTAATCCATTTCAGAGTCATGATGATTCCCAGCGATCATCTTCGAACAGTCAAACCACAGTGAACAACCTAAAGAGAAAGAGAAAGCTTGCAAAACCTAAAAAGGTTAGAAAGCAAAATTACGCCGACAGTGTTCAAGATTCATCAAGAGAGGTAAAATGGAACAATTTTCATTTCTTTAGTTATATACCTTTGCCAAAAGGCATATTGGGTGACTCAGTAAGTGCGTTGAGATTAGCTCAGTTTTTTGCGATATCCCGCTGTAACTTCACTTTTATTGAGAGTAATGTTATAGTTGGTATTGCAGAATTCTAAACAGCTCGATCAGGCTCAAGGCACAGAAAAACATGGAACGTGGGCCCAGTGCAGTATCCCCAGTTGTGGAAAATGGAGATTCCTTCAGAATGATGTCGATCCACAGGACTTACCTGAAAGATGGATCTGTTCAATGAACGAAAGTAAGGCACTGTTTTCACGGGAGATTGCCATTAAAATGATCAAATGCCGAATAAGACCCAGGACCGTAGCCAGAAAAAGAAAAAGGGAGCTGAGGCAATGCTCAAGAAAAAATTATGACTGAGGAATATCTGTTAATTAAATTCTCTTCCTAGTTATTTAGGGTGTTTATGATGACTATAAACAATTAAAACAAAAAACAAAAATGACTAGCTACGGCCTGACACCAGCGGATACAGAGAACAGCTATTCCATTAATGGGTAAAACCTGGTCATACACTGATTCATTTCTTTGTCCAGATAATGATAATTGCTTTATTATTTTTATGTCCAGATGATGATTACAATACATGTAGTGTTTCACAAGAGACATTCGATAGCCAAGAAGGTAATTTAGACGTGATGTATACACCTTACCCAAGTGGGGCAGTTGTGTGGGCAAAGATGGTCGGATACCCGTGGTAAGGTTTCGTTACTAATAGGAAGGATTATAATTACATCTTTTAGGCCACTTGCGACTGACAAGTATCCCCATTAGTTTTTTTAAGGGTGTGGATGCAAAGTTGAGAGCTTAGTCCAGGCGATGGGCTTGATCTGAAAACAAAATTCTCCGGTATTTTAAGCACTGACTGAAAATGTAGCACATGTGCGGTAAATCACGGCAGCAGAAGAAACAAGTTGCAAGTCCCCAAAGAAAAATTATATGAATAGAACGACGGTTCTACTCTTGACGCCTAAAATAACATTGTAAAAGGAAAGGCTAAAGGATTTTTAAAGTATGCTCCATATTTCCATTTTGGGCTTGACACTTTTCATACTCATGATACCGAGTGCAAACTGAATTCGATCAATAAGAAGAAATCCTACACTCTTTTGTAGAGATCCCGCCATACCGTTACTGTAACTCCTCAGCTAATCGTTTTATTGCCCCGAGCCAGTCAGCTTTCCGCCAACTGAGTTGCTTCTGATGAGTCACTAACAGTTTTGCTGCACTTGTTGTTTATCAACAGGTGGCCAGCAATGATGGAGAACGACCCTGATTATGGTTATTATTGTGAAACTGGTGAAGATAATGTCACTCCGGTAAAATAATACATAACAACAGTAACGTGTAATTTGGCTGATAAAACTGAAGTAAAAGCTTCTGTGAATCAGGTTGAATTAACGTCATCCTGTGTACAATCCTTTTGCCGCGCAACATTTTCTTTAGCTTTACCCAAGAGATCATAATCTCTTGATTTACCTTAATATTTTTTTTTATCTAATCGGTAATATATATAATAAAACTATACACTGAATAGATACTTAGGCTCAGTTTTCTTCATATGTATATAGGTGTACTATATTTTTTTGTTAGTCGCTAGACTGTGCTAGACTTTTCATCCCTTAGTGTTGATACGAGTTTCGGTTACCTGATACACAGTGACCTGAGGTTAGTTTATGTATTTCAGATCTCGTACCACGTTGTGTTTTTCGATAAACAAGTGTCGAGAGCTTGGGTCAACGCAGCTTGTATTCGTAACTTTTCTAGTGATGACGATCCTGAGGATATGGGAAAGGTTTGTTTACATGCGATACGTTACTAAGTTAAACCCTGATCGGTAATCTACGAGTATACTCACTCAGCCTAGACTCAGTACCGTTCTGGAGAACGATCTTCCTTCACCGGTAGAGGAGCGAGTGAAATAGTTTGAAATTAATCTCCAGAGTAAAACTGGTTTATTGATATAATCTTAACGGAAAATAATTCGTGTCAAAAAAGATTTCGGTTATTTTAAGTAGAAATTTACGTGTCTCAAACCCATACTTAACCATTTACTTCACATCAACTTTACTACACCATCTGTTAATAATAATAATAATAATAATAATAATAATAATAATAATAATAATAATAATAATAATAATAACAATAATAATTTATCAATTTATATTGCGCTTTTAACATACAATTGATCAAAAGCGCATTACAATATTAAAAGTGCTAAATATGTACATGCATAGACTCAAGCGCTAAAGGCTAAAAGTTAACTTAAAAAGATATGTTTTAAGACAAGATTAAAATTTAAAATAGAATCAATATTTCGCAGGCTTGCTGGAAGCGCATTCCACAGTGTAGGCGCAGCTACACTAAAAGATCTATCACCAAAAGATTTTTCATTTTCCCTGCTGGATGTATTAGAATAGTGCCTGAATTAGAGTGCAGTAAAAAACGTGCGTGCCTTCTTACTTTAATTAATTCGCTAATACAAGTTGGTGCCATACCATTTTATAGTGCTTTAAAAGTAAAAGTAAAATTTTAGAATGTAATCTATACGTCCCTAACTGGCAACCAGTGTAAATCGTGCAAAACGAGCGTAATGTGATCATACTAAGCTAGCTGCTGTGTTCAGTATTCTCTACAGTTTAGTTATTTCACAATCTGGAAGTCCATAAAGACGTCCATTGCAACAGTCAATTCTGCTTGAAACGAAGCATACAGAATCATTTTTAATTTATCTTTAACTAAAAATTTTCTTATTTGCTTAATACTGTGTAGCCAGAAAAATGCCGCGCTAATCTACTTAGAAATGTGGTATGAGACATGGAGTTAGAGTCAAACCAGGAAGATTACGTACCGCAGAGACGGGCATAATATCAAACTTATCATCAAATCCAACGTGGGAGAATGAGTAAATTACTTGCCATGGCTTGTTATGTAGAGCAAGCTATTGATCGCAATTAAGACTCGATATACCAAACTCCTACTTTCTGAAAGAGTGATCGTGGTTGTAGACAGTATTTTTGCTCGTTTTTCAACACATTGTGTTTTGTTTGATTGCTTGATTGTATGCAATTTTAAGTAATCTCCAAGACACAGTATTTCGAACAGATGGTCTTATCTATTTTAAATCTTTTCAGATTAGCTTTAAAGGAAAGAACTACAGGAGACAGCTCACAACAGCCACTTTGGCAGCTCGGAGTGCAGCGCAAATGCCTCTTCAGGTCAGAACCGTGCTTAATCACAAACAGTTCAGTCTTGGAACAGGAAGGAGATTTCTCCGACTCCCGGCTTTGCTCATATTTCTACATTTTTACCTCCATAGTCTTCTAATTTCCTTAAGTTTTATTACAACTCTCGTTTTATACTACATAATCATCGTGTATTGTATTCATCAGTTCTTTTTCCTCAATTCAGGGACATTAGGTCATTTCATAATTTCCTGAGTACCAGAAACAGTATTTTTTTTATTTTTGTCAGCAGACTCGATTATTAGAATATGGCTTTGCAGCACGCTACCAAGGGACTATTGGTGATAAGGCTCAGAAGAAGGAGCGCGCAGCTAACTTGGAATTAGAAGAACTCATTGATTCTGGTGAGAAGAAAGGTTAACTCAGTGTAAGCTTTTAACCCGGGAGGACCTTGATTTGTCCTGTCACCTGATAGGGCTGCAGTTGTTTAAACTCATTTTCGAACAAATTTTGAGAAAAATAAACGGAGTCAGATAATGTTGATCAATCACTGATTAATCAATCAATCAATCAACACTTAATTTAAATAGGTTACGCCCAAGAGCCAAGTAAGCTCGAGGTAATAAAATTATCGACTGTCAAACACTATCCACTTGGCTCTAAAGATGACTTCCGCTCAGGTTGACGAAATGCAGTCACCAACAACAGTTCTTTTCAGAACTTGCCTCACCCGGACAATTACACTATACGAACTACTGATACTCCTGGGTTCAAACTATTTACTATGATAATCTCTTGACTTGACTAACTACTCGTTGTTTTTTGACTTATCATCTTGTCCAAGAGATATTGAAAGCACTGTAAATTTAAAAAACGCCAGAGCGAGTATTTCTTTTTGATATTTAATGTTGGTTGATACATTCAGTCACAGACTCGTCAAGTCAGGAAATTTGCAGCAGTGGAAATAGTTATAGCAGCGCAGAAGGTGTTAAGCACGTTAAACCAAAATCCACACTCAAACCTAAAACTTCCAAAAAGAAGCCTACAAACAAACCAACCAAAACTGACGTGGCAGAGACTAAAGAAAGTTGTTCAAGTAGTCTTAAGAAAGAAACTGGAAAGAATGAAGACAAGGCAAAGGCAGAGGTGTTCACTTTAAAGGCCTCAGTGACAACTAGCAGTAACAACAATGGTTAAGTATCAAGTCCATTATGTTGTAAATTAGAACCAATGATTGATTACAACTCATCCGGCTTAGTTTGGTTATAACAACAACTCTCCTTGTACCCGACATTTACGTCACTTTCATCAACTAGTAATCCAAAAAAAAAAATGGTTACAAATAATACCGGATTGAAAATAGTAATTTAACTCCGTTGCCACACTACGATCAGTCTCTCTTTTAGGTCGTCTAGCCAGAAGCAGAACAGAAAATACAGAAAAATATGCAGGGAAACACTAGCGTGCGGATTTTTTTACGCGCGTCTTGCTCGCTTGCCTGATTTCGCGAGGCTATTTCGTTTTTTCTCTCGATGAGTGAACTAATAGTGGAATACTGAACAAATAGACGGTATTTTTTCCAGGTCTAATTAAACATATTGTTCACAGCTTCTCTAGCTTCTATACACAAAGAAAGAGCGTCAGAAGAAAAGCAGGCGATGTGTGCGCGGAGGGCGAGAAGGTGGGGCGGAGACTCGTTTAACCTCGTTTAGACTTTAGACATTGGAATTTAAACTAGTGTCAGTAGAGATAACGAGATACTCTAAAAACGGGGAGAAATGTGTCTTACTGCTTTCACTTTTTCCACAGAAAGATTGCCCGAGAACAATGATGGCGGCATAAGTACCGAGACGAGTGGGACTATCCATGGGACAGAGATAATCCAAAGACAGCATGACGAAAACTTGGTGGTCACTAAAGAACGCGAGTCTCTAGTTCTGTGTGTCTCAAGAGTTGAAACCAATTCTGCAGAAGCCATTCCCACAGAAGAAAAGAGTTCATGTAAGGTTACTTCTACTAAACCACGTAAAACAAGTGTTGAAAAGTCATCAAGCACACAAGCAAAACTTGTTAAAAAGAAGCAATGTACAAATGTAGTACAAGGTGGAAAGAAACGAAAGATGAGCAACGATGTTCCAAACAACTTAGAAAACAGTCTCTCGAAAGATTGTAAACAAAAAGAAGCGCAAAGTGGAAAGAAACGAAAGATGAGCAAGAGTGTCCAAAACAATTTAGAAAATAACTTCTCGGATCATTCTAAACAAAAGGAGCAAGATAAAGTCAATGATAGTGCTGTAAATACTACGGAGTCATGGTCATCAAAAGCGAAACAAAAGGAACAGGACGTGATTGAAAATAGTAAACAGCCAGTTGAAAATGTCGAGGAGATTCAAACAAATGCAGAAGGAAATAAGGATAGCGGAAACAGTTCGAAGCTTTCGAGATCGAGCGAGTGTCTGTTAGGCGTTCCAGAACAAAAACAACAAAGAAAAAAGTCGGGGAAGTCAAAGAGCATCTCCCAAGATAAACCTGTTGAACAACCATCGACAATGAAGAAAGCAGCAGTACAGGTAGTCAAGAGTAGTGGGGGAGGAACCTCGAGTTCAAACGCCTTAGCTCAAAATGGGGAATGTGAGCAGCAACGAGTACCAGGGTTTGCACCGAAAAGGTCGGCCGCAAGTACAGATGTTCGTGTAGCTCTTGACGAAGACAGCTTAGCTCGTAAGAAACCTTTACCAAAATTGGTAAAAGCTGCTTTCAAGCCTCCCGTTGCGACAAAGGGAAATAACAATCGGGCTAAAATGCCTAAACTATTAAAGCCTAACTTTGTGAGCCCTACGCTTGCAAAGCGTGATAACAGTCATGATGTAGACCAAGAAGTGCGTGAAGAAAAAATACGCAAAAGCGTAGCATTCTCAGATGCTTCCCAGCAGAATGCTGTTCCCAAGAAAAAACTGTCACTGAAAAGTGAAGTATGCTCAGATGCTTTCGAGCAGAATGCTGTTGCCAAGAAAAAACTGTCACTGAAAAGAGAAGCACAGTGCAAGGATCAGTGTCCCGCAGGTGGCGCATCATCAAAGAAGGCAAAGGAAACGACATCTTGCCAGGCTAAGGGTGTGTGAATAGTATTCAAAGGTTTCTTTTTTTCCACTTAATTAGGCTGTGGTTGGTGTAAACTACGACATTTTTCCTAGGTTTGGTATAGGTATGTGGCGGGTGAGTCGAAAAGAACATTGATTCATTCTAGTCAGTATAATTGCCCCCTCGTTATTCAGCTTTATTTTTTTCTTGTGTAATAAAACGAATTCAAAGGCTTACAACGCGGTGTGTAAAGTTATTATCTACAGTTTACGAATCACCTTAAAAACGTAACATTATTATAAACATTTACCGCAGATCTTTTCTTTGTAGTTTTATATAGTCTACGCGATCCCAATACAAAACGTCCTATTTCCCCCCTCAGGATCCCTACCCCCGATACCCCATCCATTTATGTTTTTTTCCCTCTTCTCCCTACTTACAAGAATGTTTAATTAAATGAATAAACTGTCATTTTGTTGTATCCATTTTTAGAGGATCTTCAGGCTGAAATTGACGTAATCGATGATGACATCGCAAGTATACGGAAAGAACTAGGAGTGTCAGATACTAGCGACACAAGTTTACCCGAGGAAATGATAACCTCTACAGTCGCAGAACAACAAATCAGTTTGTCAGATTCGCCAGAATTTTGAGATAGCATGCAGATTAGCATAGTTGTATTTAAACGTAGTTTTTCAGCTCTTAATCGTGGGTTATTGTCTAGCCTGATGAACATTGCATATTTTTTTTCGCTGGCATTTTTTCAACAAATTTGGTATTTGAGGATTATTACATTACTTTACTTGAGTTAGTATGGATTATTTCTTGTTTTGAGATGCCCTTGAGAAAACTTTTATACTTTCAGTATGAATGAGAGATCGGTGAGTCCTTTGCATTGCTAAAGTGAATCGAGGTTTATACTTTTTAAACTGCTCAAATAAAACACTAAATCATGTAGCAAAGTCCTGTGTGACATTTTATGCTTTCTCGAAATAGAGCACACATTAATATGATGGCACTAACTGCAGATGTTCTGAACAGCGCAGTAATCATTAGCCCTGGCAGGCTATTGTATACACCTGTAGAAACGAGTGTCATTTTACCGGAAGATACACCACTCCTAATAATCATACGAAACTACTTCCGGGACCCCAGTGGCATATTTTCAATACACCGAGCTCTTTTTTAAGTTATGAGCGCTTAAAGCTAAAATTAAGGGTGTTTTAAGCAAGTCATACTGTTGTTATGTAACCTATTGTGCCCCGAAATTGACACTAACATGTTTACCAATGACTTGACAATGTTCCATAACATGATTGTGATATCAATCAATATAAAGTGCATATTATAACGATCCATCAAAATCTACTTCTTGAAGACTGCTGGAAACTGTTTTGAGCCACATTAACCCAAACCAAGATTGCCCACTGGTGTAGCATTGCCACTGTTGACTAAAATTCCTGAGTGGATGGACGGACCTTGTGTGACGTCGGATTATCGTCGTATTCCATATAATTATGGTTAATTTTGGTTATGGTTACCTACCCAATAACGAGTTGGAAACTGAAAGCAATCGAACGCGGCTCCCTTGGATAAAATGATGTAAGGTCAACTTTTTTTTTTGCTTGTACCTGTCTGTCTTAATCGAACGACTGACACATTGCCAAAAAATTGCCTTAAACCTAGCATGAATCCTTCCTGGGCATAAATTGTCTCTCCATTGATTCTTTGTTGTTCAGATTGCCTAGATTTAAAGAGTCTTTAAAGAAAATCCCAGGAAAGAACACCCTTAACATCCAGAGGGTCTGTTTGTAGACTACACTGTTTGTAGAATAAAAAATTCTAAAGAAACTGCTGTGTTGTGTTGGCGGGCAAGTGAAACGTTTTGCTAGTCATCAACTTGAAAATTTGGAAAGATAACATTTTGAGCGAAAGTTCTTTGTCGGAGCAAACAAACAAAAGAGGCCTGGAGTGTGGAGTGTGCTTGTCGTCCAGCTCAGGGCCGAGGGCACTACCCAAAAAATTGGGAGGGGTTGTGCTGGTTCTTAAATCGAACCCATACCTTATAGCAAAGTACGTAATTTTCTTAACCCTTTTTCAGACCAGAAGCCACTTGCACGGCTTTGAAAAGAAAGAGGGTCCAAGTTATTGATGCGATGGAGGACCTACTCAGGAGATAAATGCTGATGGTAGCGAAAACAACGTATCCCATGAGCAGTCCATTCAAATTTCAAACTCTGTCTCAAACTAGTTTAGGCGATCCTCCTCACAGTGCGAAGTAATGCACGCACAGCTCGTAATGCACGACGGGATAACATCACCTTTTTGCCCAGTCTCATTGGAGACGGCTTCGGCGTCTTTAGTGTGTTGAAGCTTGGTTGTTCTTTTGTTGACGTTCATAACTGCAGTCTTTTTACAGTCAGCTCCCGGACTGTATTAAAAACGAAAGTCTGCCTTCAAAAGAATGGATGCAAAGCCCTTCCTCCAGTGCTCAATATGACAAGGTAGCAATACAATCGAGGATAAAGCTCCGCAGTCAATATGTCTAGCCTTATAATATTGGAGTCGGTAAGTTATTTTCGTAATGTTAGTCTTTTATTGACATTCCTTTTGCTCATTTCGTTTTGGCTTTTGATGTGTTGACACGACAATTCGCAGCTCATGAAGGAAAACTATTGTATTTTCTGCGATATAGTTTCACAGGAGGTCTTACTAATGATTCTCATTGACAAAATTTCGAAGAACTCACGTATTTGCATACAAGCTCACTTACAACATGACACTGTTGGCGGCGAGCTTGTAGAGTATGTACAATGTTTGCGTGAGTTTCACAGGGCAATCCTTTTCTTTTTTTAAAGTTCAAACGAAGTGTCGCTCAACAGCTTTCCGGTGTGATACCCTTGTTTGATTATACGCAGCTTTCGGCGAAACAAACAAGTAATAAAATTATTGAGCAATCCAAAACATGACAAGCTTGGGCTTATATGTACTTTCCAATTTGTGAGTATGCAATTTGAGTTTCTCAGGTAATTTGCAGATCATTCGAAATTTAGCAAAGTCAAATATGGTCCGACCGAACGGTCATCATAGATTACATACATGTAACAAAACTACATCGTGATATTTAAGTACATACATCGTGTCTCTACACAGATTCATCAGTATTATGTAACTTAAATTTGTTACCCGACACTAAAATATTTATAAACTTTTGATAGAAATCAAATCAAGTTAGGACAAGGGGAAACTAACGGATAGAAATATTAATTAATAATAATAATAATAACAGTTTCCTGCTGTTAAGATTATGTAAACAAATTAGGTACTGAACTCCCACAGATATGAATAGACCCTTGTCTGTTGTAGGATATGTTTTTTATTATATATCAATTGTTCTATGAGTGTGTGTTGGATATGAGATGGTAATTAGCCAATAAGGCATATAGGGCTGAGTTGGCCGAAATCATCTCATATAGCGAAAGAACAGTCATTAGGAAGTCAGGAATGAGGAAGTTCTGGTTAATGATGTCTGAATGGGAATCTATAAGTTCAAATACTTTTGCTATGGAATAAAGGACTCTTTTCAGACTCATATGCTCAATACTCACAATATTGATTTAGCTAGTGATGTTGCTAAGATATTTATGTTTAAGGTGGCCGAACACAGTTTTCGCGCGCGATTTTGCTGATGTGATTCAGCGCGCGCACAAGGATTGCAAAGACAAAAATGTCGTCAATAGAGCGATCATTTTATTTATTCAAAACCGGCACTTTCTGCGCTATTTTTCTCTATTATTAAACGCAGTGTATTGATGCCTTTATTCTGTTATTATAAAGATATGTT
>OMLO01002672.1_pt1 | contig 14533 bp, 23 predicted proteins | sample 1674811 | NCBI WGS metagenome assembly OMLO01 (sample SAMN06265003, study PRJEB25207) | coral metagenome | isolation source: Coral host | place: Mexico:La Bocana,Puerto Morelos, Mexico | collected 2008-11-13
TGCGGCAGTGCCACTTGATCAAGACTCCTCACATGAAGCACATCGAGAAACAGGTCCATATCCTTTACTTACTTTCGAAGGATGAGGCTTTTGATGTGTTAGGCAAGCTACCTCCCATTGATGATGTGTTGGAAATTCCGATCCATTTGGTGGTGACTAACATCAAGAAACTGGTTTGCTTCGTGCGGACTAAGCGCTTGAGAAACCACACGCCCCGGGACCGGGGCTACAAAATACAACTTGACAATGTTTGTTACGGCTTTTTCCCATAATGGCAAAAAAATTGGTTGTACGGCTTTCCAGGAATATAATGTTTGTTTTATCACTTCAAAAAATTTCTGGGTGATCCCTCGTGATAGCTTACCCTCCCTGAAGGATCCAGATTTCAAAGAACTTTTGGATGGCTTTGGCAGCTTGGAAACTTTTTTTGCACACAAGATGCCTCAGTCAACTGGGATCCACTTCTCAAAATTCCAGGTAGGCCAATGACCGTCAATCATCAATCACCCAATGGTCAGCAATCAAATGCCACATGACCTTTCCACATGGTCAGCCTATTTTGTTGCAATATATGATATCTTTTCAGTTTGGCCTTACGCAACTGCCTCTCAGCGACTCTCAGGAACTTTACCTGGATCTTCCAGGCCCCAAGGAGCGTCCTGCAGATTCAGATGACGATGATGATGACGAGGATGTGGAAGAGGATGAGGAGGAGGGTAAGGATGAGCGGGCCGAAATGTTGAGGGTCCCTATTCCTTCACCTAGCTCAGTGCCAGTTTTGGGGGAAACCAAGAGAAGTGATCCACTTGAACAGGATGTTCGGGAAAATGATGTTGTCATCACTTCAGAACCGGGGGTCAACAGAGAGGTTGAGATAGGAATTTATCAGCAAGAGTGCATTTGCTGAAGCCCAGAAATCAAAATCCCCGGTGGAAGTGGCCCCATCCACTCCCACGCCTGCCATCACGAAAGAGACACGGACTTCAAGGGCTGAAGAAATCAAGACCCGTGTGGAAGAACTCAACAAATCACTGGAAGCATTGAAGTTTCTTGTCTTTAAATTCCTGTACAGTAAAATACTTTCAAAATGCACCCCTTTCACACTAGATTTGGGACTATAGATCTGGTCGTAATCGCCCAGGTTGGAGAAGACGAAAGAGGTCTCGGGTACTTCAGCTGTTGAACCAAGAGCGCTAGTGTTTGATACTGATGAGACCCAATTATACCCACAACCGGAGGAAGTTTGGCAACCCCCTGAGATTGAAAGTGAGAACGGTTTGGAGGAAAAGGAGAAACCGAAGAAAACGAATGAACCAAAGGGGGAGAAACCAGATCCAAGTCGGAAGATGGACAAGGTGGACGACCCTGCTCCCCGGATTCCAGTTTCTTGAATTGCACACTATTTGATCGAGCAATGGTAGCAGGGGTGTTTTTTATTGCCCAATTTGCAAGCTGCATTTTTTGAACGTTTGAACTGTCATACAGTGTTTTTTGCATTCAGGTTGTGAAGCACACGCAGCAGCTGTCCTTGAAAGGTGAAAAAAAGGAAGAAAACAGCAAAAGCAACAAAGGCGGTAAGAAGACTAAAGCAAGTAAGGCCGACAAGAAAAAGAGAACCAAAAAGGATAAGGAGGCGAACCCTGAGGAAGATGAGCAAAAGGTAGAGGACATTGCAACCGAAAGCAAAGGGACCAAAAGGAATAAGCAAAAGGGTGAAGACAAGGTTGATGCAATTCAGAAGAAGACAGGCAAAGGCAACAAGAGGCAAGACGAGAAGACAGACAAAGGTGATGAGAAACAAGGTGGAGGCCAATTCAAAAGATTTCGTAGGTTGACATCAAAGCAGTGTGTGCCTGAAATCCCAGACCCCAATGCTGTGAAAAACGAGGAGGTAGAGAACGAAAGTGAACCTGAGGAGCCAAAGCCGAGGAAGGTTAGGCCATCAAAAAAGGAAAAACAGGAAGTCGCAGACAACAGCAGCAAGAAAAGACGCCGCAGCAGTACTAAGACAGACAACAATACAAAGAAAGGCAACGGAGCGAAGCAGGATGATGACGAAGAGGACTGATATCAAATGTATCCACAATTTCGACTTGACACTTTCCATTGAAATTTACATGTTCTAAGGTATTCTAGGCGAGTTACTTCTGTTGACAAGAAACATCTTGATCACCCTCAATAATTTTCCCAATCGCAGGCCCCAAAGAAGAGAAAAAGGATTGTACATGATGAGACCACGGCCAAGATCAAGTCAGTGATTGATGATGTGAATTACCAACTTGAAGGGGAGTACAAGATCATGCCCTACTGGTCACGTTCCGCCCTTGCATTCTGTGTATGGGAAGGTGAGAAATTCAAACAGGCTTGGGGTCTTTGAAAAAAACGCAAAACTGCCCTGATTCCCATTTCCCAGTCCTCAACAGTCATCAATATCATCGACCTCTCTTAGCGGTCGCTCCTGCAGGTGGCTTACTGCACCGTTCCATCTGAAAATTTCATGCTGGCCGTCAAGACTCTGAGTATGATTGCACCGTGTCAGCATGAATCAATGGACCGAACTTACTGCAACCTTTTTCTCCCCACAATCACCCTTAAGGAATGTGGTTTGGATTTTTTACAAGAAACTGGACTATTCTACTTGAAAATGGATGTGCAGTTGGGGGTGGCTAAGGCGGGTCAAATTGTGGATGGGGAAGAATTGGAATCGGCGTTGGAGACCTTCAACTATTGGAAGCCTGCTTTGAATGGATCTGAACCCGAGTGGGTGGATGAGCTAAATGAACTCATCAAACAACATGTTCAAGAGACTGAGGATGCGTGATTCCACGCAGCTTCAATTGATGATATTAGCATGCAAGGACATGCGCTTTTGGTTTTGGGGTATGCATCTGTCAGGCTTTCACATGAGAATTGTAAAAGGGACCATTCTTTTAATAGGAGGGATCAACTTGAAAGTAAATCCTACCCCAAAAGATCTTCCTAAGAACACCATTTTTTTTGGAGTGGTGACTGCCTGGATGTGATGTCATGTGCAGCTTCATTATGGCGTGTGCGTCATGTCTGCTGGCACTTAGAAATTGATGAAGTAGCAGCTTCAAATAATTGAACCCAAAAGGTCGGAAAAAATGACGTGCGGAAAAATCAAAACAAATCCGATTTGAACCTGAGTCTCCAAAATATGGATTGGATTCAAATTCATTGTAATACACATCGACGTTCAAATGCCAACTTTCTTGTTCACCGATCTCCCAAAAAGTGTTTGTCAGTTGACACAGCTTCCACATGGGCCTTTTTTGTTGCAGTTTTGTTTGGGACAGGCTCATGGCGCTTGATGATTGGATGTTCTAGAGGACCTTGCTGCTGAATTTTTATTGGGAACGATGGAGTACTGTATACTATCAAAATGTCAGGTATGAATCGGTCTGATTTCTTTTTACTACACCTGTATGGGACATAAGTTGCGCAATACTCTGTACATTACATCAACCGAAAATCCTATTGCACATCGCGCCTCCCAGGACTTGCCCATTGGTGATGGGCTTAGACGGCTTGAGATGGGTTGCCAAAAGGGGGCTAGTGAAAGTTCGTACACCCGACCTGTTTTCCCGAACATGGATCTCCAGCGAGAAATTGAAGATTTCGATGGTTTGTTTTTTTGTGCGAATCAGTTTTTTGGAGGTGTGTTTCTGTTATTCATGATGAAAAAAATGGGGCTCCAAAACGGGAACGGTAGCTCACAGAAAAACATGAGGCGAACATATTTTAACAGAAAAAACAAATACACCGGGAGTATAGGCAACACTGACCCCTTTTTTGGTTTGTATCAAACCACCGCCGCAGCCACTGTCCTGCTCTTTTCCGGGTACGTAGGTACCATGAGAACCTGGTCCGAAAGGGAAGTGACCAGCTTGGTTCATGAGATGAAGAAGAGACTTCTTCCTAAGGCCAGGTAGTTTTATTTTCTTTCGAACCATACCCTCACCATTTTGATTCACAACTTTTAGTTTTCATCAGTTTCTCGGATCCAACCCTAATGGACCAGTCTCGCTGGAAGGTCTTTGTACTCCTGGTGCTCTTGAATATTTGGGAGTTGAATGGCCGTGGAGTTCGGGGAGTGGGGCTCCCAAAAGGTTAGGTGTGACAGCCACTGAATATATATCCTTAAGATTTAAAATCATTTGAGAAAACATCACGTAAAGTATTTCAAAAGGCTCCATGGCATGCAGCTGAATATTCCCCTGATCTTCCTTCCACCTGAAAAATCATTAATGTTAAAGGGATCAATCCACCATGGGATACTTTCTGGCCCCGAGGATTTCCAGTTCATCGAGTTCTTTGCGGGATCCCGGACGGCCACAACATGCGTAGCGGACGCAGGGTTTGGTTCAACATGTATCGATATTGCTGATCACAAACGTGCAGGATATGCTTGTGGGGAAGGTACAGTCTTTGACATTAATAGCACTTCTGGCTTTGTGCTACTTAGCTCCAAACTCCAAGAATAACCACCGCAAAAAATAATTAAGATTTGATTGGGTTCAACTTCTGAATATACCAAAAAACTCTCCCAAATCGAAGTGTTGCTCTTTTGGGGATCGAGTGATGTCCGCAAAATTCATTTTGAACCTCTTGAACGGATACCACACCTTCGTGTTACGTCACTGAGGCTGGCCATCCAAGCGATCCTTCAAGGAAACGAAAACGGGTTCGTTGTTTGGCTGGGCATTTTATGCTCAACTTGGTCGGCAGTTTCCCGAGGATCGACTTTTAGGTGGTATTTAAATCCTTTGGGGCTTCAGGATCGGCCATGTGTGGCTGCAGGGAACCTCATGGTGTCAAGGTTGGGTTGGTAGAAATGTGTATTTTGAATGCAATCATAAAAATCAAATGTTTCAAGATGATCATGTTGAAAAATCCGGATGGAGACTTAGCCATGGCCATAGAACATGTTCCCAAAAAACGAATGGACCTCCAAACACCTTTTTGGGGGAGATGCTATTGAAGTAGGCTGTTGGTTGAGAGGCTTTAAGGTATAATGATAATTCTTTCCGTTTTAAAACCATTCCCATTTTGAAGGTGCTCATTATTGATGGCACTGGTCGTTTGCATGGGTGGGCAATTCATATGTGAACAGCCTCGGCAATCCTTACTTTATCGGCATCCACGTTTCCGGTGGCTGACCACAATTGTCAAGGTGGGGTCATTAATCTTAATTTGGGGGAAAATTCTGTGATATCTTTTGTTCGCAGGATGATATGCAAGTAATGTATAATTGATTATTTGGGCCATTTTCCAATCCCAGGTATTTAGGAGCTGTTGGTGGATGAGGCTATACGGCGGGCCATCGCCTAAAAGGCATGTTGCTTACTCCAGTTCCCCGTGGATAGAACGATTCAATGTTGGTCGACTTCGTGGTTGGAAACCATCGGACAACACAAAGAAGAACGTTGCTGTTTGGGTTGACAAAGCTACCGGAAAGAAGAAATACCATGGTACAAAGCATTTGAAGAGCACTGAGTCTTTTCCTCAGCCCTACCTTTTTTTTCAAAATCAAATGTTCATAGTGTTGATGGATGGAACTTATAGATACTATAGTGTTGTTTCCCCCAATGCCACGGCTCGACCACGTGAGGTGCTACCCACTACGTTTTGGATTGAAGGTTGCGGCCCTCATGCCGCATCTTTTGGAGGACTGCCAGGTGCCGGAATGCCCACCTGAGGCAAATGGCAAAGAGATCTTCCAAAGTATGAAATATCAGGACTTGTGGGAAGATGCTTCCCTTAGTGAGTGTTGTGTTTATGTTAGGGGTTCTACAAAACTCGAGATTCCTCCTGGTTGGCGAGAATTGCTACCGATATTTAGGAAGCACGTTGCCCCCTAGGAATCGCAGAAATGATGGTTTTTACAGTTTTTTGACGTTTTTCTTATCAATTTAAAACAGCCAAAAAAAACAGGCCACATATGGCCATATATGGTTTGAAGGGGAAAACCGTAACCGTACTAAAACCATAATTTATTGGCTTTTTATTGAAAAAAACCGAATCGAAATGTTGAAAAAAACCATATATGGCCTGTTTTTGGTGATACTTTGAGAATACACTGTTTAGCAAAAACATCCGACAAAATACCGTCGGTATTGGGATTGCGCTATCCTGGGATGGTCAAGTGCTTCACTTTAACAATTCACCTGCCTGGTTTCACTCTGTTTTGAGGAGTGTGTATGGGATGGTTTGGGTGAAAAGAAAACTTGCATGATTACAAGTGATGTTTTTCAGAATCAACACTTGTACGTTTTGACAAGCTGGCTTGTGCATACCACTGATAAATTCAAGTTGTAGCTGTGACTTGGTTTTTCCGCAGCCGTTTTGCTATCTTTTGTGTCTTGGCTTACTTGATGCCTACTGAGACACCGGTCTCTCGACTTTGGAGTTGTAGCTCCTTAGACGTTGGGCACTATCATCTCATGGGGGTGAAGGATGCAGCCAATATCAAATCCATGGAAATGGAATTGGAGGCTAGGATATTTGGACTTGGGTATCATATATGGTAACCTATAAATTGTAAGTAAGGGGTGCTTTACATTAAAATTTGACTGCCACCCCCCAGGCATTGGAGAAAGAGCTGAAGGGCTTGACAACTCCTGCCAAAACACCCCCACAGGCCAGGCCTGTTTTTTAAAAACAAAACGACCGCATTCTATGGCCAATGTTTGGTGCCAGGATGCTGAGATCCCCAACACTGAAATCGATGAGGACCTGCAAGTAAGCTATGGGAGGGAGAGCGATGTTGTAGTGATGTTTTGGTTCATGATAATGAGCTGTATTCCCCCTTTGAATTTGAATGTCTTTCCCATATAGAAGGGCCCTTATACCCACTACGTCTTCAAATGGGCCGATGCTTCCAGGACTTGGCTGCTGCAACTCAACCAGCTTGTGAACACGATCTCGAAATGCGTCGTGTTGGAACCCATAGTTTTGGTTGACTGATGTTACCATGGTGCCAATGGATCTAATGGGTTTACATGTTTTACGGTCAATTTGCTCTTAAGGCCCAGGAGACGAGGCAAAAACTATATGATGAGATTCGTGCCCTAGAGATTCAGAAGTCAAAGCTGTCGAAAGCTCCTAGTGTTTCCTCGGTACCCACTCCACCGCCAACCCCTTCTCACGCAGCCGTTGAAGAATCTGATGATGATGATGATGAGAAGGCTTTGGGATCTTTGGGGGGTCAAGATTGATAGCGTATGGGTGTTACATTTCAAGTCGACTTCTGTTTCAATTCCGTTTTGTTTTTTTATGCCGCTAGGCAAAGGACGTGATTACCATGGACGAGAAGGGTCGTTTGTTAAAAAATGGAAAGCCAATGAGTGATGCTGCTGTTGATCAACGCCTTCGTCGTTGGTGCACAAAGAAGAAAGGGGGTGGGCTTAAATGTACCCAAGATATTTATGAACGCTACCACAACATGGGAATGGATTCACGCAATGAGTTGATCCAAGTGTTCAAGGATGCCTTGCTGAACAAGGCCCCATGACTAAATTCAAACAAACTACCAGTTTTGGCATTGAAATGTTTGGTTTCCCAATGTTTCCCAATTTTCACATCACGCCCAAACACAACCGCCTGCAGGACGAGTGCAAACGGCAGGTCCGGAAGCTTGTGGTTGAAGAGACGGGAAAACTCCTTAAAGTGCAAGCTGGGTGGTACACCGAGCGGCAAATGAAAGACACCTTGAAGATGCCAAAGCTACTTTGGTTTAATAGACGTAGTGCATAGCATCTACATGATGAGTCATACCACATGTTGATATAAAAAGATCCATTCAAAAGTTCCAAGGACGGAAATCGACTCTGTGGTGGCTTATACCTTGACACGCCCCAAGCTTCGCAGGCTTCTGGTATCCATGCAAGTATACCTATAGTAGTAATTATCAAAAGATCTTTTTGATGATATTTGATGTTGTTTGTTTCACTTTTTTTGTTGTTGAAGACTGCACTGCAGGCCATGGAAATATAATAACAAGCTGGAGCAACATTACCTGGAAGTTGATGAGTCTGGGGAGCTCACCAAAAGGTACACTCAAACCAAAGAAGAAGAGGAAATTTCCGCTACGGACAAACCCGTTGTTTTCAAAACCGTCACTCTTGACGACCCAGCCGCAGTTGAACGAGGAACTGAGGATGAAGCTGCAGCATTGCCACCAGGCACCACCGAAAGGCCTAAGGCAGAAGTGGAGTCCCAGGATTGCTTCAAGGTTTAGCCTATAGAGTTTACATGTCAAGGTTGCGGTTTTCATTAATCACTGTGCATCCTTACCACAACTTGTTCTAGGAGACCGCCGCCCTGCTGATGAAGTCAATGGAAGCCCTACTAAACAAATCCTCAAAGTTGAGGGATATTCATGGCAAAGTTGAAGCTGATTCCAGGCAAGGTGAATTGATACAACAGGTCTCAATGTTTTTTGTTTTTTGCGTGTTTTTGTTCAAACCCACCACCCCACTCGTTGGCCACCAGTGTGATGACCCAGCTCAAGACCACCTTCGAAGCTATGGACAATCACTATGACGCTCTTGCCACAAGTTTGGCGAGATTCCGTGCAAGTGACAAGCCGGGAGATACGTTACTTTGATAAATCAAAAAGTTCAACCATACAAATGAAATCATTGATTCCCCTGACCTATCAACACATTCAACAAAAGATGGCTTCAGTGATGTATATGTTCTGTAGTTTTCTTGTGGCCTACCCCCAGGTTGTTGAAGAACATCAAGAACCAGCTCGAATATGCTGAAGTGTTGTAACTTGAATTCAAATTTGAAGTTGACCCAACAGTTTGAAAAACAAAACAACTGATCGATATCTATATTCAGTAGGCTGGTTTTATGTGTTTTTACTCTCTCTGTACCCCAGGGGCGCCAAAGCTACACGAGCTGAAGTCACAGCCCAGCCCTTGCCCCAGAAACCCGAGAAATGAATTTGAAAGTTCAAGTCGATTTATACTTGGAGTTCAAAATCAAAACCCCGGAAAGACCCACAACATACTGTTATATAATAAGCTGAGGCCGCTCCTCAGGGCTCAACGGTTGAAGCGGAAGGCTGAAGCTGAAGAAGCTGAGGGGGAGTTGCCACGAGAGAGGGCCCCTAAGGCTAAGGCCAAGGGCAAAGCAAAGGCCAAGTCCAGGGCTGCAAAATGATAGTTTCTGCCTGGCAGATCCGTTGAAGATCTCTTGTGATTTATGGGGGTTGAAATATATTTCGCAATTCTGAAACGGATTGTGCTTATAGATGCAATGTGAAAGCTGTTGAAGCGTGTGGTTGCAATCGAGATGTCAACCGTGAACACGCTTTGAGCTCCAAAACTCTACTCTGAAAAAAGTGCTGCTGTGCAAGTCCAACTGCTTCAACTCCTAAGCGTCTTAAATCTTAAGCTACATTCCTCTTGAATCATCCCACATATCCAGCCCTGTCCGGATCTACCACAGCTGACCTTCAACTTGAAAATGCGAAAGGATTGCCATCGCCTTTAACACCTCAGCCAACTGCCACGCCAGGTCGTGCGGGCCCAATGGGCAAACATGCGGCTTCATGCATTGCTTCTGGTGTCCGGACCCTTGGACCTTTCAAGAGTGTTGCGCTAGAGATCATTTGAGTTAACGTATTGAATTCAAGGGTGTTAGACCTTTTCGTTTTGAAGCTCACATCGCATGGCAAGTTTCTAGGCTCAATCCCAAACAGCAAGTCGCTAGTGCCACTATCCTATCATGGATTCTTCTCGAAGGGTTGAGAAGCGTACACGGTTGCTCGAACAGTTACGCCGTGAATACTTGGCTTTTGGTATTCGTGAACCCCTCTTACCTGATTGTGATTGGCCAAAACGACGGTTTGAGAAGGCTGCCTTTGAAGCCCGGGAGGTTTTGCGTCAGCTGAAGGAGAAATTGCTAGGCTCCATTTGCGACTATCTTACTGACTTGAACCTTGACCTTGATGACCTTGATAGTGAAACTACTTCAGAATGATGCTGATCAAACAAAGTACAGCTTAGTATGAGCCGTAATTCATGCACTTTACACTTCGACCGTGCAATATGGTTGGATGTTTTTTAATGATCGAAGTATGGTACATGCCTGTCCACGCTGTTGATGCTTCCAGTGTGTTGATGGCCTTGCAAAAACCAAAGTTTAATTAAACAGCAATGTAGCGCTTCAGCTTTAAAGTGAGAAAACAAATGCGGTGATGCACTAGATTGCACGGTACTACTGGGCATGCTTTGGAAAAACACCATCTATCACAACCACCCTTAACAGAAATTGTTTGGCGCCGAGGCTACTGCCAAGTCTGTGGCCGACATGTCCAGAGCTGCGGTGGATCAGTTTGGGGATTCAACTTGTCCGGTGACTGAAAGACTGGCTCGTGTTAATGTTAAAAGGGCAGAAGACGAGTGCCACAAATTGTAACCCTGCTTGCTTTGAGTCAATTTTTTGTATGCCTATGGCCTCTATGGTTTGAAAAAAATATGTACATTTTTTTGGGTGCTTCAAGATCTTCAAGAGTTCTTTTTCATTCTACTTGTGTTGGCCCGAGGTTCAAAAACATGATTTGGCCTTGGATATTCCAATCTCGTGGATTGAGATGGGAGAGAATGGGGATTTCCCGGTGCTCAGCATCAAAGATACCATGGCGTATTTAGTTAACTCCAAAAATCTTGGCAAGCTAGTGGGGGATGCTCCGACGGAAGGGTTACAATCTACACTTTTAGAGTTTTGGCGACGCTATGCATATGAGTGGCCAGACTTTGGAATTTACGATGACGCATCCGCTGGTAAATTATCGCTAAGTAGAGCGATACCCACTTACATACATGGAGATGAAGGTCGGGGATTCAAACGTTCGGGTGTGATGATTCTTAGCCTTCAAGGAGCCATAGGTCGTGGCAGCAAGCCATTTCAAAAAAGACATCCTATACGTTCAATCCGCAAGATCAAGATGGGTGTGAATTTGCAGGGTAGCTCCTTCAACAGCCGCTTTTTGTATGCAGCAATGCCAAAGCGGTTTTACCATTCTACGCCGGAATCTTGCTTATGGAATCTTTTTGAATTTATGATGAATGTTTGAGCCCCCAATTCCAAATGTTTTGTTGGGTTTGAAGGTTCGAATTTAAAACCATTTAGTAAATTTCCTTCCATATCAGCCAGCTCGCACCTTCAGGAGAACTTCCAGAAGTTGTTGGGCAACATGGTGGCTGATCTCAAGAGTCTTCAGCAGGAAGGTTTTACCTTTCAAAGGGAGAAGTGGTATCTGGTTTGTTTGGGCCTAAAGGGCGACATGCCTTTCCTCAGAACTGCGGGGGGCTTCAATAGACATTGGCAAAGGGCAGTACGTACTGCTGACCCCTCAGCGAATCCATTTGGTGTTTGCTGGAAGTGTTTGGCGGGCACACGGCCTGGTGGGCCATTTGAAGATTTCAACACGGATGCACTTTGGGCTAAAACATCAACTGTTAATCCTTGGGTTACAGAGCCATCGCCCCTACAGCTCTTCCATTGCATTGATCGTCCACATGATTATTTCAAAGCGGATGTGTGGCATAATTACCATGGTGGTGCTGGACGGACATTTATTGCTTCAGTTTTGGTGGAATGTTTGTCGCTTTTCACCGGGTCTAAGGAGGACAAAATTTCCCAATTGAATTCGTTCCTACATAAGTGGGCAAAACGTCGGGACTGCTCTTTACCTCATTCTGGTTCCTTTACATCAGAGAGAGTTGGGTTGACCAGTTTTCAAGTTCTACCCGAAGGAGGTTGGTCAAAGTTTGCGGATACCCATGTGTACCACAAATTTCTGGAATGGTTCTTGACAAAAAAAGAGGCAGAAATACAAACGAATGAAATTCTTTGCATGTCTTTAGAGGCAATTCGCGTTATCAACACAGTGTTCTCGACTCTATACTGTGGAGGTTTGTGGCTGGAACCCAATGAGGCATTTTTGGCTGGAACTGGGGGCAGGAAATGGCTTGAGCTCTACGCACGTTTGGCTCACACGTGTTTTGTTCAACGAAGGTTGCGATTCCCAGTCTACGTGAAATTTCATATGTTAGATCATCAATTCAGGAGTTTGATTTCCGGATCCTCCAAACCTTGGACTTTAAATATTTTGTGCGAATCGGTGCAAGCTGACGAAGACTCATGTTCTGAAATGTTTAGAAGATTTTTTTAGTGTGTCCATGTCGTATATCATATTTGAATATACTTCATTGTGTTTTATGTTAACTATACTTACTGTAATTGATGTCATTGGCTCTGCCGTTTTGTTCTCTAAGGACTTCGTGGGCAGGTGCTGTCGCATCAGCCGACGCATATCTCCAAAAACAGTGGGGCTTAGAGTCTTGCAGCGCTATCTAGTGATGGCAAGAAAAACTTGGGAGAAACAAAGTTTCGATGACAAAACTCAGCAAACTGAGACTGAGAAGCCAACCAAAAAAGAACCCAATCAGCTGACTTGAATGTCTGCTGAAGCCGAGAATCCGTCAGAGCGTTCGTTTCACAGGTAAAATTTGAGAAGCTGCTGTGATGCTAATCGGGAACCCAAAAACCCATAACCCCAAAAAACCGTAAACCGTAACGACCAAAAAAAACGGCCAAGGCCGTACGACCAGAAAAAAATGGGTTTTTGGGTTCCCAGGTATATATATATTTTTATTTTTATACATGTGATTACATGTGTATTGTAATTATTTCATAAACTTGTATGGCATGTATGCGGCATATGTATGTGTATATTTATATATATATATATATGTGTGTGTTATATTGATAGTTGTCGATTTCTTGGGAGGAGGCAGGAAGGCAATTTCCAGAGAGGGTGAGGTGATACCAGCATGTCTGTTCGAGATGTACAATGGTACAGTTTGGGCCAAGTCATCTTTGGCTAGTCTTGAGCATCTATAAGTCTTCTTCACCTTGATTCTCTACATGTAATTACATTTGTATATTTTGAGTTACGTGCCATTGTGTACACTTGCTGAAAAGGATTATCTCAAGTTTGGCAATTCTACTTATATAGTTTGACTTGGTTTCAACTAATTTCACTTATACAGCTTTAGCTAAATCCATTTGTTTTCGCTTCAAGAGTTGCAATGAGCAACATGCTGGTGGGTTGTTCAATGATGGGCCACCATGTTTCGAATTAGTTCAAACAGTTTCATGTGATTTCAATGGTCTAGGATGAGTGTTCAAGTCTATCTTCCTCTTCTAAATATAGTCCCTTTTCAATGCTTTTCATATTTTTGAAGCACTGTTAAAACACAACAGCTTCTTGAGATGGATACAGTATATAGCGCCATTTGCTGAGCAATTGTTTTTTTTTTAAACTTATAGTATAATAATTAGATATAATATGTTGTGTTCATATGTTCAGTGTGGTAGATCCAGGATAGATTGCGAGTTCATGTTTTGTCCGTAGTACTTCGACTACAATCCGTTTGAGATGGGACACATCAACAAGTTGCATGGAAAATAGCAGACTGAGATGTCATATCTTTGAAGTGGCACAGTCTTTTTTGTTGAGCTACAAGAAGGATTGAAAGAAAGCGTTGTTTGGTCCATCTCAAGCTGTTAGATCTTGTAGTTTTCTATTCTGTTCTCACTGTCCTTCTTGAGCTTCTAACAATGGTGGCCATCCTTGTGGCTTTGACAAAGTCATGGTATGATGTATCAGCACATGTGATATCTTAATTATCAGCGTGCATAGAGTATAGAAAGAAAACTTGCAGTTGAATGGGACTTGAGGACACAACGTGTTCAAATGTTTCATGCATGTAACTCACGAATTGAATTGCAGGTGTGCATTTGCGCACGCTTCTGAAACGAAAATAGTCCAGCGCTGCCGCATAAGATAAATTAAACATCGGCATTTTCCATGTCTCAGCCCAGCATTCAAGGAGAGTAGCAATGTACAAGTATATCAAAGCGTCAAAATGTAATGTTGTTTGCTTAACTCAATGATTTTTACTTAATTACTTATGTTTTGATTCCACTAGTTGTTTCCAGTTGTCTACAGTTAGTGGAACCAGATATTTGCACTCATCTCCAGTTACGAGTACTTCTAACTAGTTGTAGTTGTTTAAACGTTTATCATTAGGTTTAGGCCGCGGATGATTAGGTTTAAAAGTGATTCGACACACACATTCTGCATATTTTGCGAGATGAGGTATCTCGAGGCCTTTGCTTGGAAGTCTAATGGAAACAAAGTAAATGCCATGCATTTGCACGGGGAAATAATAAGAGAGAGAACTAGCCTCCAGGGAACATAGGCCCTAAAAATGGATGGTTGGAATTCTACTTTCCCTTTAGGAAGGCCTATTTTGAGAGGCTATCTTTGTTTTACAGAGTGTGGAATCCAATAGGGTTATCCAGTAGAAGCTCAACAGCCCACAGGCGGCCTCCCAGTGGTTCTCGGTGGCACCATGTTTCGCTCCGCACAGTTTGGTTTCTACGAAGCTGCTCTTGGGACCGACCCGTTAAAAGGGTTGGTTGAAGC
>OMLO01002673.1_pt1 | contig 14529 bp, 18 predicted proteins | sample 1674811 | NCBI WGS metagenome assembly OMLO01 (sample SAMN06265003, study PRJEB25207) | coral metagenome | isolation source: Coral host | place: Mexico:La Bocana,Puerto Morelos, Mexico | collected 2008-11-13
TTGCCAATCCGACCCAGCTACTTGGAAAAGCTGAGGCGGTGGCGGATTGGCAAGTTGACTTAGCCGCCTTTAGTGAAACGTCACACACATCTCGTGCTGTGGCTTCAATACGGTCTGAATTCAAAACAATTGGTCATCGTTTGGCCTTTGGTCGTCCTGTGGATGATAAATTTCCTGTTCGGTCGACTGCTGGTTCCTTTCGAGGTAAATCTAGTGGTGTTGCGGTTTCTTCTCGGTTACCTGTTTTTTCCTTTGAAGATGAACGTGTCTCAGCTTGTGTTTGGGCTAGTTGTAGACTTGTCCACACTGTGGTACAGGTTGGGCACTTACCTGTCCATGTGTTGGTGGCTTATTTACACCCATGTGCCCATGTCGGATCTGAAAAATTTGAGGTGAACACGCGTATCATGGCTGCGGCCGCATCAGTCTTGGAGGGTTTGCATGGACCAGCCCTGCTCGTTGGGGATTGGAATGCACCAGCTGCATCGTTTGAGCCGGTTCGGCAGTTGCAAGCTCACTTTGGTTATAAGGATGTGGCTTTGTTGGTCTCTGATAGACTTAATGTTTCGCCGGAGCCTACTTGCAAAGGTGCAACACGCCATTCCTTTATCTATGCTAGTCCGGATGCTGTCAGGTTCGTCCAATCCTGTTGGGTTGGTGCACATTTTGACCTGGATTCACATTCCGTCTTGTTCGCTCAGTTTAGCTTTCCATCAGGTAATCCCTCTGTCCTAAAGTGGATTGCTCCGGTGTCACTGGACACAGCGGAAGTCGACACTGAAGCGGCTAATATTGATCTTGACGGGATCACCGATACCCTGGTTGAATGTGTTGCTGACTTTCTGGATCAAGATGATCTGGACGGTGCTATTGCTACTTGGTCTGACTGTGTGGAGACACACCTTTTGGAACATGCCAACCCGAAACATCCTGTGAAACGGTATAAAGGTCGGTGTCAATCTTGTGAACCTCGGTCCGTTCGGCTAGGACCTCCTCGCTTGAAAGGTGGTCGTCCTAGTGATTTCTGCCCTTCGGTTTATAGTGGGTCTGTGCAAGTTCGGCAATGGACTAAGCAGGTGCGTCGCCTACGTTGTTTGTATCGTGCTTGCGTTGCCGTTGATGAGGGTCGTGGTCGTGCGGGGCTTCTCAACAACCGACTCCAGTTGTGGCAGGCATGCGTTAACGCCTCCGGTTTTCCTCAAGGTTTCTTGAACTGGTTGATGCGAGAAGGTTTCTGTTCTCCTGTTTGTCTGCCAGATCTGTCATGGATCAATGGGGTCCTTACATACCTTGAGGAACAGACGCAACAGCTTGCTCGTCGTAATGCGGCCGACAAGTCAGGTCACTTCTTGGGTGTTTTAGAAGACTCCTGGTCCGCAGGTGGATCACTCCCTTTCCGACTGCTCAAAGAGCCACAAGCACCGGAAGTGCTTGAATTGAGGATGTCAGTCACTGTTCGTTTGGCACCTCAGAAATGGCTTCCAGGGGGCAAGGCATGGATTAAAGTTTTGAACCCTAAGGAATTTACCTTTGATCCGGGTTCTCTTTTGGATCCGGGTTGGCCCAAGCTCTGGTAGTTAGAGGATCCCATACTGGATGTCTGTCAAGGCTATGATGTGTATCAAGCAGTAAGTTAAGTGCCATCCTGGATGTCTATCAGGCCACTTTAAGGGCCATGATGATGCCTATCAAGGCTATGATGTCTATCAAGCAGTAAGTTAAGGGCCATCCTGGATGCCATGGGGCCTGCATTGTCATGATGACAACCCGTTTCACCACACTGACACCACGTGCGTAGAAAAAATACCAAGGATATACATTATATATATATAAATATATAAATCATTTGTCTTTACACAGGATTTGTCAAACAACACGTGGTAAAAGAAGGATGGGGCATGACAGGTCTCGTGCATGGACGCTGTTTTTTTTTGGCGTTTTTTTAATCAAGCCCATCCTATTGCTGGAATTTGTTGGCTCCAGTGTCAGACAGCTGATTTAGTCTGCCCAATGAGTGAAGTGGACCTTCTTCCTCCGGCAATCACAGACCTCTCGGAGTCAGAGTGTGAAGACAAGGCCAGGCCGCGATGTGGGCTTCTTGCAATTTGAGAAGTTTAGCGTGAATCAGTTAGTGATGTCAGTGGGGGGGGGCGGTGATTTCAGACACTTCTCGCCGCTTTGCCAATCACGCAGCCATTTGCAAATGAAGTTTGGCAGCCGGTCGTGTCACAAAGAATAATTGTCTAGATATTTTTTTGAAAGATTGTTTAGTTGTCAGACCTCGCTTTCAAACCCGCTCCTTCCATCCGTCACTTCACGTAGGAACAGCTGGGCGCTTGGTTTGCCCAATCAATAATAAGTTGCTGATTTGGACCAGGGAATTGCCAATTCTTAGTGTCACTTTTCGGTAGTCAGTACTAAGGCGGATGGTGCCTACATAACATCCACGGAGCGTTACCCAGGCCTCGCTCGGGCACATTGTGCGGGGATGGTCAGGTAGTTTGCTGGTTGATTTCAAATTCTGAACTCACGAAGTGAAGCTGAATCCTTTAGCATTTTCAGGGTCAAATCAGACAGCACTCATGACCAAGCGGGCGCTTAGCCAATTGAAGCGGCGACAACTATGTTTGGTGGTCATGTTTTCTCGTCAGCGTAGAGGGCATGGTTCCAATTTTGATGCCCAATCAAGCCGTGAGGAATGATCCTTAGATGTGTTTTGAGCAAAAATTTGGTCAGTTTCGGTTTGGATGTTATTTGATTTTCTGAAATTTTTTACCGTTCTTAGGGTTTATGTTTGAGACTAGTAGTGGCATTCAAGGTGTTTGCGAGAAACGGAAGCGAGAAGAAGAAGAGAAACGCAATGACCGATTCGCGCCCCGAGTATACATTGAACATCCAGCATCTGATGATTGCGCTGACTTTGTTTGTTGGATTTGAAATTGAGTAGCTTGCTGCCCAGCGGACCATTCGGTCCACATGTTGCCTTCGCCCATTGTGATGAGGAACGTGTTGGTGTGATCGTTTTTGTTTGTTTGAGCGTAGCTTAAAAAGAAGGCAGCATGTTTGAGGTGGGTTTGACTTCAAACCTGAACTTCTCTTAATCAAGAGACCAGTGTGCCAGTCGTACAACGCAAGCAGACGTTGTGACCTGTGTTGGATTGAGGGGAAGATGACATGCGTTTTGTGCCATGAAAGTAGCTTTGATCCTGGGATTTGAATGGTCCTGGTAGTCCTTTCAATGTTACATTTTTCAATTGCAAGATTCAGATGCGCACTCAGAAGACATATGTGCTAAGATCTTGGTTTGCAGGTTGACACCTTCACTGGAGTCTGAGAGCGATGGCAGATCGCATTGGTGCTGATTGGCTGCGCTTGTTTGCAGCTACGTTCATAATATGATATGATATGACGGAACTGATTGAATTTTTCGCTGTGGCGTCAGGTGGAACCAATGCAAGTGGGAAAGCCCATGAAAGCTATGAAGGCTCCAGCTATCTCGCTTTTAAGTTTGACAGTGTTGAATTCAAGTTGCAATTTTCATTTGATGCAGCTTTTACCAGGCCATGGCTTCGAAGAAGAGAGCTGTGGCAGTGAAGGTCATGAAGGTTCGGCTTTGGAAAGACGTGCCATGTTTCAGTGAGTGATGCTTCGGGCCAGGTGTTACCTGTTCAGAAGAAGCCGCGCAGTGTGCCTATGAAGGCCACGAAGGCAAAGTGCTCCCTTTGTTTTCCCTTTTAATGAGCTACACCCAGATTTGCTGCAGGACAAAAGGGCTAAACGTTCGCCGCGAGCCTGCCTCCCAGCGCTACAGCCAAAAAGTTTCCCAGTGTACTTCAGGAGTTGCTTTTCAAAATTCATCCGAGGTGTTGCAGGGCCAACCGCGTGTGGTGAAGAAGTTGATTTATAAACCAAAGAAACATGGGAAGGCGCAGCTTGAATGTTCAGTACCAACTTCCTGGATACGAATGATTTCTTGCTTGATTTTTGGCAGTTGCCGATCCATGGCTTCATCTTCAATCGACTTCTTCATGAAGTGAAAGTGAAGCTGAATCACTGCCAGCCGTTGAACCTCGAAGTTGTCGGGCACTCAGAGACGTCGTGTGGATTTGCTGCAGCAGAAGTTTGCTGATGGTAAACAAAGTCTACGTTGATTTTTGACACATCTTTTGTGGAATGTAATGCTTTTTGTGAAATGTACTGCTGCTGCTCAGGAGTCAAATGCCGCTCCAGGCGTGAAGGCAAATGGTGCCATCAAGTTCTGTGGGAAAAGGACTTTCAAGTCCTGGAGTTGCCTGAGCAGTGGCCTTACAAGTTTGCGTTTCTTAGTTGTTTCTTCTTCATGTTTCATTTCTGCAGTTCTGGTACCTTCCTACGCCTTGCTTCCTGAGGAGTCTTCTCGGCCAGTTTCTCCGCGACCAAGACAGATGTCTCAGAGCGCGGAATAAGTGTTGAGTCCTGAGTGTTGAATGTAAGTATGGTAGAGGTTTTCAGACTTGACATGGCTGACTGACTGACTGACTGGCTGGGACCTGAGGATTTGGCGAATATGGTGCTGTATTCAAAGCGCTATCAGAAGTTGGTCAGAGATGGGCTTCCGCCCGGAAGGTTCATTTCATGCGAAGCAGGTGAGTTCCTGTCAGGCCTCCCGGCAGGCTGGACATCACCGAATGAGGGAGCCGTTGACCCACAAGAACTCGCTGATCGATTTCCAGATGGCGGACAGGCCGCAATCACCACACACAGCCCTGAGATTCTTAAATTCTTTTGTAGTAGCTGAAGGTTCAAAATGTGAATGCGTGAGAATAGTTCACAATTATCTTATGTTGATTGTGTATCATACAGTTTTAGAGGTCCACATGTTTTCAGCGTGTCTTTTGCAGTTTATATATATTTATATATATATATATATATTCTATATTGAATATTGACTTTAAAACAGCTACTAAGTTTCATAAGAACATATTTTTCCTGTTACTATCTTTATGTTGTTCAACAGCAGCACATCTGGAGTCACCCCAAAATGTTAATAAATAGGACTTTCAAAATAAAAGTGGGTAAAAACAGTTTAAGCATGAGGAAAAATATAGGGATCATTCTGGACGGGACTCATGCAAAACAAAACAAATGGGAAGGCTTGAACCTTCCGATTTTGGCTCTCAAGTGGAACGCTTTGAAAGCTTATTCTATTTTTCCTTGTCGGGCTTTTGGTTACGGTGTAAAGCATCCTTCAACTTTAAATGTGGCTCCTTTCTTTCTTTCTGTCCTTCTTTCTTTCTTTCTTTCTACGCTTGGCCTTTTTTCAATCCTATTTTGGATCTGTTTTGGAGCCCAAAAGTTGCCAAAGACCAAGGGGAGGAAATCGCACAAGACTTGGAGAAAGTTGGGGAAAAGGAAAGAGAAAAACATGTGAAAATAGGAAAACAGAGAAGTTCTTTCTTTTTTCTTTTCATTTTGTTCCTATGTTTGCTCCCACTTTTCCATAGTGTTGCTATTTCTTCGTTTCTATTTGTTCTACTTTTTATATTTTGATGATTCCAAGAAGTGCTGGTTACTGAACGATATGGCACTATTTGTTCAACAGGAACATGATATTGCAACATGTTTTTGTAATCTGATTCTGAAATTTCCTGGCAAGCCTGCAGGCCCGCACCAGGTTGAAGAACTTGAGTTTATTCAGTGGCTGCGCGGGCTTGGAGTTGGGGCTGAGGGGGTGCCCCTTCCGAGATTGTCCAGTATTGTTTGAAGTTTGGAGGTTGTATCTCGTGAGGTTAGCGGATTTTCCTTGCTTGGCTTGACGTTGCGTTGGTCGCATCACTGATTGGCTCAAAGCGTTGACTTTTCAAACCCAGCCTGCCCATGGAGACTGTCCGAACAGTGGGTGTGAACCAGATTCAGTTCTTTGGCTTCTGAATCAATTGCTTGATGCGTTTCTGTTTCTATTTGTGATAATAATTGGATGCGCATCTAAATCCCGACTTCGTTTTCCTCAGGGTCAGCCGTGGCTCAGTAGTGCTTTGCAAATGGCACAATACAATGCTGCGGCCTCAGCAATCGGTCCAGCAGAGAAGCTTCGCAGGCTTTCTTTTGGAGTCAGGTGGCGGTGGGATCGCAACACTTGGATCGAGTGGAAAGATGAACAAGGACAGCTTGGCTGTTCACAAGAGCACCGGTCAGTGCGAAGCTCAGCCTGTTTTATAAAGATAGATTTCAACTTTACGTTTTTATTCTGATGGTTCCTTTCGAAAAGAATGCCGATGATTGTTTGTGACTGAGGATAGTGGTGGGAGTAGTAGCCTAAGCCTTGGCAGCCAAGACCCAGGTGCAAAGGACACTGTTCACGGCAAGAAACGTGCCAGAGATCGCTGAGAAAATGCTTTCTGCTCGCTGCTTGACTGTTTGTTTTTGCATGTTTTGCTGTGAAAAAATGAAAAAACAGCGCAGGTCCACTGATCACACAAACGATTCATAGCGATTCTGTGTTCATGAACTTCCCTTCAGGTACCTGGAAACCTGCCAGTACGTGCTTTGCTCAAACTTCAGTCACAAAATGATAATGGACAAACCTTCGTTTATTATTTCAAACCCGAGGTGGAACGTGACCCGTTCCGCCAGACGATCCTCCGCACAAGAATGATGGAAGGTGCTTTGGAACAGGCACCGATCCATGGTGACATCAGGTCGTTCCGGCCAAGTGGACCAGCCTTGGCCGCGGAGACGATGACCGCCGGCTTCCCCTGCCAGGCTGGGCCAACTTAAGAGCAAGCACGCTTCAGATTGATTCAGAGCAACTCCTGTGAATGGATGTGCTAAGGGGTTGTCGGCGGCGGGGCTTCAAGAGGGGATGAGCGACCAGAGGAGCAGCCTTGTATCCTATGTGTTTTCCACTTGGGACTGCCTGCCATCAGTGCCGAGTCCTTGGATTTTTTGAGGAGGTCGTCCATGAGATGTTGCTGTGGTGATTTGATTCTTCTGAGCCTGAGGCAGCTGATGATATTAGAGAATGTGAAAGCCCTCTTGTCGCAGCAGCAAGGTTGCAGGGGTGCTTTCAACTTTTTGGAGCAGGACAGCGTGCAATCAGCATTGAGTTCTTTGTGTATGTTTTGCCTTTTCCAGGAAGCGCGAAAGCGGGGGCTACAACTCAGCTGGGTCAGTCTGCGCCTGTCGCAGGTTGGCCTCCCTGCCAGGGGCTCAGTATATAAATTAATTTAGCGCCATTAGGAGCTTGAATTCGCCACCTTGTAGGCGGACAGGGGCCGAACTTTCCTCTTAGCCAAGAAGCCCGGGCCCTTGCCAGCCGTGTTCAAGGACATTTGAAGTTTGATCCAGATCCAATGTTTCCGTTAGTTTGCCATTGCTGTTTCCATTTGAAATTTGGCAGGATGCTTCTAGAGATATGAGCAACTGGCCGCTTTCCAGCTGGAGCCCGAGAAGTGAGCTGCCTTTATCAAAGTACCTCGTGCCCACACTAAGTGAAGAGGGCAAACAACGTATGAAGCTGTTGGGGAATATTGTGGTGCCTCCCCAAGCTGCAATGGCAGCTGCTCTCCTCACCCAACTCAACAGCCTCTGATCTCAGTCCTGGTCATCGGACTGCTCTGTAGAATTAATTGCCATTGCTAAGATCTCTAAAGATTTCGCATTTGGTTTATAGGACAGAGTCAGAAGCTATATCACTAACTTATTTATAGCGCGTTTTTGCCAGTTGTACCGCGAAGGCGGCGGCGGAAGCTTCAAAAATTAGGGCAACCTATAGCAAAGGGGGGACATGATTGATGGAGCGGCAGGTGGTTGAGGTGTCCTCTCTTTCTTCCTCTCGTCCTTTTGATGTCTCGTCCGTGAAAGTCACACTCACACACACACACACACACGCACACACACACACACTACATTGGTACACACACCACACACCTTCTACTATCAATCTATTATCTCTCTATCTATTTATCTATCTGTCTGTCTGTCTTTTCTATCTGCCTATCTATCTATCAAGTTATATTTCCAGTCAGGTCAATTAGTCTAGTCTAACCTAAGTCTATCTAGCTTCATCATCTACTTCTTTCGTCTCTGTAGGGTCAGTGTTTCGGTGGTCTGAGCTGCACTTTGGGGCATAGAATCGTTCTCAGCCAGTGGAGCTTTCTTGGCCCAAGAATGGATGCAATAATGATTTGTGCAACTTACCAAACAACATTTCTAGGTTTTCTGAAATATAATATATGAAGTGTGTTTGGGCCTCTAATCATCCGTCAAAAACAATCATTACTTTAATTCCCAAAGCCTAGCTCCAGTTTTTGTTTGGCTATGTCACCCGCTGCTGGAGTGTTGCATTCACATCCCGTTCCTGAAGTCATACTTCCAATGACGTGTTCTCCCCGTCCAAAGCTTTCAAGAAAGAGAAGAATTGACTGGGATGATGAGGCTGTTGTTGTTATTGTTGACTCTGAGTCTGATGGCTGTGGGAGTTCCAGTTCCCCAACAATACCTCCTGATACTTCCTCTGTATCTTTATCAGTTTCGGGAACCTCTACCACAAGTGCAACTTCCTCTGCAGACCATGGTACAAACGATACCCAGCCCGATGACATGGGGAGTGCGAGTTCAGAGGGCGATTGGATTACTGTGGTGCATAGTGATATTTGCGAGTGCAGCCGTTGTATAGCCGAACATGGAGAAATTCATGTGAGGTTGTTTTGATTGGACATTTCAACTCCAGGTCCAAAGATGGTTTTTTCTTGGGGAAAACGCCAATGCCAACGAATTTTTTAATTTATCAACGATGAGAAAAAATCATATCTTCAGTTTTCTTTTAGAAACTGTGTGTCGTAAAGGATTGGGAACAATCAAGATTGATTTTAAGCAGTCCAAAAGATATCGCTTTGCTGTACGGTTGGTGCCCAGCACAAAAAATTCAATCTGGTATGCATAGGTGACGACAGAATGATGACCCAGGTCAAATGTCATATTTACTCTAAATCATTTCTATCTATTGTCATCCTTCTAGAGCCAAGAAACGATGAAAATCATGCCATAGCTTTACTTGTCCCTTTTCGTCCAACTCATTTCAAATGTCTAGCGCTTACATCTTACAACCACATCAGCCCCGGAGAACTTGGAGATTCACAGTAAGTTCAATCTTTTTGGGTTTTCGATTCTTCTTTGTTGAGTTTGAAGGCCAGACTAAATTAAAGCCAAATGTTAGAAAAACGTAGAACGGTAAAACCAAGTGTTTGAGTCGTAAAGTATAAACTTTTTTGTCGATAAACATTTTCATATGTAGTATGACAGACTCTGTTTTTGTTTTTGTTTTTGGGAATTCATGTGGAAAATGATAGGTCAGGTCTGTGAATCACTTTTAAGTTTCCAGATTAATTCTTTGGGTGTCTTCCTGGGCCATGCTCGACTCACCTGTAGCAACTAATTCAAAATCATTTGTCGTGCGAAACCCTTTATGTGGTTTGCTGTCGAGTCCCACTACCTGCTTCAATATGACAGGTTTTGGATGTTTTGCTGTTAGTCCCACCGCCGGCTTCAATATGACAGGTTTTGGACGTTTTGCTGTTGAGGAGTCCCAGCGCCTGCTTCAATATGACAGGTTTTGAACTCCAGCCACAGCTCACCGAAGCATTATTCCGGCCTCAAAGCCATTGCTTCTGCATCAGCTGTGGTAACCGAGTGACATAGTTTGTCCGAGTGCTGATTTGATTGGCATCTGACTGAGCTTGTCGGCGCTTCATGCTCAAATCAGGTTTCTGGCTTTGATTATCTAATTTCAACTCTGAATCCCAAAACAAAACAAAATCATGAAGTGCATCCAATGCTAATCGCAGTAGAGTGATTTGAAAAAGAAGAGTCATCCAAAAGGATTCATCTGCGTGCACGGATGCTCCAACAAAGTTAGAGAGATGCATCCCTGACTCTGCGTTTGCCCCTATCCGTTTGGAGTTCCAGTCCCTTTGCTGCTGTCAGATTTTAGGATGCAATGTTTTCAGCAAATACCGAACGGGGACACCTGCCTCGTGGAGAACCTTGTGAGGACAGGTGTTCAGTGCCAAGTCTGCTTCAATCACCTTTCAACTTCTTCCTGCAGGATGCTCCATGCCTGAGTGGAACTTGGATACTTTGTTGACACACGCTGCAGCCTCAATGAAAGATTATGTTGTGGATTTTTCCCTTGAGAGCTAGCATCCTGGTTTCTTGTTCCCAACATGTATCAGGTGAGTTTTTATGTGGCCCAAGAAAGCTACCACCAACTTGTTGTGCAAAGGTTTTGGAACCAGTTCTTGAAAGAACATTGCATGATCTGGTCACTGCTGACAAAACCAATACCATGAAAACAAACGATCAGGCGCTGGTTCTTCTTTTCATAGTACGGCAAAACGACTTTAGGAAGCAACAGAGCTAGTGTATAGATGTTCCTTGTTTGGATGGTTCTATTTTCGCAGTGTTTGCAAAGAATGACCTTTCAACTTTGAGAGTGTATCACTGATGGATCACAGAATGCCATGATGGCCTCTTCCTCTTCACACGTACATGTGGGATTGCCAGCTGCAGTTACTGATCTGACCGATTCAGATGCCGATTGTGATGCAGTTCCATGCCCAGAGTTTGAAGTGCCAAAAAGAAAGAAACGACATCGGGATGATGGCAGCAAACCTTTGAAGGAGCGGTTGCTGGACAAGAGGTGCTGTTTAGATTTGTTGGCCAGACGGTGTGGTGGTAAATGCCGTCGTCAGTGCCTGGCCAAGTTTCGCTCCCATCAGTTGCTGGAAGAATTGATGACATTTCGGCGCCAATGGAGCGAGTTCCACAAGCTTGATGCTGACCGGCTGGCTACTTGGCCTGGCTTGGTTTGAAATGTCTTCCATCCCTTACTTGTTGCTTTTTAAAACGCGTTGTGGAGGACAGCTCTTAAACTGTGCGTCAATGAAGGTTTTCGACAAGATGAACGACCTTGCTAGAGCAGCTGATGCCCGTGGTGGCGCAATAGCATGGAAGTTCTTGGGCGTTCGCGTTTGTTGCAATTCCTGGAAAAGATTGCATTCATTGGGTACCTTGGATTATTTTAACGCCATGATCATGGTGACTTTAAATTTAAAAACATTGTAACCTGGAAAGTGACTGGACATTCCTTTGTGCAAGCCTTCATTTCAGGATCACATCGATTCAACCGGATTCTGAGAGCTGTAAAGGATGGCGCAGATGCTGTGCCGATGGATTTACGATATGTGAGCCAGCCTCGTTCAAAGTTGCATGGAGAGAGCTCCACAGCTCATGTAGTGTCATACTTACAGGGGCTCTATGACAGCGTTGCGGAGACCCTTCCTGATGTGAAGGACGACGGAGTGATCATGGAGCTTCACGATGGACCAAATCCAGGGGCAGATACGTATGGCGATTCATTGTCATCAGGAAAGTTCTATCCACACGGCATGAAGAGGCCGAGGACACGCAAGTGGAAGATGAGCTTGAAACTCCACCAAGAGCGACGTGCCGATGTTAGCGGCAAAGAAGTCCGTCATCTCCCACCTGGAGTGATGCAAGACCACTGGCAAACTATGAGGGCTCTTGGTGGACCTGCTCTTCACATAAGCTTTAAGCATTTCTGGTCCGTTTGGCATCAGGAATTTCCATTCCTGCGGTTCAGGAGCACTAGCAACCACGCTCAGTGCAGTCAGTGCTTACATCACAAGCTCGTCATCCGTGAACTACATGCTCACATGGCTGCACGTCAAAAGCAGGCAGAGCTCCTCCGCCATCATCTGATGGCACAATATCGTGACAGGTTGGCCTATTGGTCCCTTCGTGGCACATCCCGTCTAGGATGCAGCAGTTTAATCTGCTGCATCCTAGACGGGATGGACCAATGTAAGTTCCTCTACCCGAGATCAGTTTTGATGACTGCAAAAGACCTGGGCCAATTTCAAAGGCCCAGGCTTCATGTTGTCGGCTGCATAGTACATGGCTGGGGTGTAGCAATGGCAATATCAGGTCACGACCAAAAAAAAGACAGCAGCATGATGACAGAGATCGTAGCATTCCTCCTCACAAGGATGCAGGCTTCGGGAGTGAACCTTGCGAGGTGTCACTTCCACCTCCAAGGGGATAATACATCCCGTGAGGTCAAAAATTCGACATTGATGAGATTTTTGTCAGCTCTTACCTCTCATGGAATTTGCCAATCTACATCTATGGGGCATCTTCGGAGTGGGCATTCCCACGATGACGTGGACCAGATGTTCAGCTCCTGTGCTTTACATCTGGTCCGGTACTCCAAATTGGCCGAAACACCGTCTGATTTCGTGCATACGATTCAAAGTTTTGTGGACGGGCTTCCCCGACCACATGAACGTCACCGACTGGTCTTTCCAGTCGATCAACATCGCGATTGGCTTAATGTCTGAGGTTAGTAAGTTGCCTTCTGTGTTTGTTTTTGAGTTGTAGGGAGTCCAACCAAAAACATTTTTTTGGCAGAAGGTTGTCATGTGGATTATTTTCCCAATGTATGTTGTAATTGTAGTAATTATATAGGTAATATGTATATACTGTATACATCAAAGCTGCTTGTAGCTGAGCGTATACGAACGAATCATACAGAGAATGGATCGAACACAAATCTTTTACAGAATGGTTTCAACCAAGCAATTACAGTTAGTGATTTATCAGAGGCATGGACTCTGCATAGACTGCCAGAAGAACAGGTATATGTTTCCTATGGATATATAATTTGTGAACATCAACTGGTCTCCTAGGCGTGGTTTCTTGGCAGAATCCGTGCCGATCATGTTGCAGGGCATGGGAGGGCCTGGGGCCCCTCATTACTTTGAGTTCCAGAAGAAGTCAGCATTGGGTTTCTTGTGGGTGCAAATGAAACGCGCGTTGTTCTTTTCAAGCTGGCTGTTGATTTTCAAACATTTGTTGGAGTTTCGTTGAGTGTGTTGATTTTTCAACATTGGATTGGCATGTTAGTTACTTTTCCTAAATCTTTTTTGAAATGGAGTTTCATCGACAAATCTTTTTTGAAGGCGCGCATGCCCGATAAATGTGTCCTTGTCCTTTTTGTGGCTGTGATCTTCCATTCGATGGACAGTTCAACTATTTTCAACCCTTTTGTTGGAAATTTGTTTTTGCATTGTGGTGATAACAGACCATTATTGTCCAGAAATTTGTTGTGATACCAATTGAAGTTAGGTAAGTCTTCGGTTCCAAGTTCCTGCATGCACCAGAAGTTTGCTTTTAAGTGAGGTTCAGAGACTGCAGACATCACAGACACCTACTGGAGGTTCCCGCCAGAAGTCCAATCGCCTGACGATGTGGTGCTGAGGAGTGGTCAAGACTGTGCTTGTATTTTGTAAATTTAGTAACCATGAACCATGTTCTGTTCTTTTTTGGCAAGGCGTGAGATTCAAACAATCACCATTATTCCGAAGTGCAAGGACCAAGCAATATTTGGCGGATGCTTGCTGTCAGACGAAGTTTCTTTGGTATCCCCGCGCGGTTGCTTTGAAGCGGCTGCCTCACGGAATGCCCACAGGCAGGACCCAACTGTGGAGAGGGTGATGGTTTTGGGTTTAAGTCATAACAGAAGGACAAAAGCGACGGATGGAGTGGTTCTTGTGGTGCATTAAATTATTGCATGGGGTTGGGTGAGAACCCAGCCTTGACCTCATCAGGTGTTGCGTCGAAAAGGGAGCTCGGTGAAGAGTTTCGCAACAATGTGCTGAAACATTGTCCAGTGCTCCGCTCTTACCAGCTGACACGGGCAGCGGATCATCTGGAAGCATGGCTAGCTGGGACGCTGGAACTTGCACCGCTTCTGGACATTTCAGGGTTCCTCAGACAACACTTGAATTTACTTAAAGACCTAGACCTAGCGAGACACTGATGACAAACGCACACTGTCCTTCATTTGAATTTTGTTGTCGGATGATAAGCTCAGGTGCCGGTTTGGGCAGAGACTTCCGCAAAGTGTGCCACACGGCGGTATGGATCTTGTTCAGAACTTTGACCCAAAGCCGAATCCATTGAGGTTACTTTGGTTTTATGGTTTATTCACTTCTTTTTTTTGGGTCTTGGCAATGGTAAGTTTTTTTGCTTCTAAGATATAATTTTGAATTTTATGTATCAATCTTAAAGAGTGAAAGATCGTGTTTGTGTATTAGATCTGGAATGTAAAAGGACTAGAGGCTAGAGACTTACTTTCAGGGCTTGTCATACATGGACTGTCAGTCATGATGGGCATGCAGGCTTGCGCGTGGAGGTGGCGATGCCAAGCTTGCAAGAGATTACGCAGAACGAGCAAAAAGGCATTTGATTTTTGAAACAGCAGCTACCGCCTGGGGCCAAGGGGTTCCGTGGGCGGAAGCGCTGGCAACTGCGACAAAAGTCTTGGAACTTGCAAATCCTGCCCCGAAAGTTATTCCCAAAGGGAAAGCTGCTGCCAAAGCAGCGGGTGTGGTTCCTAAAAGGAAAGCTAAGGCCAAGGCCAAAGCCCAGCCATGAAAGAGAGTTTGAGAAATAGGTTTTGATATATAA
>OMLO01002674.1_pt1 | contig 14528 bp, 6 predicted proteins | sample 1674811 | NCBI WGS metagenome assembly OMLO01 (sample SAMN06265003, study PRJEB25207) | coral metagenome | isolation source: Coral host | place: Mexico:La Bocana,Puerto Morelos, Mexico | collected 2008-11-13
TGCATGCTGGAAACGCAAATCTGTTTTTGAAGGTAGTTGAGTTGGAGTGAGTTGAAATTGCAGATTTTGATTGTCTGGACCTCCAGTCTGGACCGACCTTGCAGGTGTGCCTTTTTTCAGCCACAATGGCTCCTGAGATTTTGGACATGACGACGAGCCTTTTCTGAGAATTGCGGCGGTTTTAAGACCTGTGTTTTTTGTTTCCTTTTCAAATCTCAGCTTCGATTTGAGCCTTGCCCAAGGAAATTCATGCGCAACGCTGCCAGTGACTCAGTGATGTCGTTATATGCCATGGACTCTGTCAGCCAGATGAAGCTGGCCTGTTTCCAGTGTGGCTGTTGTTTGTAGAGGCTGGAAGATCGCTGATGATCACCCTTGTACTACATTTGAAGCAAGAGTGAAAAAATGTTTGAACTGTTACTGGGGGGGGGGTGTCCATATAGTACTTAGATGTACTTAGTAAATCGATTACAACCCCTGATATAAGATTGTAAGTCCCGGAAACAGGTGATCTACCAACTTAGCAGCTAGTTACTAACTATATAGTAGGGTTCTCCTCAAAGACGCTTCAGAAAAGTTGGCACTCAGGTGCGTATCCTGGTGAAGAAGGACGAGTTGACCTTGGAAGGCACGAAAAAAAACGACATGAAGAATGTCCGGTGTGTGAATGAAATGCCTAAGTGAATGGACAGATTTCTAAGTTGGATTTGAAAATGAGGACAACTTGACTTTCGCAGATCTTCTTTTTAACAGACTCAAGATGCAGAACTTATTTTTAAAAGCCTTGAATTTCAGCATCAAGGTATCCGTCAGTTCTATGTGGCCATTGAGAAAGAGGCCCGGTTTTGACGGATGGGAAAAACACTCTTCCGTTGAACCGTTGAACCTGGAAGCTGAGCATAAGTCAGTGATGGGCCGACAGGAGTGGAAGGTCGATACGCTTTGCGATCTCTACGAGACTTTGACCATCACACAGGCCATTATCTACTGCAGCTCACTTGCAAAGAGCTACTGGGGTTTCTTTACCAAAGGCTGTTTGCAGATTGAATCAAATCGATTTGACTACAGTATTGAGATGCTTTGAGAAATATTTTCTTCATTCTTCACAATTCCTTGATCGCTAAGAGGTTTGCAGTTATGTTCTATCATTTCAGTTTCCTTGTTTGTCAACACTAGCCTTGTCTTCACACAATTTTTTGCAAGTGGATCATCCAATCCCTAATGCGAGTCAAGTAAATATAGTAAATAGTTTCGGCACTACAAATTTACCTGCTATCTGATTTTCTACATGCAATAAAACATACCCACCAACGGAACATGTGAAACCCGTGAAGCCTGGAAATATCCCATGGAAGTCCACGCGAATTCCAAGGGAACTGGCGTGAAACATTCACCGAAACACCGAGGCAATACCCGTCGCAAGGTCGACTTTTTGCAGGATCAGCTGACAAAGCGAGATTTCACTGTCTCCTGTAACATGGCGCGGTTTGGGATTTCTTTGGATTTTGTTGATGTTGGTTTCAAATATTGTTGGGGAAGATGAACCCATTTTTTGACTCATATTTTTCAGATGGGTTGGTTCAACCACCAACCAGGAGTTTGTTGTTTTTTTAAGTGTTTTTCCAAGAAAAAAGTGAGAACATCATGGTGGAGCAGGCTTAATAGGTTTGACAATACCAGGTCTATGTAGCATGCTGGAACCTAATAGATGTGGTCGGTAAAAATGTATGATTCTAGAGTTTCAGATCTCGTGGACTAATATAATACGCGACTTAATAGATAAATATCTCTGTTTTAAACAATATGTGTGTTCTAGAGTCATGCTTTTGGTTAAGATACATGGCAATAGTTTGTAGGAAAAAGCGTTCAACCATCAGTAGATATATAGAACTTTTGAGTCAAGTCTAAATACCAATTAATCCCTCAGGTGTTACATGATGTTACACCCTTTGCATCTTAATAGCTCAAGTTTACCACCAACTGAAGGGCCCAAAACATCCTCATTTCAAACGGGATGCACCGTTGGTTTCAACAAAGGCATGCATGCAGACTTAGACCAGAAGGACTTGCGGCTGGCCGCCTGGGGGGGTTGGTTTAAATCCCAGGATTTTTGTTCGAATAGGGGAGGAAATACTACCGCAGTTAATTTCAGGGATTATTTAATATAAGTCATGAAATAAGGATCCTGTCATGAAGCAACCAGAATTTCATGGTTCATGGTTCACGGGGTTTGTGTGCTTCACCGTGACTTGATTGGAATCACGGTGAGTTTTTGGAGGAGCGCGATCTTGTGATGAGAGAGTTCCGCTCTGGCTCTTCACGCATTTTGATCTCCACAGACCTTCTTGCACGTGGCATCGACGTGCAGCAGGCCAGAAAAACCGGATATACAGTATGCCATATATGCAGCTTGATGCGGTCCTAAGGATTCCTATAGGTTGTTTGGACAGGTTTTTATTCGAGGTACAAGTACTGCTGTCCTTGATGTTTGTTGATTCGTTGCATGACAATGTGCGCATGCTCAAACATGCTAAAACATCTGGCCCATGGAAAACTTCGGTGCAGGTGTCACTAGCAACCTCGCTGCATTTAGGTCAAAGGTGTTCAAACATGGTCAGACATTGTGACGTTTTGGGATGAGTTTTCTTGAAATAATGTCATCCCAAACAAGGACCTTTTCTCATTCAACTAAGGCCAACAAAAACAACAGGAACATGTCACGAATCGTTTGTTTCCGGAGTGATGTCTCGATTTGAAATCTGAGGTGATCAATTATGATCTTCCATCCAACATGGAATCTTAAGCTGCACGTTTTTTTTGGGGGGTGGTATCAGCGTGGTACAGGAAATATTTGTTGGATATTCCGTTTTGGTGGCTGTTTGGAGATCTTGAGAAGCTAAGGTTTTCGCGAAGCTTACAGGGTGCTTCAGCGTGTTGTGCGTTTTTTTCGTGTTTTTTTTTCGACGGCCAAGGAGAATTATTTGCACAGGATTGGACGCAGTGGTCGATTCGGTATGAGACCCAAGTGCAGATATGGTGTGATTGGAATATGTGTGAGTTAAAGGTTTCCTGCTTCCAAACTGACCAGTCACCCAGTCACCCCTCCCTAAAGAAAAGATCTCCAGACAGGTTGCAACAAACATCATGCCAATACAATCATTGAAGATTAGTGGTTTGAGTAGGGATGGCATGACATGTCAGTTTGGCACCTGTGGTTTTTCCATGGTGTGGTGGCATTTTATCCACCTCGGCCTTATTGGCCCAATATCACCTCGGAAAGGCCTTGACCCATTTAGGCTTCGACATGCAGGCGGCGGCATAAAACTTGCGAGCTGGATCACTCCGTGTTCAGTTTGCACAGTGGCACCGGAGCCTGAGTTTGCTTGCAGCGGTGGACCTTTGGGCTTTGCATTTGCGCTCTTGCATTGTGCTTGGACTCCTACCTGCACCTCTTTGCCTTTGACCTCACCATCACTACTTGTTTGTCGGCCAGGCGGTGGACATCCAAGCAGTTCTTGGTGTGGTTCCCTTGGTGCTCCTGGCACGATCCTACAACCTAAGGTTTCTGGAGTCAGTGTGGCTGGAAGCTGCCGTGGTTTTCACTTTGCGTCCAAGAAGGACGCCCTTTTGCAGTGCTGCCGATCTCTTTTTGCAGTTTGAGGCTTTGAGATGGAGGAGGAGCGAGGCACAAGTGCTTGGCATAAGGTGCCCACATGGGATGGGGCACCGACTACATGGCGTCGGTTCAAAAGGGAGATGTCATGGTGGGTGTCGTCTCTTGACCTTGAGTCGACACGGAAATACAACCTTGCAGCACGTTGGCTTCTGAGGCAGACTGGAGTGGTTCGCCAACGTGGTGAGGAGTTCACACCACAGGAACTCCAGTACAAGCCAGCTGAAGTTGGCCTGGACCCTCAGACTGAGGAGGAGATCGTCTTGGTGGAGGAAGATTTGCTGTATGGGCTCAACAAGTTGCTGGATGCTTTGGAGGCGATCAACGGGAAGACTGAGTTGGATAGAAAAGGAGAATTGAGAAGCCAGTTCTACTTGGAACTATCCCGGAAGCCGGGAGAGAGGATCAGCGAGTTCTGCACCCGCTTCCGCACCTTGGGTGCTGATCTTCGCAATGAAGGGATTCACCTTCCTTCTTCGGAGCTCGGATGGTTTTTGAGGGAGAAGGTCGGCTTGGATTCGATTCGCAAGCAGCTCTTGGAGACGGCTTTGAATGGCCGGGATTCCTACGAGGCTGTCGAGGGCGAGATTCTAAGGCTCTTCAAGGACATCCACACTGCGGACCCCCTCCAAAAGCGTTTTGGTGGTGGAAGTGATGGGAAGCCGTCATTGATGAGTCGGTTCCTGAGTTCCAGTCAAACGTCCGGGACAAGGTCAAGTAATAGCAGTGGTGGTGGTCGATCTTTTCCTGCTTCATCAACCAGGTCCTTTCGATCCTCTACTGGCTCAACTTCAAGCTTTCGCAGTGACTTCAGGCCCAAGCCTTTTACTCCAAATGCCCCAAGACAATCCTTGGTGACTGAGATGGACCCCCTGGATGAGGAGGCTGACGATGGCGATGAGCTGGTTCCTGATGGAGATGGTGAACAACAAGGTTTGGAGGAAGTTCTTCAAGCCGAAGCAGCTCTTTTGGCTTCTGACTTGGAAGTCTTGGAGGCAGAAGGATGTGAACCAGAACTTCTCGAAGAGCTTGAAGCTGGTGTGGAAGGAGCTGCTGAAGCCCTCATCTCTATGAGGGAAGCGAGAACAAAGATCAATGATGTGAAGAAGGACCGAGGATACGGTCGTGCTGGTGGTCAAAGTGCTTCGGGCGGTGGTGGCAAACCTCATGGCAACCAGGTGAACTCAAGGAAGAAGACAACTACCTGTTTTGACTGTGGTCTTCCAGGCCATTGGAAGGGAGACCGTGAATGCAAGAAACCTGGAGCTGGATTGGGAGCCAAGCATCGAGGACAAGGAGATTCTTCGAAGCAGGTGCTCATTGCTGAGTCCCTGAACACTGAGCATGTGGTCCCTGGTGAGGAGGAGATGGCACAGCTTGGCAGCGCCAATGAGACGTTGGTGGTGCAGCATATTCCTTTGATGGGACAGGTTTCCTTGTCGGAGGCCCTGGCATCGACGAAGACCGAGATGACCAGCAGTCCACAGCAGCCCGATGTCCTGTCGAAAGATAAAAGGTTGGTCGGGGCACTTGACTCGGCTTGCAATAGGACGGTGACTGGTGCTGTGTGGCTTTATGGGTTTTTGGAGAAGTTGAAGGAAGCCCCTGAAGCAATTCGGTCCCTAGTGAAACGTGAAGGTGAACATGAAATGTTCCGTTTTGGTAACGGTGGAGTTCAAAGGAGTTTCGAGAGGTGGAGATTACCTATGGTGGTTGGACAAACCCTCATCCTTTTTTGGACTTCAGTGGTGAATGTACCCTCCCTTGGTCTTTTGCTTGGTCGTGATTTTCTTACTGGTGTGGGTGGTGTGTTGAGCTTCACTCAACGGCTTCTTCGGTGTGATCATCTTGGATCAACCATGGTTCCGCTCAGGCAGATGGCAGCTGGGCGCTTTCTTCTGGAGCTCATTCCGGCATGCTGGCCGAGGCCTGCACTTGGGCGTTGGCGTCGTGTTGGTTTGGATGGAGTTTTAGAGTTGCAAGTGTCTGCACATGAGTGGATTCAGAGGAAGTTAGGAGGTGACAGTTTCTTCAAGCATCCCACTAGCGAGCATTTCCTGACTGAGCATGGTGTTTTAGCGGCTAGTGTTGAGCATTCCGGCTTGTCTCCTCGACCTGATGCCGGTTCGGACCTCAACACGTTGGCTCGAGAGATCATGAAGGTTGGACGCAATCCTGCTTCAGCAACATCGACAACTTCTTCTTCGACGAGATCCTCAAGTACTTCTAAGCAGCATGGAGACAGCAAAGGCCTACAAGGATGTGGTGCTCGCCAGGTGGTTTCGAATGTGGACAAGACTCGTGGTTCGCGCCGTTTGGCACATGCAGGGAGTTTGGCTATGGCTCTTGCAACGGCCTGGTCTGCGATGGCTACCACCTCCGTACCCATCGGTGGGCTCCCCGGAACAGTGGAGGATGCAAGCAGAGAGCATGGTGGCAAATCGAGCTTTTCCACGCCGCCATTATCGCAAAGCTCTTCAACTACAACTTTTCAGTCCGGCCAATCTGGCCGAGTGCTGCTTCCTTCGCAATCGCATGGGTTTGGAGCTGAGCTTTCTGGAGGACCCTTTGCTGATGGGAATGATGGCTTGCAGGGCTGCCAAAGGAATGGGCAGTCGAATCAAGGCACTGGCTCGACAACAAGCAGATCAAGAAGCCAAGAAAGCCAGAGCCGAAGGTTGTCAGGAAGCGGCCGTGAGAGAACTGATTGGCCCTCGTGGAGGATTGCCGACACTTCGCAAGGACCTCTTGAAGTTGGCGGCATTGGTTCACGTTACAGTGACAGACAAGATGACCGTGGATCAAATCAGGCAGGCTGTTCGACCGGTGGTGCAAGAGATGGCCAGAGACAACGCGCCGAAGAAATCCGGAGCAAGCTCAAGTGGCTTGGCCGTGGAGAGCCCTCAAAGGCCCTTGGAACCAAAGTCTCTGCCGGCTCCCGAGTCCCCAACAACTACAACCGTCGACCAGCCGGCCATTCTGCAGGAGGTCAACGGTCTGTTGGCCAATCAGGAGGAAAAGTTCCAAGGGATGCTTTCTCAGTTGATGAGCCACATCATGACGGCTCAGCAGATTTCCTTCCAGGCAAGTCAGATGCCCGGAGCGATGCCGATGACAGGAGCTCATCAACACTACATCGGCGACGGGGTGAACAGAGACCTTCCCATGCCTTCAGCCTTGGACCAGTCAAGTCAACAGGGCTACACCCCGGACGAGATCGCCCAGATGAATCAGGATCACCGGGAGTACTTGAAGGAGATCGGCTCAACAGGCAGGGGGTACCTCTGCGATTGAAGGAAGACTATGAAACTGGATGGAACCCTTGGGCCTTGAATCAGGAGCTCAAGACTGGTGTAGCAAATATGGTGAGTCAGGCATGGGAGAAACATGAACGAGATCGCCGCTTGGTTTCTCAGAGTCGACGGCATGTCATGGAGGTTATGGAGGCGGACTGGTGGAAGTCTATGGAAGATGGAATGAATGAAGCCTTCATCACTGCCGTGGACTTTGGTGGCCAAGTCGCGGTCTCGGAAGTGTTTACCCATACCCAGAGAGTGATTGGTGAAGCTGCCAGACGAGGACACAAGGTGGGCACTCCGCTTTCTTTGGAGACTGGTTGGGATTTTCTTCGTGAGGAAGATAGAGAAGCTGGGAAGAAGTTGATCAGGCGGGAGCAACCTTACTGCCTGGTGCTCGCATTTCCATGCGGTCCTTGGTCAGCTCTGACCAGGTTGAATCCCAACGTGAATGTGGAGGAGTTGCAACGCCGTGGGACCATTTTGCTAAAGTATGCCCTGGAGTTGGCGGAGATTCAGTTGAAGGGCGGACGTCACTTCTTGCTGGAAAACCCCCTCACCAGTCAAGCTTGGTCTCAGGAAGACATGAAGAAGTTCCTTGATGAGCATGATGTTCATCTGGCAAGCTTTCACCTATGCCGGTTTGGTCTCAAAGGTGCTTCTGGACTTCATCATCGGAAGGCAACAAAGGTGGCATCATCAAGTCGGGAGATTACATCCTTGATTGATGGTCGCAAGTGTTTGGGTGATCATGTACATCAGCCAGTGATTGGTGGCAGCGCTATTTCTGGCCCTGCGGGCCACTACCCCCTGAAGTTCGCCAAGAAGCTGGTGGATGGCATTGAGAATGAGTTCAACAAGGAGACTGCTAAAGCCTTCGAGGTGAATGCCTTGGAGACTCCGAGTTGGGCTTTTGAGGAAGATGAGGAAGAGATCCTTAGGCCTTCCGGCTCTAAGGACGATGAGGAGGAGTTGGAATCCGATGATGGTGAAAAGTTGCAGCCCAAGACCAAGATGAAGGTGACGGCAGCTCTGAAGTCTGCAATCAGAAGGTTGCATGAGAACACGGGGCACCGTTCAAATTTGAGGTTGGCAAGAGCGCTGGCCCTGTCAGGTGCTCCTCCGGAAGTGATTCATGCAGCAAAGAATCACTATTGCAGTGTTTGCCAGGAGCAGAAGAAGCCGAAGAGCAGGAGGCCGGCTTCGCTTCCCACTCCGAAGGACGTTGGCGATCAGGCCAACATTGATTTGGTGGAGGTCTATGACTCTACTGGTGAGAAGTTCTATGTGGTGCACATGATTGACTTTTGCACCAGGTTTCAACTGGCGGAGGTGCTTCGTGGAAAGACAGCAGCTGATGTCCTCAGCTTCATCCGGAAGCGTTGGCTTCCGATCTTTGGTGCACCTCGAGTGTTGGTGGCCGATCAAGGTCGTGAGTTCATCAGCTGGGACTTTGAGGAGTTCTGCTCGGCGCACTCTATACTGCTTTGGCACTGTGGAGTTGGAGCCCCATGGCAGAATGGAATTTGTGAAAGAGCTGGTGGTACTTTGAAGGTGTTGCTGGCATCAATTGTGATAGCTCATCAAATTCAAGGTCATGATGAGTTGGAAGGCGCTCTTGGTGAAGCTCTAAGCGCCTACAATCAGGACATCAACGAGTTGGGAGTTTCCCCAGCACAGGCTGCAGTTGGCCGTCAACCTAAGGTCAACGGAGATGTGTTGAATGGAGTCGGCAATTTAGCCGAGCGCAGCCTGATTGAGGACAAGCCTGACATGAGCCGTCAACTGGCCATTCGTGAAACGGCCAAGGTGGCGATGACGAGACTGCATTTCAGCAAAGGCATCAGACGTGCCGAGTTGGCTCGCAGTCGTTCCTCTACAGTGGAGCAGATGCCTGAACCTGGTGCTATAGTGTATTTTTATCGGGCCCAGAAATACAACAGCCGGACAGCCCCGTCAAGACGACGGCTCACCTTGAAGAGGTGGCACGGCCCCGCTTTGGTTGTTGCAGTAGAAGGCCCAAATCTCTATTTGAGCTTCAAGGGTCAGTTGACCAAATGTGCAGCAGAGCACTGTCGAATTGCATCCATGATGGAACAGATCGCTGCTTCAACGTGGAGGGATGCAATGCTGTGGAGGTGGCCATGAAGGAGTTGGCTTCTAACACCCCTGAGCAGGGTGCGGGTGGCCCTATGTTGACCTCTACCCCATCAAGCGTCCCTGAGCAGGGCCTTTCCACAGCCCCTGTGCAGGGCTCGTCAGCAGTGCTAGCCCCTGAGCAGGGCTCTCTTGGAGATCAAGAAGATCCTCTACTACCTGGACCAGAAGTGCTTAGCAGACCTGCGCCATTTGTCTTTGGAAGTGGTGCTCCTAGTGGTGGTGATCTACCTGCGGTGAGACCTCGTGAAGTGGTCTCTGCCTTGGAAAGAGCCCAACAGGCTTCTTTGGAGTCGCTTGGTGGTGCTTCCAGGAGTTCGATGGTTGGTTCCCGTATGGAATCACGGCGAGCTAGTTTGGAGTCTGGGAGGTTGAGTTCGTCTTTGGCAAGAGCTCGCAGTGCTGACGCTGGTGGTTCGAAACGACCGCCGGAGTTGGATGCAACGACCCTCAACCAGACGTTGCGTCAGGAACCCCAACCTGGAGAAGGATATGCTGATGGTTTGCTGGTGGAAGCACATGAGGTGTTTTCAGCATGTTGTGAAGGAGCCCCAGCGACACACCCTCTGTTTCAGTTGCAGGCTCAGGCCATCAAGGATCGCCTGGATCCGGCAACTCACCAAGTCCGAGATCATGGAACTTGGGATGGTCGCTGGGAGATGCCTATGATCACCGACTTCAAGACCCGAGCCAATCTTGGACTGAGTTGGCCTAGCGGTCGACATGAGTTTGAGGTTGCAGCTGTCCAAGCTGCAAGGAAGGAATACCATTGGAGATCTATGACCCCAGAGCAGAAGGTTGAGTTCAAGAAGGCAGCCGAAAAGGGCTGGCAAGTTTGGATCGACAACGAGGCAGTCGAAGTGCTGAAGCCAGAGGAAGCCAAGAAGATTTGGCGTGAGCTGAAGTTGAAGCAGGAGACCCACAAGGTTCTCACACCACGTTATGTCTATACAGACAAAAATGATGGTCTGCGGACCGCTGAGAAGAGCTTGCCGCTTTTGGCAAGCGGACGGCTTGTCGTCCCTGGTTTCCGCGACGTGTCTGGCTATGAGATCCGAAAGGACGCTCCCACGGCGTCACGAATCAGTCAACATTTGGTGATGCTGCTGACCAGTTGCAATTTCAAGCATGGATGGCGGCTATGGTCAGCAGATGTAAAATCAGCCTTTCTTAAAGGTGATGCTTATATGGCTGGTGTTCGTGAACTCTACGTCAGCAACATCAAGACGTCTTCGCCAGATGAGCCAGTTCTTCCTTTGGGTCCTGATGGCTTGGCCCGTGTGAGAAAAGGAGTTTTTGGTTTAGCAGATGCCCCTCGTCAATGGTATCTGCGACTCAATCGATCCCTGGAAGCCAAAGGTTGGAAGAGATCCTTGGTGGATTCAGCGTGCTGGTTTCTTTGGGCTGCAGATGGATCCTTGGATGGTGTGGTCGTCAGCCATGTGGACGACTTGCTTCTGGGTGGAAATCAAAAGGCCCAAGATGAGCTTCATGCCTTGGGAGAGGAGCTTGGATTTGGATCGGTGTCCAAGGGCAGCTTCCAATATTGTGGGAAGATGATCAAGCAAGATGAGGAGACAGGCATCATCACGGTGTCCATGGTGGAGTACCACGACAACCTGAAGACCATTGAGGTGCCGGTTCATCGTCGTCGTGAAGGAGATTCTCCTTTGACACCGAGTGAGCACAAATCCCTTCGTGCTCTTCTCGGATCTTTGCAGTGGTTGGTGGCACAGGTGAGATTTGATCAAGGGTATCAACTTTCAACTCTCCAAGGAGAACCACCTGTGATTGACACGATCCTGAAGGCGAACCTGCTGGCCAAGAAGATGAAGCAGACCAAGGAGTTCGCCCTGACCTTCAAGCCTTTCGATCTGAAAGGTGCTGGACTGATCGTAGTGGCAGATGCATCACTTGGCAACGTTCGGCGTGATGGAAGTGCCGGAGCAGACCCCTTTGAGAGAGTCTACAGCCAATCTTCCTACTTCGTGCTGGTTGGAGATGCAAACCTGTTGGCTGGAAAAGAGGGCACTTTCGCCATCTTGGATGCTCGGTCTCATAGACTGAGCAGGGTGTGCCGATCTACATTCGCTGCAGAGCTCTACTCGACGGAGGAGGCCTTTGACATTGGCATGTATTGCCGTGGAGTTTTGGCCGAAGCAAATGGCCATTCACTTGGAAGCAAGGTGGTGGATGCTGTTTTGGAGACCGTCCCTTTGGTGGTGGTCACAGATGCGAAGGATGTGTGCGACAAGAACACATCAGACACTCCATCATATGGAAGTCAAAAGAGCCTGGCCTTCACTGTGGCTTGGCTGAGGAATCTTCTCAGAAAAGAAGGTACAAGGCTGAAGTGGACTTCGACCGAAAACATGTGGGTCGACGGCGGGACAAAAGAAATGAACCTTGACCATATGCATCGGATCATCCAGTCCTGCAGGTGGTCTATGACTTATAGTCCCAGCTTCGTCAAGCAGCCTTCAAAAGCCAAAGCTAAGCCAATCAAACCTGGTTTGGCTGTGGTTGGAATCCGCATCGGTTCAGATGATGCAGTTTTTACCCACTTGCTGCGTCTTGGAGATGAACCTGGATGGCATCTACGTGGTGGTGTGGCGATTCATGTGGCAAAAGGAGCAAGGTCCTATCGCCTTCCACGCCCACGTTTCGAACCTGAAGACTACCCTTTGAGAAGTTCCTATGGGCGCTTTGATGGTAGCAACGGGCAGTCTGAGTGGCGTAGATTAGAAGACCATGTGAGTTACCAGGAACTGCCGAACAAACAGGCATTGATTGGTGACCACGTGCCGGTGCTTGTGACATTCTTTCATGCCAAGCCATCCTCTACCAACAAAGAAGATATATCAGCTGAAGATTAGTGGTTTGAGTAGGGATGGCATGACATGTCAGTTTGGCACCTGTGGTTTTTCCATGGTGTGGTGGCATTTTATCCACCTCGGCCTTATTGGCCCAATATCACCTCGGAAAGGCCTTGACCCATTTAGGCTTCGACATGCAGGCGGCGGCATAAAACTTGCGAGCTGGATCACTCCGTGTTCAGTTTGCACAATCATTAATACAAGCGTAGCAAAGCCAGAGGATGAACTGGAATGGTCACGGGCATGTGAAACGTGGAGGATAAGCTCAATGTATATATGTGTATAGAAGGTTTTTTTGATGTGGTGTTTTACAATGTGTTATAATTGGTGTTATATACAAACCTATGAATATGTACGTATTCCTACCAGTTTCATATTGATGTTTTGCCTACATGCAAGATAGTACGACATGTTTTTTGCGTATACATTCATTCACGACTATTCACTACTATTCACTCCATCAACAGTCCTGTTGGTAAATAGCACCAGTTTGTTATTCGACAAGGTCGAAAGGGCGTGGCCATCAATTTTGTTACGAACAATGACGTTCGCACCATGAAGGACCTTGAAAGGTCGGGGCAATTCTTTGTGAGACGAAAAGACATGGAGCTGGGATGTTGGTTTTGTCTATAGATGTAGGGAAATCCACTAAGTAATGTGGTTGAAATCTAGATTATTTGACTTATAGATAAACAAGATTAGATTTTGGACTCTAAGGAGATGTGCATAGATAAAGCATACTGTTCAGTTTGTTGTTTTGAAAATCACGCAAGGGTGCAGATGTCATTCATAGAGATTGACGTGAAGGCCAAGAAATCATTGTTTCAGGGGTCCACGGTCAGGTTCTACCACACCCAGATCGAAGAGATGCCAATGGACATCGCTGACCTGATTTGAGCGCTGAATTCGTCGTTAAGGCGCGCCGTGTCGGACGGTAAGATAATTGAGACATTGAGCGTCGCCGTTGGGGCAGGTGTTTTTCACATGAAAATACACCACTGATAGGGTTTTCGCCAGCGGTTCAGTAGGACATGGCAGTGATTTTGATGTGAATGATGTGATCATTTGAAATCGTCATCAGGCTGTTGCCAAAAGGCAAACTAGCTGGAGTTGGTGACCCCAGGATACAATCCTTGCAACTTTGTACGGAGATGTTTTCTTGCAGCAGATGTTCAAAGGAGTGGATGATATATGATATGTACTTTGGATGTTCCAATAGACAAGGCTCATTGATGCATGTAAATAGATTCCTGAGCCCAGGACTAAAATGATACTAACATCAATGTGATACGCACCTTTTTTCCTGTCACGTGGCTGGCCACTTAAGCTCCACAAAGGAGTTTAAGGTTGTTCAAAGGTAGACCTGTTTGCAACAAAACCCCTTGAAGAAAATCATCACATGGAAGCCAAACTATTCACTTCTAAATATGTATAGATATAATATAGATATTCCATGATATTCCAATCATTGTGGAGTCTTTTTCTATTCAGATGTTCTCATAACATGTTCAGATTTGCCAAAGGTGATCCAAGGCGAACAAGTGATACAGCGACGTGCGGCTTCAGCTGGTGAAAACAGTCGAGAGAGATGTCACGTACAGTTGATTTGCTTGGATGCTGTGATTTGAAGATGTTTGAATGCTAGGAAATGCTATGAAATGAGTTGCTCAGACTCGAGACTATCAGTTGTTGAAATGCAGATTCTTGCCCTGATCTCCTGTTCTGTTTGCAACATTCTGGTTCGGGAGATTCATTTCTTTCATCGATTTATCATTTCATAGACATGGAATTTTGCAATCTATTGTAGGTGTTTTTCACAGGAACAGAAGGACTATACAACCTGTTGATATATTGCTAATGAAGGCATACTTTGTTGAATCTATTCATCAACAAGAGCCTCTACCATAATTCACTATAGTAGAGCATCGTTTTAATCCACAAGACACCAGAGGAAGAGCACCATTTTTTGCCGCTTTCTTTGGAAGCTGTAACCTAAAACCGTTGAGTTATTTCGTTCCGAGCCTTTGACAAAAATCAGAGAGACCGGGGTGGGAAGGGTTGTGGTTGTGAAAAAACCTTGAGCATCAGGGCATTTGTGTGGTGATTTTGACTTTGAATTTTCTAGACTTTGGTATGTTCATGTGCTGCATTTCTCACTCCAGTCCCAATCCATTTGGGAAGGGTTCAGAACCAAGACGAGTATGTTAAATGTTTCAACTGGGTTGATATTCACCAGCTATAGTAGTTGATGTGCCTGTGTTTGACAACAGTTACTGGCAGGTTGTTCTAAACTTCTATCTAAACCTTTGTTTTTGATTTGGTTATGAACATGTCCAACAACATCATGGCTCACCAAAACCCTTTAAAAGCTGCGAAAGTTGCATGTGGTTTTCTGTTTTAAGGACTCGCCAAGAGCTGTTGTCTTTTCCCAGCTGTGGATTGCTTTGTTTGAGGCCGGGCTTAGGTCAGTGATGGATAGATATTGTGAGATAGACAAAGAGGATGTAAAAGTAAAAGGGATTTATA
>OMLO01002675.1_pt1:2500-14525 | contig 14525 bp, 3 predicted proteins | sample 1674811 | NCBI WGS metagenome assembly OMLO01 (sample SAMN06265003, study PRJEB25207) | coral metagenome | isolation source: Coral host | place: Mexico:La Bocana,Puerto Morelos, Mexico | collected 2008-11-13
CAATAATGAGGGTGTTCGGATAGCGCTTTGTACTGAAATGCTAGTGCGACAAACACGCTGGTTACTTCTAAAACAAAGAACAGCTTCACAATCACTTAATCGTTCAGGCATCTTTTCCTTTGTGCTTCGGTTCTTTTCAGCGATACATCATCTAAACAGAATTTGATTAACGGGCACCTATCGGAATTGCTTTCAGTTGTTTATGAGTTAGGAATGATGGCCATCACTCAGTTATTTCTCGTAACAACGATCTTCATCATGATGCAACGATGTCAAGCCGACATCTAGATATTGCTTTATTTTATACTTACATCTGAAGTTTTTGGTTTTTGTCCTAATGCGGTGAGTCGTTTAAATGCCACTATAGGCGCTCATTGTGATGAAAATATTCTCGTTGAAAAAAACGCACGGACCGTAACGGAAATGTACACGTAAGTCCGCACACGAACATAGTTTCCTTGCAAACCGCCGATTACACACCTGACTTAAACTGTTGCTTTTTATCCGCAGACATGTCTGCCAGATCTCTGTATACATCATTCATATTTTATAGGCAAAAACCTGGCGCCAAAATAACCTATTATTATAAATCCAGATCTCTTGGCGTTTGTTGTGCTGCAGGAGGGCGGGCTTCTTTTTAAAACACAAAAACTACCTGAAATTTCATTGTACAACGCCAGCATGGACAAATCCGATTGGCTCTTCATAAAAAAACTTTAACAGCTGGTAATTCAACTGGCAGACCTCAAGGGACGTAAAGTTTATGAAAAATCGTGTCTTCCACTTGTATACACGCACAATCTCTATTTCTCTCGCTCGCGAGAGTGAAAAAAAGGTGTCGTTTACTCGCATTAGCGGACAATTACCTCCGCGAGGAAAAACATCATGGAGAATCGTGTTGTCACGAGTGAGACAACGAGTCGCAGGACTATGTCTATGGTGGAAAGTTACAGTTCAGTGTCATCCTCGTATAACACGAATAGCGAACCTTTGGCAGTCTTAGGCGAAGATGTTACCATGAAACAACTTGCTACAGCCAGAGAAACATTCAGTGACTTGGAAACTGCTTATCGAAAGTTCAAGTTGGAACTTGAAAACGTGAAAGAGGAGCATCGAAATGAGGTTTGATTTTGGTTTATTTCGATCTAGCTTATTTTGGATTGACGTAATTTGCATAGACGCGCAACTCGAAATCTCCACCACCTACGGGTCTATAGAAATCTAAAAAACAAAGATTTCTCATGCTTTCAGGCGCATTCAAGGTGAAAAACCATTAGTTGTGCGTGTAGTACTTTCCACGCCAACTTTGTACTATAAGTAATCGTCCCTATAGCGCTATAATGTTGATCTAGACCAGGCAAATGAGGTCCTGAGCGGCACTTTACAGATCTACACTAATGATGATTTTGGCTACCTGCATAGAGAGACATGCCGGCTGAAAACGAAACGGATTCCTGCCAAGTTTCTGGCTTTGTGACTACAACTTACTGACTGCAGATTTTACTCAGTTCGCTTTTTTGCCCTATCTTTTCGTGCGAGAACGAAAATTAAACCGTTAGTGCCTGACTCATTGTAAAACAATTGAGGGATTTAATCTATTTCGCATTGCAATCAATTTCACCTTTGCATAATAATTAGTTTACAGTCATGCGGAAACCACATGAAAAGAAAAAAATATACGAAACAATCTTTTGCTTTTTAGGTTGATAAATTGCGTTCGCAAATCGACAATCTTCAAAAACAGAAAGCTCATCTGCAGGAACAGTTGAAAGATTCTCGTATTGACGCGAAAAAACACCAGGACGAACTTATCCGCGTTCAGCGAAAGTTGACCGAGAAAGAATGGGAGTACGATGCATTAAAAAAAGATTCCGATTCGCAAAGAGAAATTATTCGAAAACTGCGTGAGGAGAAAGTCTCCCTCGAAAAGGAAAACGATGATCTGAGACGGGAGCTGTCCAGTCAAGCGCTCGTGCCATCGTCTGGAGGAAGGAAAGATGACAGCGACGAACTCGTGGCTGTACGGCAGGAGATTACGGAATGGGAAACAAGCTATAAATTCGTTCACAAAGAAAAGGAAGATTTACAGGAAGAAATACTGTCTCTCCAGAGCAAGCTGAATGATTTGCAGGCGGATCACGACAAAAATCAGAGGGAAATGCAAAAAGAACTCAAGATCAACTCCATGAAGGCGTCTAAACTCGAAGCGCAGATGCAAAATTCTGTTCGACAGAGGGACAACTTTAAGAACCAGTTGGAAGGGCTGAGAGAGGATTACAAGAAGGGTAAAGAGGTGTATAATCTCCTGCAGCGCGATTTCTTGGAGAGTCAAAAAAAGGCCGACATTTATCGTGAAGAACTCGCCGCAAAGAATAGTCAGCTGCAGAAACTGGAGAATTCCAATAAGGCCCTTCAGGGGAAACTAGAAATCCTAAAGCAAGATTTCTCAAAGAATCAACTCTCCTCTAACATCCATGACAGACAGAAAGAAGCTCTCGAGCGTGACCTCCACGAGGCTGAGTGGAAAATAAATGATCTAGTGGAAGCTAACGAGGGCTTGTCGACACAAAGAGATGAGATGGAGAAGGAGCTGGCACTAGTGAAAGCGCGCATCCCCACTTTAGAAAACAACTGTGAAAAGGCCAATGAGAAAGCTAGTGAAAATGAACAACACGTCAATCGTCTTCGTCAGCGTATCGGTGACTTGGAAACTAATTTGTTTTCCCTCCAAAACAAGAATGTTCAGTTGGAAGCAAATTGTCATGAGTCCATGCTGGAAGCACAGGATCTGCAGAACCGATACGAACAGGCGAATGAGCGCGTCGCAGAATTAGAATCTCAAGTGGATCTGCTTGGGCAAGAAAACGAAGACTTGAAGAGTCAGCTGGGGCATTCTGAGCGAAGAATTGCTGAACTGCGAGCATCCTTGCAGCGAAACGAACAAGAGAACGAAGAACTTGAAGTCTCCACCGCTGGAATGAAGACCCATTTGTCGAAGCTAGGCAGTCAACTGGACAATGTTAGCAAAAGCAAAGTCCAGTTGAGGTCAGAGCTTGACGAAGAAAAGAGTAAGATCGCCAGGCTGCGCAAAGATCTGGTCACATCTCAAGCATCCGCGGCCGAGTTTCAGCGGACCTCAGAGTGGTATAAGAGAGAGGCGGCCTCCAAGGACCGGACAATAGACGATCTCAGAGCCAACATAGCAGCCATGGAAGGAAAGAGCGAGCCACTGTACGAAGAAATCAACAAGCTTCAAACGCATATGGAAATCCTTGAAGATGAGAAGAAAAGTCTCCATGGAGAAACGCTACAGTTCCAAAAAGCCCTCCGCGAAGTTGAGGCGGATTTGGCTCTGGAAAATGAGGATAAGGATCGCTTGAACGATGAGCTTCAGGAATATTACAAGAAATGTTCTGAGCTTCAGGCCTCTTACAAGGTGTGCGATCAAGAAAGAATGGAAAACCACCAACAAGTATTGATGTTGACCAAAAAGGTAGAACGCTTAGAGGCTGACTTGGCCGAGGCGCTCAAAGAAAAGAATTGGCTGGAGACCGAGCTTGCTAACTACACCGGAAACAACCGCAAGAATGTCGAGGAAGCGGATATTGTCAAGACGCAGTTAGTAGAGGTGCAAAGCATGATGGATGATTATCGACGCGAAGGAGCGGACAAGGAATCTACCATTGAGCAGCTTCGCGAGCAAGTCCTTTTCTTGACGAAAGACTACGATGATCTCAAAGGAGAGCTCAGCTACAACAAGTCGCTCGTGGATGACGTGGAAAGTGAGAAAAGACGACTTCAAGAACAAGTGACAGCGTTAAGCGAGGAGTTAACCAGAGTTAATTCATTGCACGACTCAGCCAAGAGAAGAAGTGACCAATTGGAAATCGATCACAGCATTGTAGTGAAGAAGATGAATACAATGGAAGCCACGTACAAGAAAGACATTGACAAAAACGCACGACGTGAGCTTGAGATTGAACGCAAAAGGAATGGCGACCTGGAGCGAGATTTGTGTGCTTACCGTAAGAAGATTGCGGAGACTGAAGCAGAATTGCAAGCGGTAAAGAAAGACAATCAAGAACTAGAAGAAGAGTTGGATGATGTAGAAGGAAAGATAGGTATACAGAACCAAGAGATCGAAAGACTGACACACGACAATGCTGACTTGAGCCAGAGGCTTACAGCTGTGGACCAAAAGTTAAAAGAGATGGACAACGAGGTAACAACTGCCATAAGGCTTAAAGATAAGGCAGAAGAAGATCTTTATAACGCAAGAACCCGGGCAAACAAACTCGAGTCCCAGGCAGAGATTCTCCAGCGGCAAAAACTACAGTTGAAAGATCAGCTCGACGAGGTGAACGGCAAGTTGATCCAGTGCCAAGAACAGATCATGATCCTTGAGAGTCAGGTGCTGGAGAACAAGAAGATCAACGAAACAATGAACAAGGTGGTTGGAAAGAAAGACAAAGGTATTGAAGATCTTAACAACGAGCTTAGACAATTGGAAAGAGATTTCGATAACACTAAACAAGATCTGATCACTGCCAGGGTAAACTGCGATGGGCTGGAAGCTGAAAAGAGAGATTTGGAAAGAAGACTGGCTTCCGCTCAAGGCCGTATCGACAATTTGGAAATGGAGCTGAATAACCACAGGGATGGGCGCGGCACTTTGGAGCAAGAGATCAGCACCTACACTTTCAAGATTACGTCAATGGAGACACAGCTGATCAACACCACTAAAGACAAAGAACATTTCAAGAACGAGTACGACAAGCAATTGGCGGCCAACAGAAAAGTGAAAGAAGAAATGCTGAACATACAGAACCAGGTTCGAGAAAAAGAGAGAGCACTGGAAGGTCTAAAAAAAGATCTTCGCGACAAAGAAAACGCACTTGACAGGTTGAAAACCACAAAAGCTGGACTCGAGAACGAGTTGCTACAGGCCAAGAAAGACCTTGAAACTTACAAGTGGAAGAACGAAAATTTGGAAGACAATGTGACAAATCTCACTGAACAGATCCAAAACTCAAATATTGAAATATCGAAGATGGAAATTACTTTGTCCACGCTGGAAAAGGAAAAAGAAGACAGGGATAACAGCATCGTCCCAAGCGAGGATAAATATCATGAGGTGGAAGCCATGTTGAGGCAAACCCAAGATCGGGAGAATTCTTTGAAACAAGAGCTGCAGTTACAGAAGGCGAAAGCAAACAAAGCAGAGGGCGAATTCAAGAGGGTTCAGCAACAGAGTATCGAATTACAACACGAGATCAACATGCTACACAGAAAAATACACGATGCGGAAGAAAGCAGAAACAGGGCTGACCGCGAGAAGAAAGCAGTGAAAGATGAACTCATGAACGCCAGTGGCAAACTGTCGGATTTGGAAGTGAAGTTTGAACATGAGTACCGTGAGAAGCTTTCTCTGCAGGGACAGCTGGAAGATGCCAACAACAGATCGGCAGCTAACCGCGAGGAAGTTCTTAAGGTTGAACAACAACTTATCGAGCAGAAACTCACTGTGGATATACTCAGCAAAGACATCGCCCAAAAGGAAGATCACATCGATCAACTTAAGGCAAGCAAGAAATATCTCGAAGAGCAGGTTCAGTCGCTTAAAGGAAGCTTGAACATCAGCCGGGAGGATTTTCAGCGATTGAAGCAGGAGCAAGAACACCTACAAAAAGAGATTCTACGATTGCAAAGTGGTGTCCAAGACGCCGAGGGCCGCATACAGAAAACAGCTTACGAACGAGATCGCATTCAAGAGGAAACCCGTGCAACTGTGATGAAAATTTCAAATCTTGAACAACAATTGGCTGATTCTAACAGAGAAAAAGATTCTCTCAAGGACAAGTTAGAAGAGTGGAAAGACTCGTCAGCGCGATACCGAGAAGAAAAAAATTCCTTGGAGACCGAGATCTCATCACTCAAGGCAACTGTGGACGCTCTTGTCGCGGATGTAGAGAGCAAAAACAGGCAGATAGAAGATCTGAAGCAAAGAAAAGCTATAATAGAGGAAGAACTAGAGGAAACCAAGAGGATTCTTCGACGCAAAGATGTCGACCATGGTAACTTGACGACAAAGAAGAAAGAGGTTGAAGAATCATACAATATTGCTGTTCAAAGAATCGAGACACTGGAAAGCAATCCATTTGGTTCCGAGGAAGAGCGAATGTTTCTTGAAGAAGATTTGGCAGTCACGAAACGAAAGCTTTCAGAAACTGAAGTGGCTCTGAGAGGAAGCAATGATCGCGAGAAGGATCTCCAAGAGAAGTTGTTTGCTGTACATTCACAGTTGTCAAGACTGGAGTCGAGCAGAGAAACCCTACAAGAAAAGAAGGTCGAACTAGAGCATGATTTATACGCCACACAGAAAGAGCTAGCGCCTTTAAAGGAGGGCTATGAGAGCGCGATGAACGAAATAGATGCTTTGAATCGCGATGTAAATGAGGCAAACACAAAGATTACTCAACTGGAGTTGTTACTGGACAAAGAACAAAAAGCGAGGTCCAAAATGGAACTTGAGAAAGAGGGCGAACTTTCCAAGCTGAGCAAGAACGATGAAGAGCTTCTCCGCGTGCAGAGAAAGCTGGTTGAGTATCAGACATTGTGGGACCAGCACGCCAAGGAAGTGGGTGGAAAGGATTCGCTCATTCAAGATTTAAGGAACGAGAAGAAGACCTTGGAAAGGAACTTACAAGTTGCGCGTGATGAACTGGCTAACATGCACGGTTCCATCAACGATGCCTTGCGAAAAAAGGATGTGAGTGACAGCGACGCGTTTGCATTAAAGAAGCAGATGGCAGACTGTGAATTGAGGCTCAAATCTACCCTGCTTGAGAACGAGGAAATGCACAACGACCTAATCAGTTACAGCAACAAAATAGCTGACTTGGAAGAAGACATCCAGAAACTGCTGAAAGAAAATGCCAACATGAAGGCAGAGCTACACGACGCTCGAGATAACATGTCCAGAAGGAAAGAAGATTACGATGTCCTGCTAAGAAAAACCAATGATTACAAAAACACCTTGGAATCACTACAAAATGAAATAGTGGATAAGAATGGGCAAATCGACTTTCTGAAGTCAGCAAATAGCTCCCTGGAAGGTGAGATTAATTCACTGAGATCAAAGATCGACCATTTCAAACATGACTTCGACAGAGGATATCAGGAAATCACGGAACTTAACGTTGTTATTCGAGAGAAAGACTCTAAAATCAGCAATCTGGAAAGTACGTTGAGATCAATCCGTCGAGACAACGAAAAGTTATCACAAGAGATTGCAGCATGCAGAGCGTCGACTACCGAATACAAGAATTATCATCAAGGGGCAAAGAAAGACGTTGAAAAACTTCAAATGGAAATGCTGGCAGCGAACAACAGGATCTCCCATTTAGAGACACGCAATGAGGCTTTAGAAGACGAGCGAAACGACTTGAAGAGCGAGATTGCACACTTGAAGAAAGTCAACGCCGAGATGAAAGGCAAAGTAGAAGCCTTGGATCGTGACAAGAAAAAACTGCAGAATGAGTTTAACGTTATCCAAAAGAAGTATCAAGAAATCCATAACAGCTACATCAGCATCGAGAACGAGAAGGCAAGGATCAAAGGCGACGCAGCACTGCAGAAGAAACTCGTCGACCTTCAGTCGCAGCTGCAGCAGGTTTTTCAAGAAAAGGAAGACACCGAAAACCAGCTGGACTTGATCAGGAAGAGGCTATCTAAGATGGAACAAGATTTCGGCGAGTGCAACCGTGCAAAGGAATCGTTGGAGTACGAGGTCAGCTGGCGTACCAACCGCATCAGAGAATTAGAAGACGTTATAAAGAGCATGGAAGAAAAGGACCAGTTTGGGAAAGACGAGATCTTGTCCTGGCACAGGAAGGTCACTTCACTGGAGCAAGAACTGCAAGCTGCAAAGAACAAAATCGCTCGGTTGGAGGCATTTAACAAAGCATATGACGATAAGATTCACGCATTGAGCGATGACCTGGTTCAAGGCCAGGAGGCACTAGCAAAAACTGAAGCCGCTTTAGCCAATGCCCAACACGCTCTTGACGATAAACAACGAGAACTTTTGGATTGTTATAAGAAGATCTCGGAGTTGCAAACAGCTCTTGACGCAGCCGTTCAGAGCAAAAACGATGCGCAAAAAGACCTTCAAGGAGCTAAAGCTAAGATTCATTCACTGGAAGAAGAGCTTCAGGAAGAACTTAAGCGACAAGCTCAGCTAAGAGGTACATTAGAAGAAATGAGGGCACGCAATGAGGAATTGAAGGATGAGATAACCCGACTTCAGAGTAAGTTGCTGGAACTCCAGCAAGAGGTGGATGAGTTGCAGCGAGAGCTGTCAGACAAAGCCTATACCGCGGATCGTTTGAAGAACGATTACGAGGCACTGCTCAGTGAATTGAATGTCACTAAAACAGATCTCACAACAACAAGATCCGATCTAGAGAGAGCCCTAGCTGACAAACGAGAGCTGCAGTACGAAAATCAAAAACTACAGCTACAAAATACGGAGCTCGATACCTCGTATTCGCTGCTAAAGGACGAAAACGAGAGACTGAAGTCTGAGGTACAAGGACTGCAAGTACAGCTCTCTGAACTCCAGCTGACGTACAACACATTGCAGAAGGATAGTATAAATGTGGTGGAACAAAGCACTCTCGACGCTGCACCAGAAAACGACTTTGAAATCGAAGCTTTACGAGGTGAATGTGATCGTCTAGCTCGTGAGGTGTCGGGATTGAATCGGAAGATTGTGACATGGAAAGACAAATGTGAAGGTCTGGAACAAGAGAAGCTCCGCTCAGAAGACAAATTCTCGTCAATGCAGAAGACAATTAACAATCTCGAGGCAACAAACCAAAGCCTAATCTCAGAAAGGAATCGACTTCAAAATGATATTGACAGATTACAGAAAAAGCTCGTCGAACTAGAAGCACAGCTAAATACTGCTGAGAATGAAAAACGCACCCTGCATGACGATCTGGAAGACACTCAGAAGAAGCAACTGAAACTAGAGACAGAATACCAACTGCTTAAAGGACGAAACACATCTTCCGGTGGATGGAATTCATCTTCAGAGGCAGCCTTACGAAGGAGTAAAGAACGGGAAAATGAGCTGCAGAATGAGGTTCTGGAGGCACACAAGAAGAATTCAACCCTAGAGCACGAGTTAAGATCAACACGCGAGCGACTGGAAACACTCCAGACTGCATGTAGCACCGCGGAAGACAAGGCGGCCCAGCTTAGAGAAGAAGTCATCGTCTACCAGAAGAGGATCTCAGAGTTGCAGGCCAGCTACGAAAGCAGCCGAGACAGAAACTCTCAGCTCGAGCAAGAAATCTTTGACTTGCAAAAGAAAATGGAAAAACTTGGTGACAACAACAAAACAACCCAGAAAGACAGGTCCGACTTGGAATATGAAATCAACTCGCTCCGTTCCACGATAGGGAGGTTAGAGTCCCAATTAGCAGACGCAAGCAGGGAGAAAGACAGTCTCAAGCTTCAGCTTGTTGAATCCCACAACAAGAGCGACGAAGCCTCAAAGGACGTTACTCGACAAGTAACTGAGATCCACACGAGGAGTGAAGTATTCAGAAGAGAAATCATTGAAAAGGAGACTGTTATCGAGCAGTTCCGGACAAGGGTCATTACTTTGGACAAGGAGCTGGACGCTCTGAGACGCGATTTGCAGAATAAGACTGAAGAATTTAACACGCTCCAACGAGAAAATGACCAACTGAAGTTTGAACTTGGTCAACAGAAGCAATCCAGATATGCAAGTGAAGACGGGCTTAAAGAAGAAATCGAATCACTCAAGTTGAAATACGACGACATTGAGAGCGAAAAAGATGCGCTGCGAAGAGAAAGGAACAATCTTCAATACGAACTTCGTTCAGTAAGGGAGCAACTAGATAATGTGGAAACGGTGTACAAAGACAGCACTGATGGATTACAACAGGCTAACAGCGATTTGGTCTCCCACCAAGTTAAAATATCCGAACTGGAGACTGAGCTACAGAGATCAGCGAAGGACATTCACAGCCAACAGCATCAGCTTGACAAGGCCAACAGGGAGATCATAAGCAAGCAGGAGCAGATAATCCGGTTTGAGAAGGACCTGCGGACGCTGAAGACGGAGCTGGAGCTAATGAAGAAGAGCTGCGACGAAAAAGATGACAAGATTGGCGTGTTAGACCGGAAATGCGGCACTCTGGAACTTGAAATCGAAAGACTGAAGAAGGAACTTTTCGTTGCTCAGGAAGATCAACAGCGAAGCGATAGAAGACTGAAGGACCTCCAAGCCAGATCGGAGATTGTTAGAGCAGAAGTCAAACCGACCTACGAGACGAGCTTTGAAGTACGACGCAGTCGAAAACCGTCCGATAATAACGTCCAAATTCAAGGACGTGGAAGGACGACTTCGACACTAGCCATGGAGATCGGAAGTGGAAGTAAGCCGACAAGCCAGCCAGGATCACCTCGAACAGAGTATGCCCCATTGTCTCGCAAAGGATCGGCGCCCGTGACTCAGAGCAGTCCTGGTTTTGACACCCTTTCAGGCCCAGTCTCGCAAGAATACATCAGGCCTGAAAGAGATATAAGTGCAACATTTGAAGAACCAGTGATAGAGGTGCATGCGAGGCCCGTGGAAGAGGAACCGGCTCCGGACGACGTTTTCTCCACAGATGGACCAGTGGTTGTCAGATCCTTCGAGGGAAACCCGATGGCGAATGGCATGACGTCGTTTGTGCTTGCTCGGTCCAGTTCACGAATCAGCGAGAGCCGCAATGAGTCCACAAGTGAGCGAAGACATACCTCACGCGGTCCTATGGAAGGGCGAAAATTTAGCGAGGAAGTCGAAGTGAACCAGAAGACCATTACAAGCATAGTAAGCACTCACAGCGTCTCGGAGGACCTGGCAATAGCTGAGGGCAAAATAAGCACACCTCGCAGTGGTTACGGCAGGAGCAGCAGTAGAAGCTGGGATAGAAATTCAAACTACTACCTTTAATTCATAGCTTTCCTTTTGACACAAGGATATAAGTAAAACGGTTTTTTAATGACAGTCGTTACGTAACTTAACCAGAGCAAAGACCATGCTATGGCGGGAAATTATACCACAGTGAACCAATCAAAACTCGGAACCAAAACATGTCACCAGAGCACAGCGCAGGAAAAATCTCATGCTTTAATTAAAGGACGGCTAATATCGCTAATATGCGAACTAAAAAGACGTCATACTCTGATCTACTTGGTTAAATTTCGTTGCTTTTGAATGACAGTCACTGGGAAATCGCTATAAAAATCAGATCTTATGGAATTGACCCCTCAAGATGCGACAGACAGTTTAAAACTATAAATGTATGATATCAAAGGTCAGAAATAGGACTGTTGAAGGAACAACCAGAGTGTGACAGAATATCGTTATGAAATTTTTGAATCCCTGTTGTATATTGAAGTTACTGAAGTTTTATTGTTTTCAGCATTCTAAGGTGTGCGAATAATTGTATTGCATATTTTCTGACATTGTCTCATTGTTTTCATTGTGACTAGGCAGGCTATTTGATAAGTAACTTTTTATTTTACTCTGGATGGGGGAGATTTACGTGTTTTAATATATTTGCAATTAGGCAGTTTTAGTGTTTGGAAATAAGATAATTTTTGCTAGATAGCTATTTTTGAAAATTAGTTAAGAGACTTAATGACTCTGGAGTGCTGAAGTACAAATTCGCTATCAAACACACAGGTCTTAATGCCTTCAGGTGATGTTAAAACTCTTGCAATTCTTTCAGTATTGCTTGTATATCGTTGTTCAAATTCTTTATTAAACAGTACTTATTATTGCATAATTTGACCATTCATTTTTTTATTGACAGGAACGAAATATGGGTTATTAAATAAGCATGACTTCAAGATGGATTTAATATTGTTGTGCATCACCCTACGTACGTTAAAAAATGAAGAAAGAAGTTCAAATGTAATTGTTTCAAACCTCTCGGGAGAT
>OMLO01002676.1_pt1 | contig 14522 bp, 11 predicted proteins | sample 1674811 | NCBI WGS metagenome assembly OMLO01 (sample SAMN06265003, study PRJEB25207) | coral metagenome | isolation source: Coral host | place: Mexico:La Bocana,Puerto Morelos, Mexico | collected 2008-11-13
CTCGCATTTAGACGTCGTGGAAAATTTGACGATTCATAATATCACAAAATGGTGGATGTAGTTAGCTAGCCTGTCTTTAATTTGATATAGGGGTTTAGGTATCTGCTGTTTAACACAAGCGTGCTACATCATTTTGACTTGAGACACCCCTGAAGGTGCACGGTAACCTTAACAAGTGCACACTACTGCTTACTTTCCACAGCAGAATAGATAGTGGGTAGCGTAGCCAATCAGAGAACGGCATTTGTAATAGAACGCTAGTAGATTTATAGAACTTTCTTGTTTCCGGTCATCGCTCATTGGTTGAAGCTCGGCGCGCACTTTTGATACTTCATTTGAACTCTGTACTAATATTTTTTAGGACTTTGAAGAAGTGTTCAGCCTTATACGAGACATTATCCTAGCAACAGACCTCGCCCATCACTTAAGAATCCTTCAGGACATTAAAAAGATGGCAGAAGGTAAGCTAACCGGTTAAATGTCTCCCTTTGTCTGTGGCTAGTGTTTGCCTTGAGTGTTGTCTACTACAGTTCACTACCTTTAACCCCGTGTCGATGGAAAGCAAACCGATTATTCATAAGAGCTGTGATGTTCCCCTCTTGTTGTAGTTTCCTTAAAACTTTAGTACACTGATTTTGCTTTAGCGTTGTCCACAGCCTTTGTCGTTGACTTTAACTCCGTATTCAATACGGGAGTCAATTACCAAAAAGACCCGATGACTGTCATGTGACTCCTTTAATCTATTTTCTATGACCGTTTGACATGTTCACACTGGTTTGCTGTAATATTACCAACAAACAGACGCTTGTATCTCTGTTTCTTCTGATTCTGTTTATTTTGTTGACAGATGGTTTTAATAGTAATTCTAAGGACCACCACTTTCTCCTTCTGTTCCTTATGATGACGGCCAGTGATTTGTCCGATCAAACCAAGAACTGGGAGGGAACCAGAAGAACAGCGGTAAGCTAAAGTAGGCGGCGCTTTCTGCTCTACCTTTGATGTTGCGCCAAGGAAATCCCCTCAGATTACGGTTAGTTCGTCTTTTGCCAAGTCCGTCCTACGTGACGCTATAGAAAACCGCGAGACAAAAACGGCTGCGCAAAATCCTGGGTATAAGAAGCGCGCGAAAAGAGGAGGGACCTTCCTTTTGCGCGTTTCTCACCCCCAGGTCTTTGTAGTCTACGATTCCCTCTACGCTTTGAAAACATTCGAGGAATGTAGATTGTTCTAGAATGGCGCTAGAAAGCTCAGTGTCCTAGCCTGTAAGGCTGAATCAAAGCCCGTGTGAAAACAAAACGAACAGCAAATAATCCGAAGACATCATCATCATAACAGCAACGATAACAGTAACGGAAAAATCAACATCAGTTATTTTGGATTGAATGTCAGGCACGATGGCCATATTGATTTATTTTTATTTTGATTTATGTTTTTACTTTTTGTGCACAGGATCTGATATATACTGAATTCTTCTCGCAAGGTGATAAGGTAAGCTGTTGGCAGAGCATTCTTTCTGTACCTACTTTTTTACATTACTTCCACGACTTTGTTTCACAGTGGGGTACACTACCTTTGGTTACAACCCCGCCCCCAGGGTCTCTCAGGGGTTGGAAGAAGAGAGACCCTGGAACGAGGTTACCTTTGCCGGGCGTCGTTAGTTCTCTTGCACCGTTGCTCCTATGTTTGCAAGTATTGTTTTTATTTCCTCTATTAACTCGTGAGATTTTACTATTTAACATTTTCTTTGCGTTATTTCCAGGAAAAACACATGGGAATCACACCGATGGAAATGATGGATAGAGAGCGAGCGTGTATTCCTAAACTTCAAATCGATTTCTTGGACGCGATTGCACTTCCTGTTTACAGGTAACAGAGTAAAAGCGGGGACACATTTTCTCTTGATCCTTACAATAAAGCAATTGCTTGCTATTATTCCATGTTAATAAATTCTGTTGTTTCCTGAAAGCCTTCATTTAATAAGGATGATTAAATATTATTTGTTTTACACTGGCCTCTAGGTTGCTGTCTTCCCTTTTACCGGAGACTCAAGTTGTCCTAGACACGGTTCTGTCCAACAGAGAGAAGTGGCAGAAAGCACAGGAAGATGGCGATTACGTTTACAGGCCTGCAGCCACGGGCGACAGAGAAGTGCACATTGCAGAGAATGGAAGTGCGCCTTCTTAACAACGTTAAATTGACGCAGTTTTTGAGGGCGATTTCTCAAACAAACTAGTCCAGCAGAACGCTTAATCAGCTTATTATCACATTGACATTGGTAAGGTAGATTTAATGATGACGCAAGTGACGTTTCGCTTCGAGTTAGTTCTGTTTCATTGCAGTTCATTGGCTTTTCAAAACGTCCAAGCGCGAAACGTCAGTTGGACAAGGGTTTAATTAGCATGGTAGTTGAATAATTACGAGTGACATTAGTTGACTTAATTTCACGAGTATACCATTTGATTACCTTTTAATTTCATGAGTGAAAAATTGCACTTCTAAACGGGTGTTTTTTAATTTTTTTATTTTTTCGAGAAATTTCACGGCAAACGTTGCCAGTGAAATTATAAAAAAAATGCTGAATTTTCGCGCCCAAATTAAGGAGTGATTTGTCACCCTAAATATTACCGTATCAATTTCATGCAGATAACAAGGTGATTATGGTTTACATGTCAGTTGACAGGGGATGCAGTCTCCAACAAGTTCTAAGAGTACAAACCGAAAAAGAATGTATGTTATGACGGTGAGAATTTTAGTTTATTACCAACACAAATTTTTGAACTGCTCAAGATGGTTCAAATCAGCTCACTGGATGTAGCTGTTGTCAAATCAGAATTAGAGGACATCTTGTTATTAAGTTCCTCAAAAATGATAAACTAGTAAGATTTCGAAATGTCGGCTGAAAGGAAAAAAATCGACATTGCAGTCTTCCTGAAGCCGTTGCACTTTTTGCACACGTGCCTTCTTTTTACTTCTCCTAACCGGTACAATGCATTTGTTTTGGTACGAGTTGGGTGAATTTGTTGTCAGACAAGGGTTTTTTTGTAGTTCGTGATTCTTCCTTTAATTCTCCTGAACTTTGCTCGTGATCATGTACTGATATTGTGATGCGAAATTCGATGTTGATGGACTGAAGTTCGTTGTCTGCCTTTGACATGTATCTTTTTAGTTCAGGGAGGCCGAGAAAGATGTTCACGGAAAGTAAACGGAAAAAAATTGTGCACTTAAGTGAGAATATTTATATTTTGCTGCGAGATTTAATTTCTGTAGTTTTTTAATTATTTTGAATTGATTCGAGGATTAAAGAAATAGAAACAAAATCAGAGCCAAATTTTCCTGTTTCCGTTAAACGTCATTTGTGAACAATTCTATTAGCTTTTGGGTTTTTTGTTACGTTTTTAAGTTGTGATCTAATATTATCAGCTGTTAATGTGAAAAATTGATCGTTATTATTTGCAAGGGTGATCTTTGAGGTAAATCTGATTATTCTGATTGATTCTTTCTTTGTCGGTATTTTGTCACACTGTGTATAGTTTTTGTTTTCGAGTGCCAATAATAAACTGCTTGCTATTAACCAGCTTGCTCGAGCCATACGGAGGAAAAGTGGACCGGTCGCCGGTTTCTGCTACAACTTCGGGCCTCGCGCTTAGCTTGTAAGAGATTCATATTTGCCAGTTCCGCAGTGTCCTTGCAAATAGAGTCAAATATATTTATCTCGGAGTTCTTTTAACTTCGACTCACTAAAAGCTTAGAGTGCGCAAACAATTCCGCAACGATTTTGCGTTTCGAAACGCCTGCGTTGCTTCTGTCCCAAAAAATATTATCAATATACTGATGGGTTTAGAGTAGAGGTAAAGGTTTCTTTATGGTCAGAAATATATCCACATAGAAAAAATTAAGTGAAAAACTATTCGTAATTAGATCAAAACAAAATTATTTAAATTTACGTCATTTAAGAGACGTGTTAAATTAAAATTGGTTTTAATGCATTAAGGTAGGTAGATTCTCACAAGAGGATTTTCCCAGGCTTGAATGTCTGGAGCGTTTTTGGAAGAACAGTGATTTTCTTCAGCTTCTGGAGGCTTATTTTCTTTTAATGTGGTCTCAGCGACTTGCTACACAAATTAGAGAGGCTGCGGGGCCAAGGTTAGTCCGCGCGACGAGAATGTCCATGGAGTCGTTTGTTGATGTACAGGCCTGTTTGTCCCAGTAACAATTTAACCCTGGGATACGTTCTCCGGATAACTCCTCTTGTGGGAACCCGCCTACCTTCCCAATTTCATAGTTATAAGTGATGAGATTAAAAATCATTTTAAATGTTAGTCAAAGATTCATCTCAAACATAGACTTGTAAAGTTCTATTCGGCTGCTTGTGTATATTTTCTTTTTGTTAGCGCTCTTTTTTTCCTATAAGCGCTTGCTATATTAACTCTATTATTATTATCATTATTAACCTTTTTCAAAAACTGCTTATAAACTGTAGGAAGGAGTTTTGCATTCGGTAAAAAATATTGGCACCCGGGTGCGAGTTAATTTGTGCCTCTTGTTTTTTTCCTCCCTGGTATAAAGTATTTTAAAAGACATTTTATTTATTTAATGGGAACAGGTGTAAAACTATAGCGATGTATCAAAATTTTATGGAATGGAATAAACCTCTCCAAGTTTATTTTACGCCTTGTTGTATTGTTAGATTTAGTGCTGCTCGAGTAGTCCGAACAATTTTTATTAAAGTGGCTCCCTACTGTTTTACGATCGCGCGCGCGCTGAGGACGAAAGCTCAAGTAATCTGCACGTGCTCGAAGGAAAACTCCAGTGTTTTTTGATATTTAATGGCGTCAACACGCGCTTTGTATAGCTGCGGAATCATTTGTGAGTACTCGAAATTTAGCGGATGGAAACAGAGACTTGCATAAGGGTTTATAGAAACTCTTAAAAGTTCTTCCAAGAAATTAAAAGTAATGGTTAGTGGCACATGATCATTTAACGTTGGTTATGCTGAAATACATTAATTAACGTTACAGTGCAAGAAATTGAACTTGTCGGTAGATAATTATTCGTTATCGGGTTGCGCTCATGGAAAAGTCAAGCTGTCAACTGAAAACGAATTGCGCCACGGCAACAATTAAGGTCCGGCTTTTTCACGTTTAGAAAGTACGGCCTATTAAATGCGGATAGATTCACTAAACGTGAATAAGAAAGGCTGGAAGAGGTACACTTCAAAGTCGGCCTAGTAAGGAGATATGCTGGGAACCAACGAGGACACCCATTGCTGTTGTTGTTGTTGTTGCCTTTGTTGTCTTGACAGCTGGGTCAATATCAGCAGAGCTGAACGGAGTAGACTTTTTAACTATACGGTAAATTAAATTAAATCTGTAAGCTATTGCTTCATGGACAAACAATCTGCCAAAAAAAAAAATTAAAATACCAAACAAAGGAAAAACCGCGGTCAATTAGCCGACAATTGTCGTCGTGCATTTCCGCGCGGGTCCTTTGTAACGAGACTGTTCCCACGTGAAAACAGGATGTATAGCAAAGGAGAATACTATATTTGATTAAAAACATCGTGTTTTTGTTTTTGTTTTGTACCTTCTGGTAACATATTGATGTATTTTTGAATCAAAACTTATTGAGAGAAGTATGAAATCAACCCTTCTAACAGTGTTAGTGGTCTCTAATGAATTGAGGAAGGCGTTTTCCCCGAAACGTCTGTATGTCTTTACAGCATTTTAACACCAACACATTGCTCACCGCTTTCTGCCATTTATTTTTAGTGCTGTGAAGCAAAAATGAAATATGACTTAGAGCGGTTTTCAATTGAGTGTCGAAAGCTGATCACACAATTACTTTGATTGTGGTTTAACTTCGGATTGAGATTGGCTGAGTAGTCTAATTGGGAAGTAATTGGTTTGGTTTTGGTTTTACGATACTCAATTGAAAACCGCTTCAAACCCGGCGGCAGAAACCTTTGTTCCTATATATGTCTTTTCTGTTTCGCCGTTACTTGGCCATAAACGTGTGAAAAACCCATATAAACCCATATAAACAGTGTCCGAGCAACTAAGCAATCGACAGGTTATATGTAGTTTCATCAAAGTGGAAGAGTACAGGAAGACAACAACAATAACTTTACGAGACATTTCCACAATAAACGGCATTACCAATACAAATTAAAGATTAAGACAAAATAAGATATTTTATTTTATGGCAAGGTAGTCTTGAGGTAGATCCTTGGTCAGGATGTAGCCCCTACGGACCGTTTCAATGGAAACTGAGTCAAAAGCATAGTATTTTTTGTTTTGGAAATCCGGCAAATTCAATAAGAAAACATGGCCCGAGAGCGTTATACTTACAGTAAGTATCTGGCCCAAGCCGTACCGTGGAATATTGGTCCTCGGTACGTACGTGACGTGGTTTTTGTGTAGACCGAGTGCGGCGCGGTCCGTACCGCAATGACATCGGGCCAACATTTCCCGGTACGGCCCTTGCGCACGGTTGGTAAGCAGTTTATAATCACGGTCGTGGACCTTCACGTCCATCATAAATCTTACCATATTTGTTCCCGTGAAGTTTGCAGAAAAAGGCATTCCTCTCTAATAACTATGATGTAATTCAGGATTAAACTTAAAGGCGAAAAGATTCCTTACACCATTCCGCGGCTTACGTTTCATAATAGACATGATTCTGCTGTCTGAAAAGGGATAAAACACGAGCGCTTACTCGAATAAATGGGAACTTTCCTTAGCACGCCAATGAAGCCGGTTATATCGTTGAAACTGGTAATCGTTGACAATATTTGGATGATGTTGAGATACAAATTTTCAAAATAATGATAACAAAAAACAACCGACTGAAACAAATTCAATTTGTCGTGGCTCGCTCATCTCATATACTGAAGAAGTGCTAAGTCTGAAGCGTTTAGTAAACTAGCTACTATAAGCCTTTTCAGCTACGAACTGAAAAAGGTTTGCCGCGAGCTCCTTGCATCCCCTCGCTGTAAGAGTGTGCATGTCACAAAAGTGCATAAGTCAAAGTTTGCTTTATTTAAGCACGGAGGGTGGCCCTTTCAGCAGTTAGTTGGTAAAAAAGGTAACGATGCAAAAAAGCCAAATAAATACATCTGCATAGCAAATTCCCGAACACCAAAAGAGCAAAACAAAATGAAACGGGAACGTGGAACCCTAACTCAGTGCGAACTGAACAACCTTAGATTCAAATTCAAATTTATTGCCTTTACTTACGTCTGTGTTGACAGTTTTCAACGTTCAGTGTGGTTCGTATAAGTGGCAGTCGCAGTGATCTCACCCATTTTATAAATAGTAGAGAGAAATCTCAGTTCTTAAAGCAAAGTTAATTGGGGGAACAATTAGGCGCCAACAGTCCAATATTGTACTACGCATCATTTCGATATAGTTTAAGGTCTTCTGAAAACATGGCTGATATCCTTCTTATACTTTAGAAATTTAATGGGAGCTACTGAAGCACAGAGATGATTCAAAATAAGTTATTTTTAGTTTGGTTATATATTTAGATTAAGATAAATTGAGATAATAAGATGATACTTTTAGATAATACTGATCTGCAAGTATGCATAGGGTTGCTAAATCATCCAACGACAAAAACAAAACTCAGGAGATTTTTTTTCGCTTATCAAATGCGAGTGTATTCCTTTCAGTAAGTACGTTAAAGGCTAGATTTCTCCGAATGACTCGTCCTTTATTCGTAGCTCGCTTATTCGTTTAATTTATAACTGATCGCGTTCATCAGTGACAAACTACTGAGCGGCTAAGTATTCAAACTGATTAGAGCGAAACCTCAGTCACGTGTAAACAGCTTATCTTCGCTCAAATTCACGTGTACTCATTATGAGAAGTGCATACGAAGCTATGTGAGTAACATACGTGACGGAAAATTGCGTATTGCTGTTTCGAAATTTGGCTTTTCGTCGGAGCATTAAAAAAATATTTATTTTTAGAGTTGCATTTAGACAACAGTTATATTTTTAGATGCTGAAAATATTGGCTTTCCCAAATTTGCTGCGTCGCTATACGGATAAATATCTTGAAGCTCTGTTTTCCTGACAGATAAAATATTAAGCAAAACCACACTGGTCTATGTATTCAAAGACTGAGAAACGCAATCACGAGTAAATAAAAGGATCAAAACATTTTGATTTTGCTTGCATGTGTGTTTTTTGCTGGGTGAATTTACTCTTGAACTGGCATCGCGAGCGACAACTAGGTTTTACTGAGCAATTTTCCGGTTAATAATAACTGTCACTGAAGACTTTCATCTGCCAACCGACTGAACGCAGCAGTCTAGAGCCTAACTCGTCACTTATTTGTAAACTCTCTTTGTTTCACCTGTTGACAACATAACACTCCAACAGACAGTCCTCTTTGTGCTCTATGGCTAGTAGAATCAGCAGAATGAGCTCAGTCCACTGTTCTTCAGTGGCGTCTAGCTGTTCTCGGTTGCGGCCAGATGGAATCCTACGGCAGGCCTGTTTTTGAGTCAGTGGATGTCCACTTAGCTTGGGAAAAAACCTAACAATCCTTTTCATACTCCAAGTACTTTCCTGTGGTGGGATTTCTTTAGGAGTACGTCTGGTGGCATCCAGCATAACTGATGTAAATCTTTGCTTGTGGATTTCTTGAAAGAGATAATCAACCGGCCAAGCTGAGAAGGTCTTGTGGACATGTCATATTAAGTGCTCTATTTTCTTAACAGCTTTGTCAGCCAAGTGTTCATTGTTTTATAACCGACTCGGCTTGCCACTAATACCCACGCCACAAAATAGAAACTTTTCTGGTCGATAAACCATTGATTACGCAACGTTAAGAGTAAACGGACATTAATGCTATATTGAAAATGTCTATGAGGGAATATGTTACTGAAATCAAGCTAGGAAAATCATTTAAAAATCTGGTTATGAGATAAAAACCTCCCTCAGTATAGTGGGCGCCAGTTTATACATCAAGTTAGTTGGGTCATGTTTAAACAAACCCTTAAAATCGTTTAGCAAATTGGCTTCGAGGTGTCCATATCTTAACTCCCTCTACCCAATCCGGTAATGAACGTCCCCACAAACAAATAATGCAGGGTGGCCAGGTTTTGCAAACTTCCTATGTATGCCTTGCACAAATCCCATTTATCCAAATATGTCGAATTCAAGAAATCTTTCTCATGCTTAAATTTCATTTTGTTTTATTCTTGGCTCAGTTGTTTGGCACATTTTTAAACTTGCTTCTTCTGTACCTGATTTTGATTTTCGGTGACCAATTTTGCTTCTTACTCTAATTTAATGTTGCATAGAAGACATTCTTTACGAGACGCGACTAAAATGATGTATAACAGCTCTAATTTAGTCAGTGAATTCATAGAAATATTTTCGCCGGGATCATTCAAATTCAAAGAAAAACCCACATTTCTAAATTGTGTGTACTATTGATTTTACATTTCCTAAAAGGTTGTAATTGCATGTGTGTAAGGGTTACGTGCTCTGTGTGGGCAATAAATAATGCACAGTGCGGATTAAAACACGGTTCCAACTTGCGTATTGTTACCTAACTCTAGCGCGGAAATCCCACGTTGGTTGATTAAATAAAGTTCTCAACTGAAATGTTATCATCTTTAGCCTTTCGTTTTATGACTGCGTGGCGGACAAAGATAAATAGAACATTAATATCGTGTAACTGAATACCCCACCTTATGCTATACCCGACCAAATCAAACGAGATTTTCAATAAAAAATTGAAGCTTCTAGAACTTGATTTAGCTAGGCTTGCAGGCAAGCAGTCCATTACGTAACAAATTTCTTGGCGTTGGGGACACGATGACATATTCGTTTTTGGCTTGCTTTTGTCTAATTTGACACTTGTGCGTATATTTTGAGTTTTACTTACGTTAGTTTTACGAAAGAACACGTTTAATAGTTTGAAGGGGCGAGTAATATCGTTTCTCTTTGGCAGTGGCAAGCTGTTAGAAAAATGTCAGTCGACGTCCCCACGTATGTACACGCACAGGTTGGGACACTCAAACAAAGTTTCATCATCCATCATAATCATTCACTATAGCATGGATCAAGAGGTTCTCCCTAGACAGCTGGCATGCACACATACCGGCTGTTTGTGTGGGGAAAATATTGCGAACATTTATGATATAACAACACGCAGAGTAACCGAACAGGAATTGCCGTTTGGAGCAGTTTACCACGCTGTTCTTCCGTTGCCGCTTTGCAGATAGCAAGGTCATAAATCGTGAAACTGTGAGGCATTCACTTACTGACATTGAGATCCCTAACTGTGACTGTTAACGGAGAAAAAGGCGTTTTCTTTTTTGGTAGATCGATCTTCATTTCAATGTAGGCGGGCATGTAGCTGCCAAAATCAGCTTTAAAAAGCCGGGTTCGCACACTGTCTCTCCTTACAATTCCTGAACTTTGCTTGGAAGGAAATCCGTTCAGTCGTTGTAACATTCCTGGTGCAACGGAATCACTGAGGTAAGCAGAAGGAAAGGAATATGTGTAAAAATTATTTTATCCCTTTGATCTCTTTAAATGTGATTCTTAGGAGTTGCTCTTTCAGATTCCAAACAATTGCACTTTAATATAATTTTCTGAGCACTAGTCTTTGGAAGAAAATAGTAGAGGATTGCAAAATGTAGTGCAAACCCAAACAGAAATCTTTTATGAAATGCTTTGCCTTCAGACACAAAATCAAAACTGTTGGTTGACATCATTTTCGTGTAGAAGGAGCCACATCTCACTTTTTGGCACTAGATAAAGGGGAACCTCACGTGTACTCAGTGCTTCCGTCGCAGTACAACACGTGTCGTCGTCGCTTATGATACTTCCGCTTTTCCTCGGGTATAGAGTAATTACAAAATAATAAAAATGAATCTGTGCTTTTCACATAGAAAAATGGCACTATTTTTGGACTTGATATCAATTTTAAATCCCCAACACAGCATCAAACTGTGAGGGATTGTAAACATTAAAAGTCACAAAGAGGAGAGCCTTAAAATCTTCAGCAATTTTTTATTTATTATTGTATAATTTTTGGAATTTAAGAAAAATGAAACTAGGAAGCGACTGTTATTCGATTGCATTTCCTTATTTTGACGAACTCATGGTCGAAATGTAAAATGATTTTAGCAAATTTCGTAGCAGTAGTAAAGATATTAAACATTTGAAAACAAAAGCATAATGTTTGAGTTTTGAAAACAACATCGGGCACTGTAAACATTCTAGAACTACGCGATGGATACTGAGGTGTCGTCAGTAGAATGTTTCATGTAATTAGAATTTGTAATGAAACGTTTTGTAAGGTTTTGTAGAAGGCGGTAGTGAAAATGGCTTATTACTAACTGGAATGAACTTAAAACGAATCCTGATGAGAAGATTTGCATGTTTTGTATGTCTCTATTTGTTTCACCTCCACCGCAGAAAATTGCTTGTTGTTGAGTTCTCCAAAAAGCACTGTTTTACCCCAAAATAGAAGCTCAAATTATATAAAATAAATTGATCAACGGTTGTAATCCCTTTAGCTAGTCAGCATAGGGGGCTCCTTGGTTAAGTGAGACGGCTTAGAATTCAGCCATAAATGAGCAGGGCTATTTAAATTGTTTATGTAATAATGTAGTATTTTTTTCATTCTTTTTTCGACAGATTTATTTCGACTATCAGATAAACTACTCGCTGCTTTTTTTCCAGCTCTGTTACTTAATAAAGAATTAGCTAAAACTGAAACTAAATCTAAACCTAGAAAATCACGTGTAAACAGCTTAACTCTTCTCAAGTGCACGTGTCGTGAGAACCTGTCTGAAAACTGAAAAAAATCGCGTGGGTATCGCAGTAGGCCGTGACGCGAGAGGGAATCTTACATAACACAAGATTTAACCGGTTTAATTTAATTAATTAAACAATTTGAAAATTCATTGGGTCATGAGATTTTAATGGAAACGACACATGCAAATAAGTTCCTGCTGATGTTTAAAAGGCTCTTAATGGACAATCTCTGGCAAAAGGGAATGAAGACATGAAAGTGATCAAGAAAATATTACGATCGCTGAACTCCTCTCGTCTTCTTGCTGTTGCAAACATATAAACTCAAAACAGCATAAAAACCTAAAGGCATTAAAAGGCACCCATTTGGAATCGAGAGTGGCCAAGAACGCAGTAAATTAATCAAAAACATATCGTGGATAACACTCGGTCAAGCTCGTCAGCCATGGATTCCATTAGCAACTGGAACACAATCTTCATGGGAATCGAGTTCGTGGTGTGTTTATTGGGGATCGTGTTCAATGGTTTAGTAATTTTTACAATTTATAAGAACGTCAATCACCTCTCAGCACCCAGTTATTTCATTTTGAGTATTGCGGTGAGTGATTTCCTGTCTTGTTCCATAGCTGTTCCATTTTCGATCGCACGGCACTTCAACCAGGAATGGCCGTTTGGCATGACTGGATGCAAGGCACACGCCTTTATGATATTTCTGTTCGCACTGGTTTCCATCACTCAAATGGCTACCATTTCGGCAGGAAAGTTTTTAAATATAACGAAATCTCTTTACAGGGATTCCTATTTCGACAAGAAACAAATAATTTTGATAATCTTGGGCTCTTGGATGTATTCACTAGTCTTCAGCGCTGCTCCTTTGCTGGGTTGGTCAAGATATGGTCTGGAGGGAACCAATGCTACATGCTCACTTCAATGGCAGTCTTCTCTAGCAGGCGATAAGGCATATTTTGTGGTCGTGTTTGTCGCTTGCTATTTATTACCCATCGCTGTGATTACATTTTGTTACTACAAGATCCATAACATTTCTAAAGGCATTGTGCAGATCAGTTCGCAGTTGGGTCGCATAGCAATGTCGATGACTCAAGCCCTCCTGAAGAAGCATCGTAAATCCGCAATGTACTATTTAACAATCATAGTCGCATTTGTGATCTCGTGGTCTCCCTACGCTGTCGTTTCTTTCCTTGTTGTTTTAGAAAGAAAGGTAAATCCTGTTGCTCTCAGCGCGTCTAGCGTGTTTGCCAAAACCTCGTTTTTCCTCAACCCCATTCTCTATGCCATTTTTTCACGAAGGTTTCGTCGACGTTTGGTCCTTGCGGTCCCCATAAGCAGATCAAATCGTTCAGTGAGACCATTTACTTTACCTTCGCAATCGGGAGGATTGGTTCTGTGAAAAGAACTCATTGCATTCGAGAGAATCTACCGCAGAGTAATTCGACGTCAAGACCCTTAAGACCCCCTTTAAACCCGCAATTGGTGACAAAATGTTCAATTTTGTTCCCCCTCGTAGAGGGTCGTCACTAGCGTTAAAGACAAGGAAAGTTATAGATCGAACGCAAATGTGTTGCAAACTGGTGTTTGCTACACATATGGCATTAATCGTGACTCGTCACTTGTTTTTGATGAGGGTTTACTCATACTGAAAAACAAAATGGCTTTCACCTTTAGAATTTAGATGGTCGCTGATTCAAAAGATGTGTTTGTTCAAAAAGTGTTAGCCCCCATTTACACTTCTGTTACATTAACGAAAAGGAAGAAGAACTGCAAATTTGACAAGCATCGCCGCGGTTGCCTGTCTATTAACGGAGATAAAAATACTGACCATTTTAGATTCCTCAACGATCTTTCCAACAATATACCATGCAGAGTAACTTTGCTGATTGTAAGAAAAATGTAATTTCAAAATTAGAATATGTACAATCTAATATTTGGGAATAGAGAAGTACTAATAACTCCACCAATATCTAAGGAAAGGGTTCAGTGCATGCAATTGCTCTCAAAAGACTCTGAGCTATCGGTGTTTGCCAAAAAGATACCCTCTGTTACTCTTATTATGCGAAGAATCAAGACACGCTGTCTCTTGGTAGAATTATATCGTACTTTATCGTAATAATAAAACACTCTCTTCAGAATTAAAGTTAGAATGTCTTTATCTGAAAGCTGTTAGTCCACTCACCCCTCCCCGTCACTCGTTATTCAACCTCATTCCTACTCCCTGACAAGCTATTAATTTTCGTCTCTCCCCAAGCCTCTTCCGATTATCAATTCCAAGAAGGCGCTTCCATGATCAGCGTTCGCACTTGCTAAATTACAACTGTATCGTAGGACGAAAGAATCCCGCTTCCTGACTTCTCTTTCCGCCGTAATGTTTCCACCCCGTCACCTCCCAGGTTCCCGCCTTTGTTCCCACCCCCCGGTCCTCCTCCACCAAGGAGGGAACATTTAGGAGGGTGATCTGGGTACAAGTTTCTACTCTCGACCAAGGTTTCAAAGAGTAAACATGGCGGCCAAAGCGAGATACTGTTCGGAGACTATTTTGAAACAATTTGCCTCCATCTGACGGAGATGCAAGGAACAGAAAGTGACAAGCAGACTGTTGACTTGTTGGCTGGTTAGTATGACTTCATTGCTGCTAAGAAAATGGGATGAATCAGGGTTTGAGCTAGGATTTGGTCACTGGGGGACAATTTGTCCCCTTGGCTAAAATTTTGGGGGACATTTTTATTTT
>OMLO01002677.1_pt1 | contig 14521 bp, 20 predicted proteins | sample 1674811 | NCBI WGS metagenome assembly OMLO01 (sample SAMN06265003, study PRJEB25207) | coral metagenome | isolation source: Coral host | place: Mexico:La Bocana,Puerto Morelos, Mexico | collected 2008-11-13
CTACATGGCTTTATCCTGTCATTTTTGAAATCATCCCAACTCTTGGTCTTGCAACTTAAAACGCTTCTTGGTGAACCTCTTGGCGAGCCTTGAATCTGGTAGTCGAACAACAAAGCTCAGAAGTGTGCAGCCCTGGCGAAACAAACTTCCACGAGTTCCTCTTGAAATGTTAGGATCAAATTTGGATCTGTTGGATAAATTAGGATGCTGTTGGTATTGAAAGTTTACGAAAGTGTTGTTTTGCGAAAATTTGGGGAAACCTTGTTGAAATTTTATGAACTGTTGGTATTGTCATCATTTTTTTTGAAATCTCTTTGCATCGGACAGACAAAAATTAAATACAACGGGTCACCCGTGAGACAAAGTGCAGTGTCTCAAGCGCCTCGCCGACCGCGCGCAAATGTAGTGCAGCGCCACCAGCAAAGGCTTCAGCCTCAAATTTAAATTCACCAAATGTCTGTTATTGAACCAAATCTGAAAGAAACTTCAAACCGTCAAACCTCTTCTGATTTCTTTGACACTCCAACAACTGTAGGTTTTTGTTGATTCAGAATGGCCTCCGCTGTGACTACAGATGTCAGACTGGAGCTTGCCTCAACCTGTCATCTTCGCTGGCTGCTCTTTGCCACCATTTTTAACGAATCGTAAAAACATGTAAAAAACAGGCCTGAAAATTGCTCGCAATCGATAAGGTCTGACCAGTAGCCTGTGGCAACACTGGTAAATCAAAATATCCAAAACTTTGGAGAGCTCAAGTTCCACTGGAATACCGTCTTTCGCTTCCAATCTCAGATTGGGACATCCACCAAGAACAAAGGGCACAATGCACTTGCGCTTAGAGGAAGCCTGAACTCCGCGGAAAATAAAAGCGGTCAGATCTTTTAGCAAAGCTGGAATAGAAACCGGCAATGAAATGATATGAAATTTTACTCTAATGATTCGGCTTGAACTTCAAACCGAATCATCTTGAAAAAGGGGTGCTTATTCTGAACACCTTGATTTCACTAATTTGTTGCGAACCGGATGAGAAATTACCAAGTTGTCTTTCTTCGCAACAGATTTGAAAAACTGGATTCTTTGGTATTCCTGTTATTACCCCCGTATCAACCTTCAACTTTGCACCAAACAAACAAAAATTTCCACCTCGCTGGCACATTCTCCATGCGGGCAGCAAAGACTTTGCGACTGGAGACCTGAAAATTTGAAGCTCAGAAAAATTCTGGAAGCAAAATTAAATTAATTAAATGAAACAAACATGTTGAAAATTTTACGCTCCCGCAAAACATCAATCAACGTTTTTTTTTCCGAAATCCGTGGACCAGCCAAACCCAAGAAAAGATTCGTGGTATTTCCTACCAAAAAAACACCGGAAATCTTCCAGTTGACCCTGAGGTGCCAGGCAGAGATTTGCATGGGCGGAATATGAGGAGAAGCCAAGGCCTTGCAAAAGTGTTAGGCAAAACACACAGAAAACGCACCGATGTGAATATCTCATGAGAATTTTCCCCATTTTCACAAAGTTGATTGATATAGCGACCAAAACATCAACGTTTTGAAACCTGACCTTATCGGATGCAAAAATTGTTGTTGTTGTTGTTGTTGTTGTTGTTGCTGTTGTTGTTGTTGTTGTTGTTGTTGTTGTTGTTGTTGTTGTTGTCGTTGTTGTTGTTGTTGTCGTTGTCGTTGTTGTTGTTGTTGTTGTTGTTGTTGTTGTTGTTGTTGTTGTTGTTGTCGTTGTCGTCGTCGTCGTCGTTGTCGTTGTTGTTGTTGTCGTTGTCGTTGTCGTTGTCGTTGTCGTTGTTGTTGTTGTTGTTGTTGTTGTCGTTGTTGTCGTTGTCGTCGTCGTCGTCGTCGTCGTTGTTTCTGTTGTTCTCGTTGTTGTTCTTGTTATTGTGGCTGTTCTTCTTCTCCTCCTTCTTGCTGTTGTCGTTCTTGCTGTTCTTCTTCTCCTTCTTCTGCTAAGCCAGGGGGCTGCGATAGACTCAGTGGTAGGACCGAAGAGATCTACGAGGAGAACAAGCTAAAGATGACGAATTACACTGGAATAATTGGACAATCGTACTGACATGAAGATTGAACCCGAACAGGGACCCTGGAAGGGAGACAGTGATGTTCCATTCTTGGGTTCCATTTCTAAAAATCTATGGGGTCTCTTGAATGCCTACTTGAGGGTGCTACTTTCGATGCTTGGAGGACTACATACAGAAGCTGCTTAGAATTAGGCCCCCCTCTACTACAAATTCTCACTACAAAAATTCACCTTTGAATCATCTCTCACCATCTCCTAACAATTCCATTGCATCTCTCAAGTCTGGTCTTGATTCATGTTACCCTTGAAACTTCACCTTTCGTCATACATCCCAGGCACTGAAGAAAGGCACGACCCTGAGCATCAACACCTTGGGATTTGCACCAGCAGTGGCGTTGAGTCGAAGCATCTTCAAATCATCATCTATTCGAAATTCAAACTGAAGTTGACTACACACCTCCGGTTGGTGACACCTTTCTGTGCAAGACGGGGTCATGCCCCCTCATTTTTTTGTCAACTAACCCCCCCTCATTATTTCCATCACCCCCGTCACAAAGCTGCTACTGCCAGAATCCTGGCTTTAAGAGTCCTGGACTGGAAATAGTAGGACGGAGGTTTGAAAAACAAGACGCTGGTTCACCTCCGTGATTTCTCAGTGCTACACTGAGTTCCACATTTGACAAAATTTGGAACTACCATGCATTCTTGTCTAATTTAATATAACATACACAACCAAAACAATGAATTCTACTCTCCGGCTTCCTGTTGAAACTTAAGACTCCCATTCAATCTTCCATCCCAGAAGTCACCAAGGCACCGGGGACAGAGCGGAACTCCACCAGCAACAAACGGCTCTCAGCGAGGCCCCTCCCCGAGGCGCTGACAAATTTGATTTGATTTTCCCGGATGACGCCATCACCGTTCCTCAGTGCATTGCGAAGCTGACCCTCAAAACACCAAAACAGGACAAGGTCGACTCGTCCCCACTATATGCACGCCAAAGGTCTTTTTCTTTCGCTTGGGCAAGATGAGACTCCCGCCATTGCAAGCGGCCAGATCCCATCCTTGATCGTGTATCAGTGGTGATAATACAAGTCACCCTCGCTGTCACCCTGCAAATGAATACGTCTTGAAATGATTTCCCAGGATGGACGTGAACCTTTCATGCTTCCAGAAACAAATGATTTCGGGATGTCCCTGTGGACAGCCAATGCTTCAGTAAAGTGACATGTGACAGTCACTGATGACTTTTTCATTGAATTGAATGTTGAAGAAGAGAATTAAAGGAAGAGCTATACAGTACTAGCGTAGAGTGCAGTACCAACATGGGTCCTGCGTACATAAGATACATAAATCAAACTCATTCAGAATATGGTGCCAATCTACCCAAAGATCATCTCGTGTGCATAGCGATGAAACCACAGATTGTTAGAAACTACGACGTTTCCATCAACCCCTCAAAAACCACCTGCAGTAGACTCAATGACGAAATCAATGAAGCCAAATTTGTTACTTAAGGTGCTGAAGCAAAATTGGTATTGCCAAACAGCCCAATGATCAATGCTGGAAGCCCGCCTTGGGAGGACATGAAGGTGGCCAGTTCGATGGTGCGACGGCCCAAGGTATTCTGCAAGCCTTGACGTTGATAGAAATCTCCAGGTGTCCTGCCATACCGATCGCACTCTAAACTGCTTCTATTTAGGTGGACTCACGATAGGCATGAAAATTACAACCATCTAAGGTATATATGCAAGACCTTCCACATGTTTGTGTCCAGAAATTATCATCCACTGTGAAGCACCCACCCCACTCCTGTACTTACGGTCGCAATACTTGGAGTTGAAGGTTTCGAAGATGTTGTTCTTGTACTCCGTGCAACGCCATTGATGCGTAATGAACCTGACTGAGAGGTTTTGGTCAGGACATGTTCGTCTGCTGTTGGAACACCACTTGGCCAAAAAGAATGCCAGAGTGCTTAGTGTTGATTCACAACCTGGCTTCTGAGTTCTGCAATGAAAGTAGAGAATTCGCGGCGGCACCAGCACCAGTACAGGACCGCAAGAAAACTGATGTGTTCATGATCCTTGTACAACCAAAGGAGGCAAAAACAAACTGTCTCTCTACAAACTTAATCCATACCTTCCAGCCAGTAGAGGATGGCTTCGCAATCCCGGCTTTGGAGATCAGACAGCCCAGTTGGGACTTCAACCCTTATCCACGAGGACTTCTCATTCACTTAACAACTCCAATGTCAACTCCAACATCTAAAACAACAATACTATACACCTGTTGGTTTTTGTTTCACCTCGAAAAACTGTCAATCAATCTAAGACGACCCCCCAATACATGGCTAACAGGCTAACATCCAGCCCCCATCAAAGCAAGACACTGATGCACGGCCTGCGCTGCTTGGCTTGATGCCTCAAGGCCAGAAACCTCGATGTAGCCCACGTCGCGCAGCTCTACCAAGACATGTGTGCGATCCTTCGGAGGGATGCATGGTATTTCTTTCGGGGCGGTGTGGTTGAACGAGAGAGATTTTGAAAATCGGAAAGAGACAGGGTGGCGAGTGTACGTCTTATGTTACTTGTACTAGGTTGCGTTATATTGTGTCCTCTTCTGTCCCGTCAAGTCATTGTGTGCTACATTTTGTCATGTTTTGATATGTTGTAGTATGTACAGATTTAGCAGTATGTACATTTATATGTGAACTGATATTCATGGTCAGAATGGACAACACCTGCTGAATGTGTCAAAGAAAGGTGGATCCTTTCCAATTTCAGTCCGAAGACGAAGAAGAAGCACAAGAGCAAGAACGACATCTCCTCCTTCTTTTACTACGACTATGTACACCTAGCTACAACCACAACTACAACTTCAACTCTAGTACAACATTGGTTCTGAGCATGGATGGAAGAGATTTGTGTACTCCCCAGCAAACCAACATGGACCCTCCCAAGACCGCAAAGGTGACTTGTCTTCCATCCCCCACTTGGGGTGGACATTGTGAACTCAGATTCGAGTTCAAGTGATCCCAGGAATGGATTATATAGAATATGAAGTTTGACAGTTCTTCCGCATAAGTCGGTCAAGACTTGTTTCCATCATCTTAGCAATGTATGCAAGCACAATTTTCTTGACCCAGAGAATCTCTCGTGAGGTTGAATTGTGAAGACATATGGACATGAACGTCCAAACTTGTGAAGAAAAACAACCTGCACCTGAGACACCAAGCACGCCCCTACACACACAGTACCAACTTTCACCATATAACCCGTGTTGCGGCCTGGTGTTTGAAGTCATCAAAACGCACAGCGATTTGTTGCTCCTGGACCCAAAATCAACTAAGCACGTCTCTGGGAATTGAACCATGCAGGATTGAGAGAATTGAAAGCGCCGGCCAGCCAAAACTCATTCCAACATGACTCTTCAGGAAATCTATTTTACAGCACTAAGGCCTTGTTTCTGTTGAGCAAAAACTGTTGAGAAACTCAACTCTGACCTCCAAACAAAGCTGGAGTCCACCTCTTGGATCAAATTTGCAGATTGAGGAACTGGCAAACAGGTATCATCTCATACCATCTGTATGTGTATACATGTATAGCCCATATATATATATATATATGAATATATACAAACATTCATGAAAGGACTTCAGCACAAAGTCAACCCCTGACCTCGCAAAGGTCTCTTATACTGTCTTGGGACTTGTTAATTTCTACCCTTTTGATCCGTTGGTTTTCACAAATACACGTCTACCTTGAAGGACTGTTCAATGTCTTTTGCTTTTTCATTGCGACACATCCCCTTCCCGCAAAGTGTTGTAGATAAATAGAACCAAAAAGGCGAGAAGCACAATCGCTATGCGTCCTGGAATTTAACTTTGATTTACAGTACTTATTGCATCGCATCTTATTGCTGTTTTGCCCACGTTTTGTCGATTGCCCACTCTTTTCCTATGCTGCATCTATGAGCGTACAGATTTGCCCATTTCTCAAACTAGTAATATTGCTATAGTGTTCACATATGATGCATATGTGTCTATACACCTATATCCTATTATATATTATATATATATACATATTGTATATATATATATTTATTTATTATCAATGCTAGCAGCTGCTAGCATGCAGTTTACTCCGTATGCATATACTCAGTATACATGTATACGAAGACAAAAGGTTGGGGAAGCACACGAAGCACACAGAAAGGGACCTTTCCGTTCCCACACACGGACTCACCCAGCGCTCCCGCTGGTCGCCCAGGCGACCAAAGTTGCTGGCATTGCAGGCGATCATCTTCCAGTGACATCCCTGGTACTGAGCTCAAACAAGGAACACACCAACAAGATACATGCAAAATTCCTATACAGCCAATTCATACCTAGTATCTTATTTGTTCAGGGGTGAGGAATAGGTTACATCACGGCTGTACATAGATTCTTGGCATCTGCCAACATGTTCCCCAACGCCGTTGAAAGATCGCATTTCACAGGAGGCTTGTTGAACGGAATCATCCTCAAGTGGGAAATTGTAAAAAATGATCAAAATCGTCTCCCTGGGCCCACAACAAGCCTTGTTCAAGAAATCCACCAATTTCATCGCACACAAGCCCATATTGTTTTCCTAAGCCATCCACGCTGACAGCACATCAAGACTACAAGTGAAATCAATATATCTACATAGGTCAGCGACCACTTGGTAGAGTTGATACAATCTTGACAGACGGGGCCCTCAGAACAAAAGACGAAAGGAATCTGACGGATATGGACAAGATGCATCTGTCCCTATGTGGGGTTGTGACCTTTGTAGAACCTCTCGGGTCCTTCCTTGATTGAATTTGCACACGGAGGGGCAGAAATTGCAAAGGCACCAGGCCAAATATACACTGGCACGAATTTGCACATTGAACTCAAGACTTTGAGCAAACTTGCGACTCTGACAACATCTGCAGAATCCATTTCCCATGTGCTTACGAACTGAAAATGGAAAGTCGTGCACGCACAAACCACACTTGCCCCAAACTTTCCTGCACTTACCGGTCGCAATATTGATGCTTGGAAACAAAAGAACCAGTCTCCCAATGGTTGTGGACTCTTGGGGTCTCCACTTGCTAACACCACCAAATAGACCAAACAGACCAAATCTGTTTCTTGCACCACAAACCCCGTCTCTCCAAGGATCTCCTTCCGATCCACGCTTCTTAAAAGCCGTGCACTTGTACTTACCTTCGACTCATGGAGACTGGAGAGAGTTAGCTGGGATGAGAACCCTTATGAGATGGAGTCAAGGCGGTATAAGAAATTGTGATAACTTAACGTCTACAGCTCGAAATCCAGGCACCTGCTTTGAACCTGCAATTTTGGGATCTTCCTTCATTTTGGACTGTCTGCATGATTTTCAGCCATCCCCAAATCCATCACCAGCGGTTCTGTGACCAAACTGCATGTCAAGACACGATCACAAAAGTTCGGATCTGCTGGAACTGCCTGGGCATGCCAATTCTTTACCTCCGAAGCGGCCAGGATTGGGGGGTGGTTCAGCTGGGATGGTCGGTTGGACTGCGGGTGACGGGCTCTTAACATCCAAAATCACCAAGGGCGGAGTCCAGTGTTTTGTCTGTGTTAGGATCTGATTTCTTTGAGACGTTGAGAAACAACGTAGCTGTTACAAAGATCTCCCCTGAAAACGAAATTGTGTGGAGAAAACTGAACACTTGGCAGTAGACCACTTTGTCTACGAAAGTGGCATGTCGGGATTGCTTTTTAGCGGATATCCTACTGGACTTGTGCCCTCTGATGCTTATGATCGCTGTTTGTTTCAGAGGATCAAGCCTATCCTTGCTTGGCCGCAAGTCAAGGACATCAATAATGAAATGATTTCTGGCAGGATTCTGGAGGTTGATGATCCCTTTGAAGATTGGGAGGAGTGCGGATTTATGCATGGAACGCGGTAGAATTGCAAACTCTAATCTCTGTCATTGTCCCAGTTCAACCTGCGGTCCAGGACACCAGCCAATGATGGAGCTCATCATAGATATTCTTCGTGTTGGGTCCAAAAACTTCCTGGGTGCAACTTCCATTGCTCAGGATGAGGTGGCATGGAAAACATTTGATGAAAGGTGCAAGGGTGCTGTCATGGCCTTTTCATGTCGTCGAGCACTGGGGTATGCCACCAGCGAGAATCTGGTCAAGGACATGATTTCATAATTTGAGGTCCCTTATACCAGCACCTTCATTCCAAGGTGCCCATTCAACCCTGGTGAAAGATTCAACTGGAATCTTCTCCATAGAATTCTTCTGAAGGCTTAGATCTGTGATGCATGTTGTACAGCCGATCAAATGAAAGTCAAAGCTAAACTGTTGGTGAATCATTTCCAAATCAGCGGGCTCCAGTTGTTGTTCATCACATCCCGACGTCCCGACTTCCCTTACGGAGGTAACTGTCTTCCTGGGTCACCCTCACTATGTATCCGCTCTGCCGCAGGTCGATCAACAAATGTGGCGCCAGCAAATTCAGCGGATGCGGCGCAGTGAACTTGATCTGCCTCGAGCGCCCGATCGGTGAGTGTTTTCATCAGCTGTTCAACAGCCTCACTTTGGCCAAAGACTTTGAAAGAACATGATAACGTTGACAAGTTGACATCTACGGTACGTCTGTTGAGGGTTCATCTGTTCCACAGTTGAGCAAGGCAAAAACAATGCATCTTTTTAAGGCAGATCCCTCAAAGTTACCATATATTTGTTTGATCCCCCGCAAGATGCGTAATTTAATGATCCTTGCATATGTGTAATGTAATCGGACAAAAGATATGTGTGCGCGTGTATACATCATCAAGAAATTCATCTAGCAAGGAGATTCTTCAAGCTGATATGTCTACATGCCAAAGAAGCCTACGAGCGATTGGTTTCAACACGTGTGGGACAATTCAGACCTCGTGATCACTTCAATGACGCGAATGCCAACTCATCTTGCAACGATCAAAGAGAGGGGTCTATGACGGTCTAGCACTGCTTTCTGGATCAAAACACGTGAAGGCTACGACATGCCCTGCCAAGGTGCATCTCCCGGAGCTGCCCCTGTCCTGAACTGAAAAACAGGAAAGACTCTGAGGGCAGAGGCTTGGCTCTCGATGTTTCCGAACAAAAACAATAGCACACTTCAAGAGTACACATCAAGAACTCAGACCTGTGTTTCCGTGGAACAAGCAATTGTTCATGTTTTTGCAGGCCCCAGAAAAAGGTACTGCAATGACTGCAACATTGAAAGGGAAAAATTGTTAGAGCACGCTGTGCTTTGTTTTGAGAGGTTGTTGTTGGTGGATGTTTCTTCTGCCCAAGGCGCTGCCCAAGGTACAACCATCGATGAGTTTCAGACCCCAGCCACAGGTGTTGGTCATGAAATGCACCAGTTCCATCGTTAACTTGCCTTGCAAAAACAGGTCAAAGGCTTGTTGAAAGGTCACCAGAAATGTTCCAAAGAAAAGCAACGCCACTGCATGTTGATTCAAGATCTCGGGCGATGCTTTGAGTTCTTACAAGGGAAGTAGATCAAACTCTCCTGCTGGATGTTGCAACAAAAATAATTTGCCATCTGCTGTCCGCTTTGTTGCTCTTGCTCCTATACTTTGTCACGTTCGCACCGAGTCAACCATCAGCGCTTGAGCCGGGCAATATGACCATTTCCTTCAGAAAAACTTCATGCGCCTCATATAGATGGAATGTCATTCCTCATCGAATTCTCGATGTGTTCTGCCTTATACGTATCTCATTGGACAGATAGTGACGTCTGCCGAGCTCAAAAAAGATTTGGCAACTTACGATCATTGATAACCTTCAAGCCAAGTGATATTAATGTACGCATCCAGGTATGACAATAGGCACAGATAGTTCGAAATTACCACAAAAAACTAGCTAGCGAATCCAAAAAAGGAACCGTTCGCCATTGAGAGTGGACATTTCCTCAAAATGTATGTACATCTGAATGTGGTGCATACACCAACTAAGTATATACTATATAGTATATTTACATACTTGCTTTTTCTGTATTTACATGTACGTATACTGATCGAACGTTCCTCAAAGTCTCAGTTGCAACCCCTCAAAATTGCAGCAGTCCCTCCTATGAAACAGCCGAAGCACCCAGGTTGCTTTCGCCGTTGCTCTTGCACCGCACAAAGTTTTGCGCTCCCATCACTGCCCCGGTGGCATCCGTTGGACCAGCAGCGAAGCTCCTGTGTCACCAGGATTTCACGTCACACTCCCTGCTTTGGTGAAAGGCATATCATCCTGACACCCTAGGCTCAATCCGTACTCCCGAACCAATTCAGATTATCAAAGTTTGACATCTTGTGTTTCAATGGACCTCGCCCAATTTGTTTGAGAATTAGCTCAAAAGTTGATTCCCAAGCTTCAGCGAGTTCCAGGTATGATCAAACATGTGTCTTCTGCTAAGTAAATGAAGGTACTACAGGGTTAGCTGTATGTCCGGCATTGTCCGGCTTGAACATCACCAGAACGGGTGGATTACCATCATTTCAAGCCCCTACAGGTGATGTACATAATACAGCAAAGTGCTTGTGAGCGTTTTTTTCTGTACATGGTCAACTCCTGCTTCGACCTCCACCAAAAGGTCACATTCGTGAGCAAACCAAAGCTTGTGACCTTTTGTACATTTCAAAATATCGAAAATATGGTATCCTGATTTTTTTGTTGGCTGCACTTACTGCACTTGTATCAAATCCCTCTTGTATCCCCTCAGAACAACGCATCCTGTTTTGACCTCCCAGGCGTCTCCTATCGCAAAGTCGACCCCACGCATGCACTGGGCGCACTTGCAGTTGCAGTTGAGCCGACTTGAAGGGGTTGCACCTGAGGTCTTGGGTGCTGGCGCAGGCCAAGCAGCTTTCTTAGACTTGGCTCGGTATACCAACACAGCGGTAGGGAGTTCATTTTCAGCACAGTGCAAGTAAGTAGAAAACAAGTTGTTGGGAGGAGAACTTACGTTGCCAGTTTCTGTTGTTATCTAGAACTTGGGACCTTTTCAGAGACCAGGGTCTAAAGCAATATCATGTTGTAGAGAATATATATGTACACATAATTATACAAATTCATAGAATAACTTTCCTTTACCTCCAAGAGTTTTTTCTTCTGCTGGACTTGAGTGCATTGCCATGTTTCCGACCTTCTTTTACTATTTTTACGGCACTAAGTCACCGAGTGAACATGTTCAGTGCGTCGGCAAAGTGGGAGTTTAACTCCAGGGAACTGTTGGCACAGTTGACATGGTTGAGCTGCTGGCTAGTGGGGTTCATTTGACACATGCTTGACATACTTGATTGGAGTGTGTACTGCCGTCTGGAATCGCAAAAGTGTGCTAACTGTGTCATTTGTGTTAACTGTGACAATTGCGAAAGGCAATTTGCCCACAAACCATTCATATACCCAACCAAACGCAACCAGCACTGGGCTGGCCGGACGGCACGTACACGTCTGGCCGCAGGTCGCTGGTATGTTCCACAAGATTCCACGTGGACTTCAACCACGCTGCGAGGCGTTCAAAGATGCCTCATAGGAAAGCCAGTCGTGACGTTCGGCACAGTAAGTTATGCGGGCATGTCAGGAATCTGAACCATCAATGGGGGTCAAATCCCTGCAGTGGAGGGATGTATTGTTCTGACGCTTTGCAGAATGCAATCTTCACTTATGTTTGATTGTCACCTTGAGGGCTTCTACACCTGTGAAGTTTGATTGATAACCTGCCACTTACATAGAAGAAAGAGATCATCCCTAATTTCTGGAGTTCGTTGCTTGCCACACTCCTTCAATTAAAACAAAAGTCTTGGCCCTCTTAGGATCCAATAACGCCCCTTCCATTTTTCAATTCCTGGCAGGTGCGCTTCCGCCACATCCCAACGTTTCCCCAAGTCCATAAGGCCTCCATGGTTTTTGCCACAGATTTCCACGATGCCCAAACTCCGGATCTGCACAAGCAAGTGAGGGGTCCTCGAGAACTTTCCGCGAAGGTTGGCAGTTGGAAGAGGGGCCAAAACCAACACCTTCTAAAAAAGAAGACCATGATGTGGGTGGGACACATGCTTTAAACTCAAAGTGTCTGACTTGCATGATGGGATGCTAGACTGCTTAAACTGCTTAAAGCAGTCTAATCATGGCCGTTTCAATTTGCATGGGATTGCCTCTACTAACCATGTCAGCGGTTCGATGAGTTCTCACCATCCACATCTTCCATCTATTCCACGCCACAAAAGGGGACCCCAAGTGCCTGGTCCGGGCATCCAGGTCTGAAAGCAATTGCCTGTGGCGGGGAAGGATATAAGCGCACCCCACAAAGGCTTCTCTTGGATACTCGGAACGACACAAAAATTGCACGAGTCTAATCATGGAATTCCCACAAAGCTTTGCCCTGGCTCAATTCAAGAGGTTGGTGGCGAGGTCATTACAGCTTGCCGTGGTGGTGGTGGTGCTATGATAATGTGTGATAAGAAAAACATAGACCTGCCTTATGGGTGACAACATCGATGATGATGATGATGATGATGATGATGATGATGACGATGATAGTTATCATTATTGCTGTTTGTTCTTACTATTGTTAGTGACAGTTGCACTCCTGATAAAATTGCACACATAATATATACACGCTTTATACATACATGTGTGTATAGATAGATTTATAGAGGGGGAGAGTACATTCAGTCACAAGAGCAATGACAGATTCCAATTTACATGTATACATGTGTGCAACATACATCATATATACATATACACATAACCATCCATATCTCTCACTAAAATTGTCTTCATTCTCAACTCAACAGACTTGGGAAGGCAAGCAAGTCTGTGAAGCCTTCAGAAAATGGATGTGCGTCATACTCCAAGCTGTCAGACAAGGTGGTATCGCACGTCATCTCATCTCCCTTGTTTCTCCCTTTGGGGATGATTTTATGGTGCTTTAAGCATAACCTTGCAACCACAGACCACAGAAGACATAATTGCAAAGTCATGTGCTACTTTCTTCCAAGAAGCTGTTCACGTGCGAAGCGGCTTTGCTCAGCAATCTCAAGGTGCCGTAGCTGCGCCTTGGATGGATTGGCTGAGGTCAGCAGCCTGGAATTTTCCAGTTTGCTCGGTCGAGTTTCCTTGGTCTTTGTTTTTCAGTTTCCCCAATCAACAGAAACATCACCGAAATATTGTCGCTTCCGCCTCCAAATCCCTTCGCCGCGGTCCACTGAAGGTCACACCCATGCGGAGCAGGGAAATGGGATACAAGTCTTGGCTTTCAATCTCGTTGCCTTCCATTTTGCTAGATGCTCACAGATAGTGAATGCTAAAAAATAGTCCTAGTTTACCCAATGTTCGTCAAAGAAACTCTTTATCCCACTCGTCATGTTTTGACTGCTTGAAGCATCACATCTGACACTACTAGCATCTCTGCCAGATGATTAGGAGCAGCACAAAAAAAAAAACTTCTGTTTCTCAATGTCCCAAGAGAGTTAGACTGCTGTCTGTTTGAATCTTTCCCTGGATGGCTTTGCTTGATATTTGATACAAGTATACAGCTACATGCTTCTTTGCTCTGCCTTATTGAGACCGACTACAGCTTGAAAAAGAATTGTTGTGCGGAAGCAAGAACCTGCAGGTTGGCCATGTTCAAAGGTGTTTCAGCTCAACAAATTGATCCATGCGAAAACAACGAAGAAATGACGATGTTGTCATAAAGTTAGGAGAACCTCTGTGCTATGCAGCAACTGGGGTCGGCGTACAGGATTACGAACGGTTTGACGCTGCAGCCTGGGTCTCTTGAATTTGGGCCGGTGGCTTCTTTTTGGGAAAGATGGCCCAAGTCAGGTGGTCACCAATTTACCACAGATTTGCATAGAATGCTTGTCTTCCAACCACAGAGCCATTCAGGATCAAAGACTGTTGAGCTCTTGTGACTTTGTTGTGGAGTGGTACAGTACACCCAGCACAAGCCTGCAGTGAGAAGCAGTTTTAGACCACCTCGTGTTGGCACATATGGTATAGCCACCTACTAAACTGACCCTTGGGAGTTGTGCCATCTACTTTCACCCTAAGACTTGTTTTTTCGATATTCTTGGGAGGGACTCCTGCTTCAACTCAAAATTCAACGTTTGAGTTATGGATACAGCACACGGAAAGCCCTGACAAAGGCATCACCATCCAACTACCGCCATCCACCATCCACCCTCTGTGGCCCCCAGACCCTGCTTTGCTTGTGCGCGACGCTCGCGCAGAGGAGGAACCTTCTTCGGCGAATCGAGGAGCCACCATTTTTCTAGATTACTCATAAGATGTAGAGATAGTAATAACCACGATACGATGAATAACGAAAAAGAGCTGTGTGATGCTGTGCATATATCTATCTAATCATTAATTATCAAAGGAAGTTTAGTGGCAAACTTCCGATATACGAACTTTTGGGTAGCCTGACAGGAATAGTAGTCCTAGCA
>OMLO01002679.1_pt1 | contig 14519 bp, 4 predicted proteins | sample 1674811 | NCBI WGS metagenome assembly OMLO01 (sample SAMN06265003, study PRJEB25207) | coral metagenome | isolation source: Coral host | place: Mexico:La Bocana,Puerto Morelos, Mexico | collected 2008-11-13
ACTGATCACAAAAACATTTATAACAGTGTAACCCAGTGGCCTTTGACGTCGTAGATATTGCGGCCCAGTAATGCTGCCCGCTCGTAGACTTTAGACAACAAGAAGTTTAATTAAGCAACCAATGAGAACAGGCACTACTAGCTGCAGGTAAATTACAAGTATACAACGATGCGACTTTAGAACTTACCACGTAACGAGGAGGAGAAAAAGAACAAATCCCAGCAGATTAACAAGCTCTCGCACTGCGTAATTTGCGTAGAAATCCTTTAGCAACTGAATGGAACTGGTGTCTAGTCCGTTATACAACAACCCTGCAGCAAACCTGTAAATAGTAGAACATTCTGTGTCAGTAAAGGAATATTCTTTCTCATCCAAACAGTATTAAGATTGCTTTTCATTCTTCTGCTCTTGTTAAGTACTCGTCATCGTTAGCGCATCTGTCATTTCATCATGTATCTTCGCTGTTATAAGGGTCGTACGTCGTCGCCATTATTATTTTAGTCACCATCGTCACCATATCATCGTCGTCATCATCACCACTATCGCCATCATTATTTTCGTTATCGTCATTATCATCCTCACCCGTCATCGTCATAATACTAAGTACTACCATGATTTAACTTCTTTAAAATGTTGCATCTTAAAGGTAAATCATGTCTGAAGAGCACTCGTTGATATATTACATATAATCCCCGCAAAGCATTGCCAAACTGTTGACATTAGACCAATTCAAATATATTAAAATTCTAACTTGACTCCGAGGGGTTAGGAGCATAAAACAAAAGAAAGGCATCGAGACTGAGGGAAGAATAGTTAATTTCTTGTGTTTTATTCACTTAAGCGTAGGAGCCAAGTTAGAAATTTAGTTAGATATTGGCGTTTTCTGACACCACAATGAAAACGGCACGAAGATTCTGCGGTAGACTGTGCAATTAACTCACTTACGTATTAATTCTATTAACGCACTTACGCATATACAGTGCGAAAACCTGTTTGCCAACTTACCATGCTACTCCCAAGACGACGGTTATTTTCCGCTGTTTTTTGCGTCGAAGAAAAGTGAACCATCTATCTCTTGTTTTCGACTCTGCTGGGAAATGAAAATGTCCCCACATGGTCAAACAATTTCGGTACTTCGAAGACTGTCTTTGGTCTTCATTCACCAATCGCTTCAGCAGGCCTTGAGCTTCATTCGTTCCTTCTTTGGTGGAAGAGTTAAGAAAGGCCCAGCGGGGAGACTCTGGGACAATCCTAAGTAAGGGAACATACAGTTATTAAAGTTAGCAAAGTCCTTACAGCCAGGCAATGGAGGTGCGGTGGTCTAATGGCTAGGGAAGGACCATTATTTTTTAATGGAGGAGGAGGAGGAGGAGGAGGAGGAGGAGGAGGAAGACGGGGAAGTGTGGGGGTGGGGGGGGGGTAGGATAATTAATTACCAAAATAATGGGATGGGAAAAAATAGGAGCCATGGGGAAAAATTAGAGCAAGAGCTTCCTACTCTCCAGATTCTCTTTTTGATGTTAAACAAACTGTTGCAAATGCTACTGCCCAAAGAAATCATGCACATGATAAAGGTGAAGATAAGAATCATGCCCCAGAAAATTCCCTTTCCCCACTCCTTAAAATAAACAATAGTCTGTTCCTCGGTACCCTTGAATACGGATAGAACGGTGTGGGTTCGAGTCAACCTCATGCAAACTCTTGATGCGCAAGTGGCGAAAATAAAGAGCGTGACTGGAATTTGCGACACTTGAAACACGACTTACCTACATAACAGAATGGCAAGTAACAACGGAAACGTCATAGCCAGCATGAGTGATTCTCGCTTTTCGATTATATAGGCGATTCCTGCTAAAGTTACCAAAGCCAGGATCGAGGAGGTCCAGAGAATTAATATCATGATCGCGCGGAGATTGGGACTTACGTACTCAGCTGCCAGAACAAACATGATTGGAACAGCGCCACCTAAAGAAAAGGAAAAGTAATCAATTAGCCTCACGAGACAAAGGCGAGTGACAGTACTGAGGAGTCAGAGGGGACGGGTTTTTTCAATTATTTTTATCGTTCATGAAATTTAAAGGGAGGAAGAAGACCAGGAATTTCTTATTCATCGCCACGCATCTGAAAAGGAAAACACAGTATTCGAAAAGCTAAGCAAATAAAACTGTTACCCTACTTTCATTTACCAGAGAGCAGTTTAAACAAACTAAGGTAATTCTATGTAATCGGATATTTCTGTGTTATGAAGACATGATTGATCGTCGCAGTTATACACACAACTTAAGCAGTCGTGAAATTAAAGCCTAAAAAACATTCAGGCTAGAACGGGATTCGAACCCATGACCTCTGCGATACCGGTGACGTGCTCATGAGAAGTCATGGGTTCCAAACTCGTTCAGGCGTGCATTTTGTCAGGCTTTAATTTTACAACTGCTTAAGTTGTGTGCATAACTGAGATAATCAATCATGTCTTCATATCTTTCTCCGCATTTCAGATATATGATCTTTCATAATTTCATTTGCATTCTTGTGCTGTGTCAGATATTTTGTTTTTTATTCGTAATAGGTATAATACTTCCCCACATTCAAGGAAATACATTCCATTTCATTTCGCTTCTTTTTAGTCTAAATAGATCAACAATGTTATGAAACATTTTACAAGAAACACGAATATATTACATGGAGCCATTAGGCTCTGAGGCGAAATGATAACGTAGTTTTCACATACCTATGCCGAATGCAGCAACACCTCGTAGAACGGTAAACATCGTCATATGTTGAAACAAAAAAGCGCTTGCCAGCCCTCCCAAGAAAACGATAATAAGGGAAATAAACAGAGCTTTAAGTCTTCCAAAGGTATCAGCCAGAAGGCCAAGGACCAAGGCCCCTAGTAACGTGCAAAGGTATCGTACTAACCCAATAGCAAGTTCTTTACTGAACGAAGCACTCTAAAACAAAGACAAACAAATGTTAGTTAATAAAAGAAAACTCTTTGCTTCCTTCGGCTTCTCGAGCAGCTACGGCGCTTAATCCCAAGGGGTGGGTACTCCCAGAAAAATCGTTTGGGGGTGTACGTACTGTGCGTAGGCTGCCCAAAACCCCTACTCCATGCACTTAAGACCAAAATCTGTGATTTTCCCTACCCTATTTTTGACCTGACCAAAAAAATTGATACCCTATTTCAGACCTGTGCAATAATTAGTTACGTAGCTTAGACCGATGTTTATTAATTAGGCATTGTGAGGTGTTTTTGTTGATGGACCTATCAATAATGATGAAAAAGTAGCTTCTTTCTAAAGACTGAACATACCGAGTTCAAGGCAAGAGTGCAAAAAACACCAAAATCAATACCCTATTTCCTCTGGGGCCACCTCCTCCCGGGCTTGATCTGCCTTTATCGACTTGATAAGTATGTAAAAAACAAGTGTGTCCGCGCTTGTTTATCGATGTGTTCAGTTTCATGTCGGTGTCTTTTTACCGAATAATGTTGACCCGAGAACTAGACATAAGCACTTTATTTTATTTTATTTAAGTTAGTGGTATACCCGTTCGGCCGTCTAATGTCCTGTACGTGAAAAAATATTTGTCAGTGTAACAAGTCTGTACGCCAAATGTTGGCCGGCTAAACATGCACAAATAAGAGAAATGAAAACGTAGTAAGTTTCAATCTACAGTCTACAACCGTTTTTAGTCTAGTTAGCATTCAGCTGTAGTTTAACGTACTTTTCAGTCTACAAACTGCTTCGTAATACTAAATGCATAGCTATCCTTGAAAACTAGAGACTTTTCCTTTAAAGATAATGTTTGTGCAAACCTGATCAGTTTCCATTTTTTTGATAATTTTGATGCCATCTTGACTAAAAATGCAGCAAACACGATAAATCATCTCGCCTTTTTGGTACGTTTGCTAGAAAATATCTTGACGCATAATAAAGAGGAATGAAAGCTCGTTCTTCTTAGACAAGGGATGTCTTCGCTTGTCTTCCTCGACAAACATCGGATTTTCACAGAACCATTTTTTTTTTTATTTCAACAGTTCGAGTATCAGTCCGTGTGGTGTAGTCTAGTCCAGTCCAGTATTTTCGTCGATGATCAATGCCTCTGTGTTTGCATCTTTTCGGGGCGATCAGTTGGCCGGCGCCATTGCTGATAGTAATAAACCTGGCGGTTTAATAACTAGCGGCGGTTAACCGAAAATAACATTGACATAGCTACACAGAAGAAGCGGGGTGGGGGGAGAAATCGTGTGGAAGTTAACTTTGTATTTGTTTGATCAGGCCAACAGATTTTGAGATCGACGCTGTTACCGGAAGTAGAAAAATCGACGCAATAACTATTGTTAGTAACAGCTCCAGTCACCTCTGAATAAAATACAACTCTCACCTCTTAAAAACCACATTTATCTTGAGAATTTCGATTCAGAGACACATTTTCCGTCACTTTCAAAACAAAACGTCAAAGTATTAAACTGGTAGCGCCAAAGATCTGAGGTGGGTAGATTGTAAACAAACACGACAAAGACCGCCAAGTGAACATATTTAACATATTTAAAATTATGCTCACAACTGAAAACAAAGCGAAAGCCTTGATCAGCAAAAGGAGTTTCCTTTGAAATAAAAGATAAAAGGTGAATTTAATTCTGAAACGACGATCCGTTATTTTATTTTATAACACTCCTATGATCAGGAATAACTGCTTACCTTGCTTGAAATGGAAATTCGACTAGCGCTGATATTAGTCGCCAGATCTCCAGGATCTCCAGAGTCGAAAGTTATAATGCAGTTCACTGCGCAACAAAAGAAATAATTACGACAGCAAAGAAACAAATGTTAGAAGCAAATGTTAGAAGCAAATGTCACAGAATGTTAGAATCAATTCGATTCAAATTGTCTAACTATATTTTTAGCGTACATTGATCACGAAATGAATATTCAAACTGCGCTGTGAAACACGCCATCAAATATATTCTTCAAAATAATCTCATAGCCAACTTAATGCTAGAATTTTGCTACCAGAACATCCATAATAACGCTATGAATACAATGTTATTTTCTTACGTTTATCAACGACAATCGAGAATGATCCCAAAGGAAAGATGATCAAGAAGTCGAACGCGATCATCGTTACGATTCAAGTAGTTAAAAGAATCGTTGCAATTGAACTCACCAGTCTTGTTACAAGCCCCACTCGCTTCCTCTTCAATGAGAAATCCGATAATCGCCATTTGATATGTAAGAGGAAACATTATTATCGCTAGGAGCGATCCATTTCGGTATAAGACTGATTTCAGCCCCGTAAAGGTTGCGAAGAAGCTGTCGAGTGGAGATGGGCTGGCCATGTTGGTTTCGATAGTCACGTAACGAGTCATGCTCAAGGTGCGTTACATAGCTGAAATCAGAAAATGTAACGCAACAGGAAATAAATAACCCGGTTACTGTGTAATATTTTGATGCCTTCTGTTCCTTCAATCCCCTCTGTATTTAAGGTTAAAAGAAAAGGCGTAAAGGGATTTATGTTGCTGTAGTTCAAAATACCATATACATCCCGTGTGTGTCTTTCCCCCCGATTAGTGTGAATATCTTGTGATCAACTCGCGTCAAGTGCTGCTGATCGTTCGGAAGCTATAAGTTAACACTACTGAACCCTAAGAGTTAACGGAAGTATAAATTTTTCTGGTATAAAAATGTTTTAAACTGCTTAGGTTTTGTGTAGTTCAATGTCAGTTTCAAAGGCCAAACAATGGCCGTTTTTATACTAGAGACGCGTTACCCGTCTGGACGAAGTTATATAAAAGAAAACTTACAAAACTCAAATTAAATTCCCGCCTGTCCTTGGTTAGCGTAATCCAATAATCGGCCTGGACATGAGAAACAAGGAAAAAGACCCATCAGTATAAGACTGCCGAAAAAAGATCAGTAAAATTGCCCACTTCAGTAAAACCAGTTGGGTCACACCGAATCCGACTAACAAGAACTACCAACAGGTTTTTCTTCAGGGCTTTGTTCGGACACATAGCTAACTGTAAACAGGCTAACCGGAGTAAGCGGAGTGATAGAACAAAAAGGTTTTGACTGCCAGCCATTTATTTAGTCTATTTCCCGGTCAGTGTTTTAATAAATGTTTCAATGGTCAATGTGCAAAATTTGTGATGGCCCCAATAGTCGTAATAATGATTTCAATAATCTGACCGCCACGGTGGCGATCACCTAAGATTGCCGTACAACAATTCATAAACTTACAAAATTCCACCACACTGTGGCAATAATTAATAATTAATAATAATTATAAATGCGTGAGAGACAAAATATTGAAATAAAAATAAAAAATAATAATAATACCGGTAGTAAAACAAGGCGCACTACATACCTTGTGCTGTGAGCTAAACGATTATTCAACAATAAGCGCGCTAAATTGATAAACAATAAGAGTTCCCATGACGAGCACGCAATATATCAGCTGGACATAAAAAAATATATATATATAATAACTTTATTCACTCTAGTACTTAACGATATCACCTATCATACTTATATATCACCTATCATACATATCACCTATCATACTTATATGCCAACCTAGAACTAATGGCTGGTGAAACATCGAATTTTTTTGTTTGGCATATGCTTAAACACAGACGATGGCTTCTAGACGATGGAGGATGGAGCACGGAGGATAGGCAATGGACGATCAACGTTACATAAACGCGGGGACGAAATAGATAACGAATTTGTCACGCAATCTTTGATCTGATTTCCGTATAAACACGAGTCACATGAATATTTAGAGAGTGCTGGCAGTCCGTAATAGATGGGGAGTTAACAAACTTCAACGGGAACGTCACTGAGCAAAAGAATAAATAAGACGCACAATTAATGGTTGTGCACGTGCGAAGTAACTCTTGATGCATTTCTTTGCAGTCCTCTGCACTCAGGCTGAAAACAACAACGTCAAATGACCAAATGTTGCGTTGTCTGCAGTACGTAAACCGCGACGGCTATTTGTTTTCAATGTTTATTTCAAATTTACCGCCGTGTTCCGAATTTAGTTTTGCGATTTTAGTTTTGGCAGTGATAAACAGAGTAATATAATATAAATTCATCGTTCAATAGATAAGCAACAGACGTCGCCGACCTCATGACGGCAACCGGAAACGTGAGATGTCTTTCCAGACATTACAACACGTTGTGACCCAGGTTGTGGTCTGACGTTGTCCCGAAGTCGAGAACGTCAGAACGTATGGTTAATGGTTTCACGTTGCGACGAGAACGTGAGTGCTTAATCTTTTCGGTTTTGATCACTTTTAGCTTACTTTAGCTTCAATTTAATGCCGAAACTAGATTAAATTTGCACGTTTGTTTTTTGCTTGAACAATGTTCTGGATGTATTTTTTGGGTTCATATTTTTTGAGAAATGTTTTCCGCATGTGAATAGCTGTGAGCGAACTAAGAGGCCGCTTTTATTCAATAATACCACTTCGAATAATTAGGTTTCTTCTTCGATTTTCTCAACGTATCACTGGTAGTTTGTTATAGCTTGAAATAACATTTATTAATTCCTTCTTCTTGGCGCTTCATTTAAGAAGGTTTAGGTGTGAGTCAGAGGCGACAAGTTCATAGCCCAGCTATAAATTGTTCACTTTGATGATAAAAGAATGAAACTTTGGCAGATTACTACCTTCCCTACAAAATCCAGTTAAAATTCTCTAATGGTGAGAAGAACTGTCCCTACCTTCAATCGTCAACATGGAAACGAGACTGAAAATAAAATACATTTAAATGTATTTATACAAGGCTAAAAAAGTTAAAAATTGCAAAATTAAAAAGGTTTGAAAAACTCAACAAGTTCACTAATTTCAATTTCATCTTTATAATCCTGTGGCGTTGATTACATTGGCGCGAGACTGTGAGAAACCTAGCAGTACGAATTGCGGAACATTCAAATCCTGCTCACACCTCCGAATCTGCAAAAGACCTGCGGGAATACCCATCACATTCGTGTTCTCTCCTCAGCACAGACATTCCACAAGCGTAGGATCGTTGAGGGGCTAATGATCCAACAATTCCGCCCCAGTTTGAACAAAGAAGTTATTTCGTTTGTCTCCAAACTTTTCCCAACGGGAATTGCATAAGATATATATATGCATGCGGACGGTCATTTTTAACCCTGATGATGGCAAACAGCCGAAAACGTTTGGTTTAAACTTTTTTAATTTAACAATTTTTAACTTTTTTAGCCTTGTATAGATACAAAATCCATTTAGGTTTTAAGGTATCTTGGGTAGTTTTTACAAGGGGACTTTTCGGAAGTAGAAAGTTTTGTAATCCATGCTAATCTAAGAGACTTAATTATGTATCTAGATCCGCCATTACCTAACATTAATTATGACATTGCGGGCCATCATATCCGCAAAAATTGCGTGACAAGTCGTGTCCCCGCGTGCGTTTGTGTGACATTGCGTCACAAAAGGTTAACACATAATTAGTTAAAATTATCTCATTTTCAAGAAAAAAAAATACTTTTGGAGGTTTGCGACGTGGACAAATTTTGCCCCGTCCACACTACTCCCGAGAAATTTGAAAATGGCGTTTTCACTCTGAAAGCACATCAAATGTTTTCCATGCACACTACGCAGGTATTCTGGATTTGTGTTTGAAGACTGATCACATGTTTGTCGTGACGTCATAACCTCAGTCGCGGAGGTTTCCATAGGCCGTCACAGAATTAATGCCCACAGTCATAGCTGCACGCGGCTTTCCCCGGCAGATAGAGTCTCCATAGACGCGTACTCCCATAACTTAAATAATTTGGTTAATAATGAGTTGTGTCTACAAGATCGATTCGCACAGCATTCACTGGGCGGGACATACGTTGAAATAAGAGCCTATTCTCTGTACAATCAGCTGGAAATACGGTCAATGCTCCTTGCGATTTAGTGAATCGTATGCGACCGTGAACGAGTGTTGGCTTGCTTCTTTGGCTTTTATCCAGATACACTTCCGCAAAGGTTTGTATACGTTTTCGTAAAATCGTAGCACAGAAGTTTAAAAATCAAAATTATCAGAGAATGGGAAATATTATGTAACAAAACTCCATTTTCACAATTCCATGATTTGACACTTATCGCACTCTTCTGGATTATTTTGTTTCACACTGTTCAATTGGTAACCCATTGAAGTCATTGAAGAATTCTGTCCGCTGAAATGCAGTCAAAAAGTCAAAATCGATATTTCCTTGTTTCTAACATTTTTTTCCACGCTTGCTTTTTTATTATGCAGTAAATTGCGGAATTATAACGTCGGACTCTGAAGACCTGGGCCTGATATCAGTGGAATTTCAAATCATAATGGGAAGGTAGGCCTGTTTTTAAACCATAATTTTATGAAATGCAAATCAAAATCACCGTGTCAGGAGAATTTTACCTTTTATCCTTTCTTTTTTCAAACTAGCCTTGTTTCATGGATCAACCTTTTCGCTTTGTTTTCACTTGTGAGCATAATAAAACGGATTTACGTTCACTTTGAAACAATACTTTGAAGCAATTGGCCTTTGTTTTATAGTTTGTTTATATCTCGCCACCTTAGATCTTTGGCGTTGTTAGTCTTATTCTGTGACGTTTCTTCTTTACTAAGTTAAAAAAGAAACGTTCTCTAAATATTCTCATTCGATTCTCATTATTAGCATATGCGCTGTTGCATGTTGCAAATCCCCAGCCGAAACAGAGGTGAACGAAGCTACAAGAACTTCCAATTACACCATAGCTGAACCACGTAACGGTTGCTTCGATGTTGTGGTGAATTCTGAAGCTACCACCGGTAGCGCGGAATTTGAGAGATGCCCTCATTGTCATGACGTCTTTCCTCTGCCGTATTTGGTCGATCATGCACACAACTGCACTGGTAGTGTAACGGCACGTAACGGCTGCTTCGATGTTGTGGTGAATTCTGAAGCTACCACCGGTAGCGCGGAATTTGAGAGATGTCCTCATTGTCATGACGTCTTTCCTCTGCCGTATTTGGTCGATCATGCACACAACTGCACTGGTAGTGTTTTAGAACTAAATAAAGCTATAAAAACTGCAATCGCGACAGGTCCTTTATCAATCAGTCCACCAACTGAATGTTCGATAGCCTCTTACGATTTACCAAAAAAATTGATGAGTAAACCTTATCCCAAATGGGAAAGAAAACACTTCCCAAAGAGCAGAAGCAAAGGAACTAGTACAGTAGAAGAGTTCCAAGATGACCCTGCAGTTTTACCCGAGCATTTAATTCAAATGAATGACCTGAGCACTAGATGGACCATTGAAGATGACTGGAGCACGCATAGCTTGGCAACCTCCCGAACAACAAAGAATGAGAGTACTGACAGACAGGCAGAAGATTCTAAAGGCCTAGAATGGATATCTTCGCCATGTTCATATTATGACTGTGAAGAGCAATGCCTGTACTGCTTGCAAATGTTTGCTGTGAGTGTTCTTGTGGAACACGCTTGCAACTGTCCAAGCCGCCAAGAGGTAAAGTATTTTACACCCGGTTTCAAGGTTGCGTGCTTAGGCGACATCTTTCGACATGCTATGTCACCCTATGTAGGTACAACGGACTTCGTTACAATCAAACTCGAATTTTAGTGATGAAAGACCGATTCATTTGACATCAAACTAAGGTTAATTAGGTGTATTAAGAAGTCATTCCAGGAAAAATAATCAACTGTTTTGAATGTTTACATCTGGCGAATATTTAAAAAATCGCAGCAGCATAATTCTGCCTGTAGTCCGGCCCTATTGAGGGCCAATCGACTACACTCTAAGTGTAAATCCTGTCAATCGGGAAGTATGCAAAGCACACAGCTAATAACCAAAAAATTTCCCGTTTCACAGTTAAACGGTCCTTCAGACGTTTGCATGATAACTTGTCGAAAGAGTCTCATGTACTTTCTCATGTGCTTTCATGTACTGAAAACTGAAAACGGGTGTAAGGAAAATGTTGACCCTTCATATTTACCTTAAGTGAAAATGAGCGGTAGTCGTATTGGTAGAGATATTTGGGCACAAATTATTGTGATAGCGTTCATTAATAGTAAACATTAAAAAGTAATAAATGCCAAGCCAAACGAGAAGGAGTTCGGAGAGTTAAAGATGCCGTTGTACGAGATTTCAATCCTGAATCATAAATCTTAGCAGGTCGAGGCAAAACGAGAAAAAGCTATTGAGCAGCAGGTTCAACTTGTCATCATTTCTATGATAGATAGCTTTGAGTTACTACTCGGACTAACTCAATAATCAGAGTGAATATATAGTTAATTCTTTTTCTTTTAGTCAATAAGTTGCAACGTCAAACCTTTCCAACAACGTCATTTGTCTATTGAGCATTTTCCCGCGCTTTTCGTGTGCTATACCTTTCATCAAATATGTTTGATGGCCCTTTAATCACTAGATTATTGCGTGTTGCTTTGCCCACTCCATTGCAGCGTTAAAAAAGGCTAGTTAAACTGTCCGACGTTCACCATTACAACAATCCTCTTCAATTCCAGCTTAATCTCTGATTTTTCGCAGAATTCAGCAGATGAACTGACTGACTTTGGGCAGTGCTGTTACTGTCTACAGACACTTCCCTTGAAAGACGTATTGAATCATGTACCCAACTGCGACCACAAAACAGTCTCTAGTTCAGGTATATTTTTTTGTTTAAGAAAAAACAATGTTTGCTGTGTTCTCTTCGCCTCCACCGCCAATGTCAGCAAAAAAACAAGTTTTGTATTTACTATTTTTTACTTATCGGAGAGGGTTGAGCTTTGGTAAGAAGTAACACTTTCAGAAATGCCATAACCGTGGAGATCTTTAATAACGTACTTATGTCCGAAAATTAACTAAAACGGACAAGTATTATAACAATAGGTTCGGAAAAAATTGAAAGGAGCAATCTATTATTTAAAGAATGCTTCTTTGAAATGTCAGCCATAACAATACCTGAGTCTTGTCAATGGTTACTTTTTTACAGGAGATGTGTTGGAGAGATGTATACACTGTTTTAAGGACTTTCCTGTCAGTGAATTGATCCATCACTCACAGAATTGCAGAGGAGGTATGTCAGGACCAAGAGAGAGGTTCCACGGATTTACGCCTTCTGTCCACGACGTAAGTTAGCACAACTTAGCTCACTCCTGAGCACGCATATACGCGTGCTTTATGATCGTGCTTTTTTTTTTAGGAAATGTGACCTTATCGATATTTTCAATAAGCATTTATTGGAGCATGGATAGATATATCCGTGCAACAGTTTTAGATATCGATAGCATTCCGAAGTAGCAAATTGAAAATTTGAAAAAGGGTCCGAAAATGGTGGTAAAATGGCCCATTATGCCTATAATTTATTTTTTTGGTCCCATTTCTAGGCTTTGCCCATAATTAACACCCAACCTTTTACGGCAGCCAGAAAGAATATTCAAGCGGGTTGCGAGAGTAAAAGTTCAGAGAAAAAGAAAAAGAAAGAGGCAGGAAAAATATTCCAAACGGGCAATCGCAAAAAAACTGTCCAAATTTTGTCTTATGCGCGTACCCCAGGTTAAAATAATATACATTTTTGTACCTAATCTTGGGGATATTTATCTGATCGCTTTTCGTAAGGCGTGCCCAGTCCAAAACTATTTGCGCCTTGTAATCTAGATGTTGATTCGTTCCTGCTCAGTTCTTTACCACAAACCTTCATTTCTTATACCCTGAGGCCAGTGTATCCCCAGGATGGACCGTAAGCATTTGTTGACAAAGGGCTGCAATTTGTTGGAGGTTGCTTTTGTTACTCTCCATGTCTCTGACCCATACAAGATGACAGATTTCACGTTGGTGTTAAATATTCGTAGTTTTGTCTGTCTGGATATCGTTTTAGACTTCCACACAGGACTCAGAGTTATGAAAGCAGATCTCGCTTTGCTGATTTTCAGTTGAATGTCCCGGTCTGACCCGCTATCCTTGCTGATGTTGCTGCCAATGCAGGCAAAGTCTTCTACTTCATCAATTTCTTCCTCACTCAATTATAGCCTTCTGCATTTATTGTGTTAATCCTCATCCCCTTTGTCTTCGATTTGTTGATCCTAAGACCCGCCTTCGCTCGGATCATCCGTGTTATCTTGGAATGCATGTCTTGACATCTCATTATTCAGTCAATGACCAACAAGAGCAGAAAGGGCGACAACAAACATCCCTGGCGAACTCCGGTGAGCATCTCAATCAGTTCTGAAAGGATTCCATTGTGGATGACTCTGTAGCTGCAGTTGTCGTAGGTCTTCTGCGTAAGAGTGATGTGCTTCTCACAGATCTTCGCGAACAGCTCGTCGAGCATCTCTGTCGAGGTCCTTAAATCTGCCTTGATGCCTTCTAGTGTTGACACTGTACTAGTAAATAACTAAAATTAATGCATATGAAATACGTTGCTTTTGTTGGAAAATACCATCTGAGCTAGAACTGAATGATGGTAATAATGCTGATTTATCTTTTCTTTATATTTCCTCACCAACTGGCCAAAAAACTGTGCTATTGTTCTCCAACCTGAAATTAGGCGGCGTCCCTAGGGTCAACCAGAGGTGGCAGCTCTATAGGGGCTTGTCAGGAATTAGCCTGAGGCTAAGTAGAAACGTCAATTTATTCAAATATAAACGTGTTGCAAGGCCATGGATTTCTTTACGGACTAATACACGAAAACATCGTCAATACTTGTACACAGACGCAAGCACTCTACGAACCGCTATAAACACGTTTTCCATTCTCTTTTGCAAGGGGCCCTGTACCCCCAGAAATAGATGGAAAAATCTCTGACAGGCTACATGGATTCACTTGGTCAATGATAAAGTTGCGTTTAAAAGTTTTTTTTTATGGGTAAGAACTTTCATTTTCGGACTCTCATCTGTCGACGCCATTCCCAAAACTACTTGTATTAATATTATACGTGTATTAAGCGGCATGAGGGCCTGTTAGGAGTTGTTTTATTTACAGTATACTACTGGTTTCCAAAACTGGCCGCTTTGTTAACAGACGCTGGTCGCTTTAAAGGTGCCCTCTTAATAATAGTTCGACTGTAGTCCTCACCAAAATTTAGAAAGTTGAAATTTACCTAAATTTTCTGGATTAATTAATAATTTTTTATAACATACTTTTTTTCATAATTTATGACTCCTGCTTTCAGTTGAGTGCCATCTCATCAGCCGCCATCTTGAATGACACACAACACAAAGCTTTAGACTACGTCATCAAACGCTCAGCCCAGGACTCCAAGAGTGTTGCCTCAGCACTACTTTCCCGAGTTCAGCGCTTGGGTTACAGTGAAAATGACTTGAAAAAGTATGTCTTGGAATTTGGAGATATTTATACTGATGTCCTCATACGATAAAGGCATTATCGCAAAATTTTCTTGCATTTTACTCCACAGGACTTTACAGTGGGTTCGAAGTGCCTCGCCTATCATCATCCACATTAATCTCGATAAAGTGTTAAAATTCCTAGTTGAAGACACGAACTATCGAAACCGTTT
>OMLO01002680.1_pt1 | contig 14515 bp, 8 predicted proteins | sample 1674811 | NCBI WGS metagenome assembly OMLO01 (sample SAMN06265003, study PRJEB25207) | coral metagenome | isolation source: Coral host | place: Mexico:La Bocana,Puerto Morelos, Mexico | collected 2008-11-13
GACGACGACTACTACTACTACTTCTACTAATACTACTACTACTACTACTACTACTACTACTTCTACTACTTCTACTTCTATTATTACTACTACTACTACTTTTGCTTCCTACTACTACTACTACTACTACTACTACTACTACTACTACTACTACTACTACGGACTACTGGCTACTAACTACTTACTACTTGCTACTTGCTACCTGCTACTTGCTACTTACTACTTGCTACTTGCTACTTGCTACTTACGACTTACTACTTACTACTTACTACTTACTACTTACTTACTACTTACTACTTACTACTTCCTATTTACTACTTGCTACTTGCTACTTAACTACTAACTACTATCTACTAACTACTTGCTACTTGCTACTTACTACTTACTACTTACTTCTTCCTATTTACTACTTGCTACTTGCTACTTGCTACTTACTACTTACTACTTACTACTTACTACTTACTTCCTGCCAAGGCAGAGTCGCCGAATCCTAAGCTGCCAATGATCCGGAAGAGTGGGCCGAAAATGAACGGAAAAATACCCAGACGTTGCTGCTGTTCGAAAGGCGAAGCTGGAGGGCCGCCTGTATTCCACAAGGTGGCCTTCCGACGCAGCAAAGCAGTCCGACTTTGCGAAGCACGATGAAACTGAGCGGCAGCAAGCTGCCACGAAGCACGGAAGCTACAGTTGCGAGGTGTGTGGGAGACATGTAATTAAACTGGACCAACTTGACATGAGTCACGTCACTCTCGACGAGGAACTTTTCAATGATCAGACGCGGCTTGCGGCTCAAACAACGCCGCCACGCTGAGTCTGAGACGCTGGCAGGTGGGGCTTGTCGGGTTGGTCACTAACTTTAAACTAATTTCAGACATTAAAAACTATTATGACATTCGTCTGGCTTAGTCAGACATGGTCCACGGATCAACTGACTGAGCATTGTCTATGGACAATGATGAAGATGGTCCACGGATCATTTCAAATTGAAATCATTTGTCCAAGGACAGATTGCCGACAGATCGCTGCACTGTCTACGGACAATCAGGACGGAATTACATTGATCCACGGATCAAGAATAATTATGAAATTGTCTACGGACACACTAATTAAGTTCCGTCCACGGCTCGAAAATCATTATTTCTAAAGGTAAAAAAGTTTGTGTGTCAATTTCAATTGAGATTTGAATTTAGCGTTCAGAACACGCCGCCCGGACACTGTGCCTCAGGTGGAGTCATGCCTTCGTCCTCTGAATGAAAGAAAAATGAACGGAAAGATGACAAGGAGCGCTGCCGTAAGCGGCGTAGCCGCAGCAGCGGACGAGACAGCGACAGGCGCGGCCATCGCTCGTCGTCGCAGGACAAAGGGCGTCACGACCACGGTCGTCGAGTCTCAGAAGCAGCCTGGCTGAAGCGCCAGGCAAGCCAGTTAATTCTGACTGCTGAAAGCCCGGCAGGACGAGCTGCTCCGACAACCGGGGCCGGGGAGTCTGGAAAATGCCTAGCGGGCCAAATTTTTGAAGATTATTATGAAGATCTTGTAGCAAAGTGCAAAGAATCGGACGCTGAGATTCCGGATCCTGGTCCTGTTAACCAGGTTGGTCTGACCACAGCACGCGGCAGTGAACCTTAAGCGGCCAAGCCCACCCCCGCACCACCTACTAAGACTGTGGTTTTGAACTTAAAGAACTTTATGTAGTTATCTGCTTTGTAACTCTGTAGGAAGTTATGTGCAAGTAGCTTATAAATATGTTGTAATTTGTGTATTTGTAATAAATGTTTGTATCTTTTTGTATCTAGATTTAAATTTCTAGGCTAAGTAAAAAGGTTACCTTTACATGGGACACTTGTAGAAGTTATGTGCAACTAACATAAGTCAACATAAGTTTTAATGTAGAGTTAGCTTGAACTGAGGAAAAGTTATCCTAAAACTTAACAAAAGTTACAAAAAGTTATGAAAAGTTATGAAAAGTTATAAAAACTTATAAAAGTTACAAAAAGTGAGAAAAAGCTTGAAACACTGGGTTCTCGCAGCTGACAGGAAATGACAGGCATTGGCTCGATAAAAGTGTCTGCACAGGTTCAGCTGAATGACATTTTTGACCAATGCAAGATATCAAGTTAGCTTGAGAAGGCAAGGTCAGAAATGACAAAGCCCGAAAAGGCAAGGTCAGAAATAACAAAGCCTGAAAAGGTAAGGTCAGAAATGACAAAGCCTGAAAAGGCAAGGTCAGAAATGACAGAGCCTGAAAAGGCAAAATCATCAATGATATTGTCAAGAAGTTTGGTAAAAAAAAATTGCAAATATAAATATTTTTCATTGTAATCTTTTAGAACCATATAAAAAAGACTTTGGAAAAAGCAAAGAATGTTTTTTTCAAAAAAAGATCAAAAGATACTTATTTTGAGAGATAAAAGAACTTTGAAAGAAAACAAAGTTCAGCAAGTTCAGAAAAAATCAAAGAAAAAGTATTTGAAAGGGAAAGAAAGTTCAGAAAGTTCAGAAAAAAAGTTCGGAAAAGATGTGTTTAAAAGGAAAAAGAGATCAGAAAGTTCAGAAAAAAAGTTCGGAAAAGATGTGTTTAAAAGGAAAAAGAGTTCAGAAAGTTCAGAAAAAAGTTCAGAAAGTTCAGAAAAAAAGTTCAGAGAAGATGTGTTTGCAAGGAAAAGGAGTTCAGAAAGTTCAGAAAAAAACAGTTCAGAAAGTTCAGAGAAAAAGTTCAGAAAATAAATGTTTGAAAGGAAAAAAAGTTCAGAAAGTTCAGAAAAAAAGTTCAGAGAAGATGTGTTTGAAAGGAAAAAAATCAAAAAGTTTAGGAAAAATCAAACAAGGCAAAAAAAGTTGAAAGTTTAAGATGAAAGATATCTTTCGTTTCAACGAGCTCAAAATTTAGTAATGCAAAAACCCCCAAAAAAAACTTCATTCCCAATAAAAAACTCCAGACTTTCAAAGATCAAATAATCAGATGATCAAATGACAAAATAAAATTCGAAAAAAAACATGTCTGAGAAGGCAGTAACTGTACCGGTTTCTTGGATGCAGGACAAGGAAAAACAAAATCATCCATGTGTCCAGCTTTCTAATTACATGTCTCGACAAGTCTACAAACAAAAATCGGTGGCCAGTGAAAATATTTCAGGCTATTTTCAAAATAACTCCACTGTTTGTGATTTGTTCCCGGAAATTTGAAATCGATTTCAAAAAACTTACAAAAACTTACAAAAACTTAGGAAAACTTATATTCTACTTATCTTGAACTGAAGATGAACTTAAGATAAGTTCCATAAAGGTAAAAAAATACGTCTTGTAAGTATATTTGTATGTCCTTTAAGCCTCTAAACTTCCCTAACTTCAAAACCACAGTCTTAGTAAGGGCGGCCAGGTTGCTGATGTCACACCGACGCCTAAGGCACGAAGTCCAGGTCCATGGACTGATCAAGAGGGCCAGGTCAATCTCGTCGACCGTGGACCGGTACAGCCGTTACACCTGCGAGGTGCGCGGGCGTCAAGCGGGTGGTGGTGTTACTCCCAGCACTGAAAGTCTACCAACAAGACGAGCGAAAGCAGTGGAGCCAATGCTTAGCAGATGGCCAAAAATGGTCCCAGAACCTTTGGCAGAACAAGGAAGAAGGCCCTTCGGATGCAGCAGCTCTGAAAAAGAAAAAAGGGACACCACCCCCTGTAGTAAGAGCGGGTCCACAACGCAATCGGCACCGGAAAGACGACCAAGATCCCGATCCTGAGCGCCTCATCGTCCAAGGATGAGGGTGGCAATCTGCTCCTACAGAGAGTTATCGTCGTCCAAGTGACAAACATGGACGAAAAACAAGACACCAGCACCAAGGTCCGGGTCTCCAAAAAATTAGAGCCGGCAGTCGGGGGCATAGCGGTAGCGCAGGATGTGCAATAACTTGGTCCTCGCCTTCGGAAAAAGTGGAGCGCAAACTTGGGCGGGGGGTGAAGGTCAAGAGAATACATTAATATGGAAAATGAAGTTCAATATAAAAGTAACATGAATTTTACGTAAATGATGTTGGATAAAGCAAATCCCAAAAATAACAGAAGGTGACACCCCAAAAGCAACAGGGACAACCCAAAGAAAAAACAACATAATAGCAGAAGGTGATCACCCCAAAAGCAACAGGGACATCCCAAAAAGAAACAGAGGCACCACAAAATAGCAACCTAATAAAAACAAAAGGTGATCGCCCCAAAAACACCAAAAGCAACAAAAAATAACGCATGACACCCTCAAAAGCAACCAAGCAACCACTAAACAACGCAAAAGTTTTAGCAGCTGTAAAGTTGCTCGAACAAAGTCTGTTTTGAATTTTGACCTCAGAAAAGTTTCTTGTCTGAAACAAACCTTTTGGTGGCGAAGGTTTTGAATTTTTGCGCACTGCCGCTTGCAACAAACTTGGGCACATTATGCGAAGCAATTGGATTGCCATCTACTCGCGCAAAAGGTTTGTTTTGCAGCGTGAAACAAGGTTTTGCAGCATGAAACAAGAAATTCAAGAGCTGCCAAAAAGTTTGTTTCTACTCCCAAAACAAAAGTTTCGGTTCAAAAAAGGCTTGCTTTCGACAAACTTACAAATTTTTGCCAGCATTCCTAATGAGTCTCTCCATTAATAGTCACGCAAAGTCCCACCCGTCAAGTCTCCAAGTCTCTGACGTCTGGCCAGGCAGGTGGAACGTTAAAAGCCACAGACAAATCCGGGAAAAGCCTGGCAATATCTATACCGAATTGCGGCGTATTGGAAGCAAAGTCAGAGCAAGGAATGACTCGGGCATAGTGCTGCAGTTCAACAAATCAAGAACAGCTTGACCTGAGCATCACCACCCACCCCTTTAAGGCTGTGGCTGATGCAAAGGCCAATGTCTGTCCCACCTCACTTACATCGCTACGTCCCGCCATCCCTGCATTACCCCCATATCTCCTTTCTATTCCTGATGGCTACTTTATTGGTTTCTCAACCGAGTTGCCAGGCTTTGTTGCATCATCATATTCCCTCCGTCGTTTAATCAGGTCTTCAGGATTGCAAACCATATTGCAATGATTTTGGATTCCGGAAAAATCACAAACTTTCGTGTCAGGGTTCATCAAGCTGGACCAAGGCCATGACTCTGGCAGGCGCACTCGCAATTCCAGGCCAACGGGAAAGCGGCCCGAAGAGAGCCACTGGCAAAGGCCAAAACGGTGTTGATGATCACCAGCAAAAAACTAAGAAAGAGAATATGGGAAAGGGACACGGAAGCAAGTAAACATAATATTGCAGGACAAAAGCTTAACAGGCTGGCTCAGGTTGAGTAGTGAGTTTGGGTGCTGAAGGCTCTATATAACATTAACACGAACAGATAATAGATTTTACGATGCTAGCATACTCAAGTATACTCCCGCGTCACCTCGAAAACGGACTGTGCAAATGGCAAATATCTGAGACCTGACCTCGTGCATGGTCCGACCAAGAAGTGGCCCAAACTCCTTGCCATTTTGGCGTTTCGATGCTGAAACACCATTGTAACATGCAGAAGGAAAGCCCTCGCACCAGAATTCAAATAGGCTCCATAAACCACTTGGGCTAAGCAACTGAAAGAATTAATTTTTCGGTGAAAGAACGCTTTTGTGTTTGTCCAGCTGCAGGTCCCAAAGTTTGCACTAGTATTTGTTAGTTTTTACGCCAAAAACTGTTTGCGGTTAAGAGCTGCAAATTCCTGAACAATCTCAGGGAACATAGAAGCTTCAACGGATGGCAACGCAAAGGTTTCCTGACCAACACTATCGAGGTAGAGCCATGGAAGCCTCAGAGTTCCGTGCGGAAACCCAGAATCTTTCCACTAAGGCAAGAATGCCCGCATGCAGAAAGAGAAGCATTGTCAAAGAAAGTTTAGGTGAGAAACTTCCCGGTTGCGGAAGTTTAAAAACGCCAAGAATTCAGCAAAGTAACACCTGAGTGAAGTAACAGGTCAACAACAGTTCCGCCAAGCAACACTCCAGTCAAGTAACAGTTCAGTAACAGCTCAGTCAAGTAACAGTTCAGCAACAGTTCAGTCAAGTAGCAGTTCAGTCATGTAACAGCTCAGTCAAGCAACAGATCAGTCAATTGACATCAGTCCCAAATCACTCACATCTCATTTGTCATAGCAGGATGAATCGTGAGAATTCGTGAGAGTCATTTTTTGTGCCAGGCGCAGTATCCGGTCCAGTCATGTTGGAGCTCTTTTTTCGTGGCAGACGCAGCAGTTGGTGATGTTGCAGTGCCACTTGTCGTGGCACACGCAACATTGAAATGTTGGAGTGTCACTTTTCGTGGCAGGCGCAGCGTTAACTGAAATTTGGGTAGAGATAGCCGGAGCGCAAAATGTTTTAACTTTCAATACAAAATGCGTCTCCGAATTGCGAAAAGTAACTTCGGCGAACGGGCTGGTGCGAGATGACGGATGATGCTCGAGTGATGATGCTCGGGTTTAGGGGACGGAAGATGCTCGGAACATGGCCGCATGATGCTCGAGTCGGCCGCGCACTGTAAATGACGCTTCAACTGTTTTCGGCAAATTTCTCTTAGATTTTGGGGCGCAATTTTGCGTGGCAGGCGCAATATACTTGGTATTACTTGGTCAGGTTGGAGGGCGATGCCTGTTTCTCCGCGCAGTGTAAATGACGTTTCATACTTGGAGGCCCACCCTGTTGAGTAAATGGTTAGCAAAGTTAGCAAAGGGTTAGTCAGTTTACAACATGGTTAGCAAGCTTAGCGTAAACTAGTTAGCGCGGTTGCCAAAGACTAGTTTAGAGAGGTTAGACAACCAGTTTAGGCGAGTTTACGTAAGCTGGCTAAACTGGTTGGCGGGCCCGGGGTAACCTGGTTACGTAGGCTGCCTAACCTGTTTACTTAACCTGGCCAAGCCTGGTTTTTCATTGGTTTGCTGGACTGCCCAAAGTTTTTGCTGTACCGATCGACATGAGCGAAATGCTTCGGCCATGGTTATAAGCAAGGAAGAGATGACACCAAAACCTGCATGTTACATGCCAGCGTGTTGTGGACATGTATGCATGCTCACCAAAGGCTTCACACTTGGAGCTTCTCCACGCAGCGTTTCGTGCATGTGTATTCGTGGACTTGTATATAGAGTGTTCGTATAGCTAGAGAAATTATATACGTAATTTTTGACTTTGTTGTATATATAGTAGGTATATAATTGTTTTTGTCTTTTGATGCGACGCGGAAAAAAAACGAGAATTAAGCATGAAAACACGATGTATAGATTTTCAATGTGAAATTCCATGGATTTGTGAAAGTCCCATGTCTTTTTTAATGATGCGAATGGCAAGAAGCTCAGGTTTCAATAAAAATATATATAGACCTTTGCCCTCGTCAGAGGAATAATTCTGTGTTCCTGCAAATTCTATATATAGTTCTGCCGGAAAAAATGCATATATTTTTCATATGACAAACCTGGATTTTTGCATTGTACTTCCCAACTTAAAGCTTTTTCGTGAAGTGTTTCGGAGCTTGTTTACATCTATTTCCTACTGTTTTGTTTAAATGTTTCAACTTTTAATGCTTCTCGGTTTGGGACAATGAAACTGGGTGTGCATACATGATGTTTGAAAAGGATTGCATGGCCATCAATTTGGAAATGTAGAACCACTTTATTTGCATCTTCCTTACCAACCCAACATGGCACATAGCATATATAGTATATGCACTTCGAACACATCGTCATTAACCACGGATTTCATTGTATACAGCTACAAAAAGAACACTTATCAAAGGAAGGTTTTGTTGGAAATTTTCAAACGTTCCAGTCTCATGACGTATCATATTTACATATATCTAATTATCATTTACATAAATCTATATATATATATATATACATATTACCCCTTCACACTTGCACCGCTTGGCCAACGCAAACGGCTGGTGGCATCTTCGCCTGCAACGTGCAGGCATACACGTTTTTTTGGGGTTCGTGGTCTGGGTCGTGGTTTCTTGGAAAAAAGGCTTCATATGTTGTTTAGGTATCCCGTGATTGTGATCCCAGGGACATTTATGTTGTATAGATAAGTTCCCTGATTTCATCCCTGCATCTATGTTTCATTGTGATCATCCCTGCATCTATGTTTCATTACGGTTCCCGTGATTGTGATCATCCCTGGGAATATATATGTTTCATTACGGGTCCCGTGATTCTGATCATCCCTGGGAATATATGTTGTATAATTGATGGCCCCCCAGATTTTGAGCATCATTCAACATGTATTTTCGAATTGCAAATAGCTAACAAACACCCTTGATTGCAAAACAGGTGACATACTTCCGTGGGGGTTGTGGTGCGGCGGGTTCAGAGATGTTTTTTATTTAGCGTGAGAATTATTTCAACATATATGGCAACATGATGAAGTGATATTCCTTCACGTTTTCCATGTTTTTTGCTGTATGATTTTAGGCCAGAAACCAAAAGGATCACACATTCTGACCGGAAACTAAAAGGATAACACATTCTCAGACTTACATAACCATCCAAACTTCCATCAGCGAACGGTCAAAAGAGTTAAGACTATATAATACATCAATGTTCCCATTAAAGTTGCTTCAGTCAGGGTGAAACACATGATACCGGGAATGAAAATTATGTAGTACAAGCTTTATGTTGTTGTGAAAAATGGATGAATCTCTTCCATACACACATATATATATATATATATCACAACCTTCCAAAAAGTAATAAGTCTCGCCAAAGATGTTTTCTGCAATTGTGTACTTAAACAAAATTGGATGGCTCAGCAAAAACAGCAACACTGGGAACCTTAAGCGAGGAACAAAGGTCGGGGTTTTCCCATGGACAGGGCGCTGAGTTGCGCTCGTTTTTTTGCGGACTTTTTATGGCAGGGCAATGTTGACATGCTCGCTGCATGTGAGATGCAAAGTTTGATCATCAGGTCGTGATGCACGGGCACTCCATGCCCTGTATAATCAACATAAATATTGCAACATCGATATTATGGACAAGTAAAGTATACTACGGAATGACCTGCACATTTGTTCCAGTCATGAACGTAGGAAAAGATTTGTGAATCCATGAAGATGGAATGATGGAAAGATCTGTACACATGCGGTACACATTGGATGACACACTCTCCAACGCAGAAACAACGCTCATATCAAATGGACCATCGTTGTTGACCTTCAGTTGCATGTGCAACCAAAGTTCAGCCACAAACCTGTTAGTCCCATCATCACACAGCACAACATCCTTTTTGCAAAAAAGTTGATGGTGAATCAATGCTCCCTCACTGACAGTAAGCTCAGTATTTGCATCGAGAGGAAGCCCAAAGTGCGACCACACATGCTGGGTCAGTTGACGGTCAGCAGGCTGTGCATTGATCAATTCCACGCCAGTCTTGAGGTCAAACTCCATCAGCTGACACTTCGCCATCAAAACCAGCTCCTCCAACAAGCTACGCTCCCACGCGAGCGAAACCTGCGCCGACATCATGTTGTTGGCGAATTTTTTGAGCTCCCTGTGTTTCCGTTCGTGTGTCCAACAGCTAATCAAGAGACCCATTCGTCTCAGTTGTTCCGACATGTGCAGACTATAGTGCACTTTGGGCTGGAAAGCCTTAACCCCATGGGACACCAGTCTGTGGGCAAGAAATGCCTCGGACGCTGCAAGCAGTTGTGCCGGATCAACTGTCTTGAATCTGGCTTCCAAAAGAATATCGAGGACTTTGCACAGAGCCAAGTATGAGTTGACCGCCCTCATTTCTGAAGCATCGAACTGGGCCATGTGCAATGTCAAAAAAGAACGTAAGCATGGATACAATGAAATCCCTTCTGATGCAGAACACTTAGCAGCATCTCCGCTAGTGTGCTTCTGGAAGGCCTTCTTGCCTGAGGTTGCCCTCGACGAAACCCGTGCAGGCCATTTGATTGTTTGCAAAAATGAATGTAAGTCTGATGGCTTCACCACTCTAGTGATGCCATCCAACAAGTATCCAACTTCCGTGTTCCAACATCCTCCTACGAAGAAAACGTGCATGAAGTCGAATCCAGTCACTTCCACACATCCTGGATTCAAGTACGTTTGGAAGTTTGCATCCCACAAGGCACCTTGTGGATTAAATGTCAACCCCACCGATTGCTCCAATGTTTTGAACTCACCAACGCCCAATACAGGGTGCTGTGTTGACAACATGCGTGCTTTCTCCAGCACTGCTTGTGATCTGTTGGGTATGCACTGACCGTACTTTGTCGTGCAAGATGGAACCAATGTTCCGGTGCTGTCATGAAGATCTAAGCCACTAGAATGAGCTACGACATTTTGGCAAAGAAAACATGGCAGGCTTCCGCTGGAGCCTTTGTTGCTCCACAGCTGCTTGAGAGCAGCCTCGTCACTCACGATACCCCCGATCTCTGCAAACAGAAACCTGGAAGTTCCAGCAGCTGGCAAATGTAGTTGCACACCATGCCTCAGGTCATATGGTGCTCCAAAAAACAATCCAGCCACGTGTTTGAATACAGCAGAATAACCACCTTCTATATTCTTGATGTGGCACGTTCTAAGGGAACAAATGTGCATCCACAACTGTTCATTGTACAGGAACTTTCCATATTCCATGAAGCTCCAGTAAAATGCCACCAACTTGCGATCATTTGTTGGTTTTAAGGCATTGCCAGGCAATACCTCATCACAGTACAGGCAGATCTTCCACTTCTTCGACACTGTCGGTACCTTCTCAGACATCAAATTGTCTAGAAACAAAGCAAACGGGGCAGCCTGAACTAAGTTCGCCAGGAGTGGAAGGGGTGCCACTACAGGTATCTTCTTCTTGCCACCCTGCTTCGCCTCCACCTCAATGGTTGCAAACAAAGGTCCATATGCTGTATCACTATCCAGCTCTCGTTCTCGTGTCCTTTTCAACGTCGATCGAGACACGTGTTTTGGCATCCCGTGTTCCCTGATCGACTTCAGAACTGCAATCACCCCTTTCTGTGACACATAACTCCTGCCATGTGCTTCGATATAGACCCTGTTTGCACCCTGAATCTTCTTGCCAGTCGAGCTTGCTGCCATGGTAGTCTACACACTATATCAAGGTGATGATGCATATGTTTCAAAGCTTGTGTTACAACTGTCATGTTCAATATATATCCACATGCATTCGTTCCATTGTTACACAAGGTGATTCCAGCATATATGTATTTACAAATTACCCATATATAGATGTAAAATGATATTGACATATCGATTTCTTGTGTTTCAAAACCCCGAAAGACATGCATCGGTGAGGACATTTTTTGTTGAGTTGATTTTGGGTTGAAAACAAACATGGCAATGCTGGAATCTTCCTGTTGAAGTCTACGCTGCAGTCATGCCCTCCGTGGCTAATGAAACGCAGGATTGTTACCGTTCAAGCAAACATCATTGAATTGAATCCTTCCAGATTCACAAGAAATGCTGATAGATCTTCCCATTATGTTCCGAAATCTTCAGTGCTTCAGTTAATTTACCTTAGACTAAGATATATAGTTTCTACATAGATGATGAAAAACCCAGCCTACAAACTGGATGTGCAATCTTCTTTGTGATATACCCTCCTTTCATGTTTATTGAAGCCTCATGATTTACACATGAAGAAGATCAAATATTCTTTGCGATGGATCTATTTTATTTAGCCCATGCCCCAAAAGAATCGAGCCTGATTGACATTGGTTCCTCCAACCTCGGCAGAGAACATTTATCTCAGGATGAAATACTGATGTGACGAAATTACGACATAATCAAGACTCTCAAAACTCTGGATCTTGCTAAACAAAATGATCACACGGTTTCTCGCTTTCGATGGCAGGGAATGTGAACTAAACAAACTGATCACACGGTTTCTCGCTTGCGACGGCAGGGAATGTGAATTCACTGACACTGAGTATGAATGTGAAGTGTGTAACATGATCATGAAAGTGACCCACCAATGCAACACGAGCATGGTCACATATTTTCCCCCTTTTTTCCCCAATCACAATTGTCATTGACTCACCACTAATCATTGCGCTGACCGTTGACTCATGGACCATTCTTGATGGCTTCGAGGCACCTTTCCCATGCCCCTGAGCCCCTACGAATCTTGCGGTCACAACGGTCTGAGCTCCTAATGAACAATCTATAGTGTTCTGGATGGTTGCATTGTATTTTGCCGCCACCCCACCACACAGTGCCGCCTCCGATCCCTGGATCTTTGGGATCATGCGTGCTCTTGACTGGAGCCGATGCTTTGGCCTTGGTCTTCGCCACTGCCTTTGCTTTGGCCTTCGGTTTGGCCTTAGGTTTGGCTGCAGCTGCCTTAGCTTTCGCCTTACCCTTGGCTTTTGCCTTGGGCTTGGTATATCCAGCATCCTTCCTCTGATCCAATGCAGCCTGCACAACTTTGGGGTCCACGTCACTGACTTCCTCTTGTGTCGGCAATATGGATGCCTTGGTGGGTTCCACTGGTGTGGTCTTCTTCTCTTCCTTGGGAGCCTCGATTGCAGGAACTTCCGTGGTCTCTCGCTTAGCCGCATCTGCTGCCTTAGGGTTCTTGAAGACCTGCAAGTTGTTCAATGCACCGCCACCTTGTTGATGGGCCTGAAAGTTGCTGAAACCTTGCTGAATGAGCCCCATCAGCGTATTCTGAACCAAAGTTTCAATTCCAAGCCCTGCATTCTGCGAGCTGGAAGCTGGTGCTGGCGTTGACGTGGGAACCAGTGCATCACTGGTCCTCTTTCGCCGCAAAGCAACAGCACCACTACCTGATGCCTTGTGCATGGTTAACTCATTCACTGCTTCTGAAGTCAAAGGTTCCTCTTCAACATAGGCCACTGACAAGAGCTCTTCTGGCAAGTCAGCTGGAGTGGGTGGATACTCCGACAGGTGCACTGAAAACGGCGTGCCTGATTTCACCTGTCTCTTCAACGCCTTCTTCAAATCCTGCAACGCATAGTATGGCGACACACTGCCAAGCTCCAAGCCAAGTGCCAATGCTGTCCTGAGATCCATGATATACACATGTGGTGGTGTTCATGTTATTTCCTGAATCCACCAAGCAAACACACATCATCTTTTGATATATATATATATAAAAATATATATATGTATGTTTATAGTGAAGGGATGGGATTAAGAAATATGAACGCATGACCGATGATGGAATCACGGGATCTTCCCAGTGATTGATCCCTGTGTTTTCATGTGTTATGTGGACTTGATCCCAAAACACCCATTCATGTCCATGTCATGGGGTGCACTTTTAGAGTTACTATATTACCACCCACTTGATAGGAATCCAAGACTCTGCAAGACTTTTCCAGTTGTAGGCTCTGTCGGTAGATGCAATCCTACCTTGAACATTCGATCTGCAAGCACTTGAAGCTTGATGGGGATTGTATTCGTACCCCGGAGTACTTGGATATCACCTTGAGTCATGTACGGCACTATGTCATTCATGGTTTGCTTGGGTCTGCACCTAGTCGCCCCATCTGAACCTCTGATCAAGGTAGCTTCATTGATCCCACTGATCATGCTGTCCTTGTCACAGCGAGTCCATGGACCCTGCGATACCCTCTCCACCATGTCAGCAGCCTCCGTGGCTGAGAGCTTTACCTTGGCCAGTTTCCTTTGCCAGGCTTTGCTCTGTTGACTAAGTATCGTCTGGTAGCTCTCATCACTGCAAGCCCCTTTCAATTTTTCCAAGTAGGCATGGCATGAATCTAAGTCCGTGATCAACCTACTAGCCATTCTTTCACTCCCTACTCCCTACACCTTGGAATCCCACACAGCTGCTAGCATCTTTATCACAACGACAATTCAATGACAATATGACTGATCACATTCTACCCATGGAAGCTGTGAAAGTGCAGGTGCAACTGTTACGAAAGCAAGGCATCGTGAAAACTCTCAGGTTGATTGATAAAAATGGGCATGTCGTAATCTTCAAAGGTATATATACAACATCGTGACTGCGAAGGTCACTGACTGTGGCTCTGCAGGACTCACGTTTTTTGACAGTGCAGTCTGGTTTCAGTCGCAGTGTACCCCAAGTCTGCATGATAGAAACAAAGTGTATAACACACAATAACATTTCACATTAGCTACAAAGTCATTGGTTTCTATGGTATAGTGTTTCAACCGTTCACTCAGGGTGTGAATGCTTCTCATATCCATCCATCACTGCAGGACAAGTGTCCATCAAAAACCTTTCAAAAACACTTGCTCTCCCTCACAGGTCACTGACGGGCTGCCTAATCTATCAAGTCAGGCATTGCCTTTGCGTGACTGCAGGTGCGTTTGCGTGACACCCCTCAAACAATGACTGGATCATCCCCAAGTCTGACAGAAGCAAGATACAATGACCTTTTGCATTAGCTACAAAGTCATTGGTTTCTTTAGGTTTGTTATCCAACGTGTTAGGGATCGAGATGCCTTCAAAAACCGCAACATTGTCAAACACCCCTCACAAACACACTCATATAGAGCGATCTTGCCA
>OMLO01002681.1_pt1 | contig 14510 bp, 7 predicted proteins | sample 1674811 | NCBI WGS metagenome assembly OMLO01 (sample SAMN06265003, study PRJEB25207) | coral metagenome | isolation source: Coral host | place: Mexico:La Bocana,Puerto Morelos, Mexico | collected 2008-11-13
AAATATTACCTGAACAGATAAATGCATTTTAAGAGAGACGTACTTTCGGAATTACTATTTTTATCGTGTTATTTTTTATGGGGAAAGATTGGGAAAACCAGGGGGGGTATTTCACATATCATATGAATCTTATATTTCTCGATACGTTCCGAATAAATCGTAAATATTAAATAAAAATCATAATACATGTGAGCACAAAATGGACGGTACTTTTAATTGTTTCTGAAAGTGTACGTAAACGGAGGCGTAATTTTATTCGAAAATCGAACGTTTCGGATCAAAGTATCTGTTTTATCACAACTACATTTTCTCGTTGGTATAATTATTTAATATATTTAATTTTAGTAATTTTTTTTAAATATATAATTACATAATCTCATAGCGGTTGTTATTTGTTATATTGATAAGCTGGCGGCGACTAATGATGATCAAGACGGAATCTACCAGAAGTTCGACAAAAAGTGGACAAAAATTTTGCATCATTTCCATCGTATTGAAAACTTCTGTACGACTGCTTTAACTTTAAGAAAATGTAAAATGTACTGTAAAATGCTTCAAATTATTCTGGTACCTGATTTTTGCCCACTAAAAAATGGAAAAAATTTGCTCGATTTCTATCGGATTTCGTCTTAAAAATTTCAGTGCTCGTCTAGATGTCAATTGGAAGTTAGGTATGTGGGTTATAAGAATTGAACAACTGATCACCAGGGGATGGGGGCATTGTTAACAATCTATGTGAGTTGTATGCCATTACTTAATGAGAACAGGGATCGCTCAAAGGAAAATGTCAGTGTTTTTCGATACTTTAAGACGTCAACATGAGCACAAAAATGCAATTTTCTCGCGTTTCCTTCGGTGAAATTCCGTAAGATGTGGCAGACGAGTGATAAGTACTTCACTTTAGTTGGAGCGCGTTTTTAAGGGAAATCTATCTGACCAGTTTTCCACCGTGCTAAAAGACAAATTTGCAAAAATCGAAAAAAACGCCAGTACAAACCCTACTTTTTTTTCTTTTTTAACATTCCTTGCCGCCGAATTTAATGTACTATAAAAATTGTGGAAAATTTTACCCCTGAAAATTCAAGAAATTCGCAAACAAAGCCAAAACATTTATAATTCAAGATTAAAAGCTAAGATTTCAAGAGAGATGATAGTAAACCAATATTTCATCGTTGCTTGTTACATTTGATAACAAATGCAAAACAGGATTCAAAAACAAGAGTAGCGCGCAGAACACGATAAATCATTATCCTATTGAGCCACCTTAATTGACAAGAAAGGAAAATTTGTATGTAGATATCAGGTCTTAAACAGGAAGTTCTGGTATAATGGGGCTTGGCCTGGTCATCCAGTCAACTGGAGTGTGAACAGGGTAGAAACTAACAAAGCAAAATTCAACCGCGATAGGTTTCTCGAAAGTTATTCCTCGGGTTTGCATGACTGTGTCGAATTCTCCCAACCCTCCTCTAGTCTAGTGACGCTATGTCAAATGTTGCTATTGTGTCGGGATGTGCACACTGCAAATATAATGATATATCGTCCTACTTATGTCGTTATGTCGCTAGTGTGAACTAGTGGTTACTGATAAGCCTATTTTGAAGCAAGTTTAGTTTGCAATATACTCGAGTCCTTAAAAAGTTGATTTGCACTAGCCAGCCCCTTTATAGTGGAACGACTTGTTTAAAGTACTTCAAAAGACAAGGGTATTTAGTATGAAATATATCAACATATCTTGTAAGACGTGTATAAAATAATGGTGAGGTAATAAATTTTGATGATGTGTTGCGAGTTCCTCTGTTAGCATGCAGAAGTTGTTCATGACGTTGGATTTCCGTTCATTCAAATAGTACGGAAGTTTCCTTGGAAAGTTTCCTAAAAATCCGGTGATTGTGGAATTTCCGAAAAGCGAATTGTTCATCCGAAAATTCCGGAAAGTCGTCAAATGGGACGGTAATTCCTGGTTAGAAAGTTCCGAAAATTTCGTGATTCTATTTATAAAGTTTTAAGTGATAGTTGCCAATTACTGCCCACAGTGGAGAGTCACATACACTTCTCGGCATCAAATGGAACCTTTATAGATTGCTTTTTGTAAACATTGCGGACCTACTTTTCTTGTCCTGTTTCGACCGAGTAGGACTAGTGCGAGAAGTGTTTGACTTGGCGCGTATTTATTTTCCACTTTGGAGGAACGAAAACGACCTCAACCAAGAATGCCTACTTGATTTGCCTTGATTCCACTTCATGACATGTAGGTATACTTTCTCTTTTATCTATCCGCATTCTGTGTAAGTTCCATAGATTTGATCGAGGCCAAACTTGAAACTGTTGCATGTAAGCTTAAAAATCGATCAAGGACATACTTGTAAATAAGTCTTAGGTCATTTGTCAGCTTACGTCTTGTTCACTGCACCTCGATCGCTTAGCTGCATCTCGTCCCTGGCCAGTTTTTTAACATTTTTGGCCTTTGTTAACGCTCTTAGAACCAATGAAGTCAAATTCTTAGTCTTTCTTCGGCTGAATAGTTTAATTAAAACACATTTTTACCACAAACAAACTGGGAACGAATTTTTTTACGTTGGGTGTTGGTGTGTAATTATTTTAGTGACAATAGCTTTGAAGCTTTCCTACTTTTCAAACATGCATTCACCATTTCCAGTAGTTTATGTGTATCATAGGACATGATAACTGGACGATTCCTGTACAAACCTAGTTGAGTTTGAACTTCCCGCTTCAGTTCTAAAGAAGATCATATGGCATGAGTCCGCTTACTTTCTTGAATAATTGTACAAAAACCTTTGTTGTTTGTAAGGAAATGTTGGTTACATTTGGGTAATATTTTGGATCACCATTGACTGCATATAGTCGAGTGTCAATCGATACCCTCAATCAACCTACAATCTGCATCTTGATCTACACCACTAGATTGATTTGTGTGTGCCTTGCAGTACTTACAAGAATAAGCTTTTAAATTTCTGCAATTCTGAAGCTTGGTAACAGCCTTGAAGATTAGAAGTGTTCTCTGTCCAGGACCAAAAAAATAAAAATCCATAAGAGCCATTTTAAGATGACAAAAAGTCTACCATCTAAAGGTAGCCATGGTAATGAGCTGCCTTAGTTTATAGTTTAGTGCTAGTTTGATCAAAGGTTAAGCAAGATCCCCATCTTAGTACCCCCTTAAAAAATGTCACTCTTTAATTTAGTTCTGGAGTCCAGTCATGCTGTCAAACCAAGCTGATTATAATCAGTCTGATCAAGACACAGAAGCAGAGTATACTGCTGTTATTAACCTGTCAGGTGAGCAACCATATCCTGGCCCGGAGTTGTTCAAAGGCTGGATAACGCTATCCACTGGTCAGGATAATATAAGTGTTAAGATAAACCACGCTATCCACTGGATAGTGATTTATCAAGTGGATAGCATTATCCACCTTTCAAACAACCTGGGCCTATTGTTTAAAGTGAAATGTCATACAAAAGTATTAGGTTATTATAATATAGCAATTTTCTGCTTGTGAAAATGCCATTAGTATGGGATGTCCCTGGTAAACGTGAGTCATGTATGTTTCATTAGGTACTCAGTGAGGGGGTAGGGGAGAGGAGGGATGGGTAACGAGTATTAAAGGCATCTGCGGTCAAATGTCAATTGATACCCTTGATTGATCCTCAATCGACACTTGATCAACATGTTGTTCATCCATACTTGGTCCATACTTGATCGACATCTCAGTTGACAGTCGGATGACAGGCGAATAATTTTGGTAGACACCCCATGGAGTGTCAATATTTTTGGTACATATGAGGTGGTTGACACTCGGCCAATTATACATTTAACTGGCCCACTTTCTGTCCCTTCCCTAATTGTTTGCTCTTCTTTTAATTTCTTTTTCTTTTGGAAAATATAATGTAGTATTACATTTTTCCCCTTTTGTGCTGGTTCCTACTACCTACCACTAACATGCTACAGCTGTGGGTAAAGTCTGCATCAAGGCAGTGACCCATATGGCTGGAGTTTGTTCCAGTTTCAGTATTGTGAAGCCACTAGGTTCCCATCCATGCTGGATAGGATGCTAAGATTACCCCGAGCATTACATTTGCCAGTATCCATTTACACACCTTGGTTCGAGAGAGGCACTGTGAGAGTAAAGTATCTTGGCCAAGAATTCAACTCACCCCAGCCACGGCCTAAACCCAGTCTTTCTATCCATAGTCCAGTACACTGACCATCAGGCCATTCCACCTCCTCATAGAGCTGTAGCCAACCCCGTTTATCCCCAGCTTCCAATTTCCTTTTTCCCGTTCCCTGTTGAATCGATCCTCTTTGCTTTTTTCAAATTTCCTAAAAGAAGTTTTTTCACCCTTTTGTAATCATTACTGAAGTAAAATTTGCTGTTGTGGAGAAATTAATTTTTCACTCTCAACTGCAGGTCGTCATTTAAAGAGAATAGAGTGTCTACCCAAAGGAGTCTCTCCTTATACTCTTCTTTTAAGCAACAATGAGATATCAGTTGTGGAAAACTTACAATATTTTGGACATTTGCAGCAGGTAAGGAACCCAAAAGTTTAAAAATGCTTAATACTTAATGTGCTTGTTGTTTTATTTTTTGCTGGCTCTTCTTAAATCAATTATTACACAAACTGCTTGACATGTTTTCAAGTGGAAACATTTTATTATTTGAGACATTGGAAAATTGCTTTTGAAACATAGAGAAAGTGAAAATTCGTAAGAAGAAGCCTTTGTCACAACGTCATTTCCAAATTTACGTAACAGAGGTTTTCTATGTTAGACACTAGGTCAATGTGGATGGGCAATGCGCCAATGCTTGAGTGAGAAATTTAAAGCTAAATAGAATTTTATAGAAGGGGAGACTACCTGTAGGTACAGTTGTGCAGAAACAACTTTTAGAGATTTAAATCTGTACTTAACAGGTGCCAAAATTGTAAAAATCCAGCACTGTAGGCAATATACAGACACAAAAATGAATCACACTACAAATTTGTTTGGCTTTGCTGTTTTTAGCTTTCTCTGTCTGGCAACCACATTGTTGATATCAAAGGAATCAGTGCAGCATTGACTTTGAGAGTGCTGGACCTCAGCAATAACAGTATTATTGCCATTGAAGGTATGTGTATATTGTTTGCAGCCAAGTAGCAGTATGATCTGTACACCTACAATTGTGCATGTAAGCTTTATAATCATGTATTTGAGTGTAATGAAATTTGACAGCTTTTAAGGTGATACATATTTTAGTAAAGGGGGTCATGGTTATTGTCAGTGACATCTGGACTGATCGTTTGGATCAATCGGTGTGTAGCTGCTGGTTAAGTTGGTGGATAGTCACATGCCACATTGAGTGCCCAGGCGTGGGTGCCATTTGTTATCTTTAGAGGTGCATGTAATATGACACGCGAGCCATTGGTTTTTGTATGGCACAACTCGTGTTTTAGCATTGGCATTTCAGACTACAACACTGAAGAAGGGCTAAGCCCAAAACGTTTGTTAGTTTTCAGTTTTTTTTGACACTTCAAAGAGTTTTTTTCCAAATTTCTGTACTATAATCCAAAGTGTCGCGTATCTTTGACTGCATGTCATGGTAAAAGAATATCTGGGCAGGAGGCTAAGCCAGGAGTATCCATGGCTGATATAGAAAGAATTGAACTGTATATTAAGACATCCTGAGGAGATCAATAGGATATTAAACCAGCAACGGGTTAGCTTAACATCCAGTAGGGTATAAAATGTAGCAGCAGTTACATGGATGCAATGTAGTGAACCAGGATGGACACTACTAGTGATTCTCAAGCTTTGGAAATGTGTTTTCATATTGTGTATTTATTTAATGTTGGTATTTTTTGTCTTTCTCTTGTAGGTGTCAGCTCGTTGAGGAATCTTGAATGGTTAAACTTATCTGGGAACACTATTAAGGTAAGCTGCTACTGGAAATGTTTGAGAATTAATCTAAAAATGTAATATGTCTTTCATTAAATTTGTGTTGGTATATATGTAGCTGCTTTGAAAATTAACAGTCGGTCAAGAATGAAAAATGATATATTCATTATAAGCTCCGGGATAACAGTTTTCAAATAAGCTATTGGTTGATTGTTTAACTGGTTTCATGATCAAGTCCCTTGATTGTCAATGCTTGATTTTACAAACTGCATAACTGTCTACTGACATGATCCTTCAGAAGAGTCTAAAGTGAGATTAGCAAAGCTCCTACATGTATCTGATTGCGGGATGCACTAGTGGCTTCATACAAATGTACTGGTCTACATTCATTGTCTGTCAGTGGATGGCCCTTGCCACCGGGTTCCCTAATTTTTCTAATTAGCTTAATGTCTTCAAGTTATAATAATTCAACATAACATTTTTACACTGCCTTCTTTTGGGTTGTAAACTGAGATTCCTTTAGCTAGTTTGTGATTCATCTTTAGTTTGTGCAACTTCAGTGTTTTTTGAGCCTATTGAAGTCATAATTTAAATTACATGTATTGCGGTCAATGTTAAATTTGATCTTATACAGTCTGTGTTTTTTTGTAGCACATTGAAAATCTTGATAGGAATTACAATCTCTATCATCTGGATTTGTCAGATAATAGGTAAGAATAATCACAGATATAGTATTGACAGCACTGCACTGGACTCAAATTATCCATGCCCTCAGAGGTCATGGGTTTCAATCCTGTTCAGGCTTTAATTTCACAACTGCTTTTAAAAGTTGCGTGCATAACTGTGATAATCAGTCATGTTTTCATATGTTTCTCCGCAGTTCAAACATAATGATATGATCTTTTCTATGTTCATTTGCATCATTCGCCTTCTATATGGTATATTACGAACTCACAATGTCACTAGCTCCCAGTTGGCATGATAGCTCAGTTGGTAGAGCACTGAACTGTCAGAGGTCACTGGTATGAATCCCATTCAGGCCTGAATTTTTTTTAGGCTTTCGTTTCACAACTGCTTAAGTTGTGTGCATAACTGTGATAATCATGTCTCACTATGTTTCTCTGCAGTTTAAATATATGATCTTTCATACATGTATATTCATTTGCAAGAATAATCATAGTTGCAATTTACATTCTCAATGAACTAAAATATCCACTGATTAATGCATTATAAAAAACGTGATACACACTTTCCGGAAATAAATGCAATCTACCTACTCGGTATCTTACTATGTTTTGTATTTCTGAAGTATTATAAAAAATAAGCCTGGGTTATTTTGTTGATGGAAATTTGGAGGAATTGTTATGGACAGTAAATGGCTTAAAGATGGAAATTTGAAATTTTGAAATTTTTGATGATAAATTACTGTGGAGGCACAGTGGCCTAATGGTTCGTGTGTTCGACTGCGGATCCAGTGGTCAGGGTTTGAGCAGTGGCCTGGGACACTGCACTGTGTTCTTGGACTGGACACTTGACTCTCACCGTGCCTCTCTTTCCACCCAGGTGTACAAATGGGTGCCAGTGAATTTCATGCCGGGGGTAACCCTGTGATGGACTAGCATCCCATCCAGGGGGGAGTAGAAATACTCTGGGATGAGCTCTGGCAGTGATGGACCACTGGGCTTACATGCAATTGATATTAAAAGCTTAAGAGATCTCAATTTGGCACCCAAACATGGATAATAATTATTGGTTATTAATGATTCCACATGACTAACATGTGGCTAATTCTCCTGTCTTGTTTTTATTAGTATTGCTGTTATCTCAGGTTTAAAAACACTCATGAAATTGAAGGTAACTGTAATTTCTGTATTCCTAATAAATATAATGTCTTTTATCAAAGCATTCACTGGGTTGAGATTTTTTTAATTTCACTTATAAGTATGTGTTTTGTCCAAATCTAGCAAAACTTGTTACATGTATTTAAGCACAGTTTTAACACTTTTGTTGTTAACAATTTGGTCTCTGTGAAACCATATTTACTGGAGACAAATATTTCTATTGCGTTTGTCGGAGTCACAGGGCATGTACATGTATAATTTGGGCCAAATTTGTCAAAATTCTGAAACAACAATTTGAAAGCCAGCTTTCGGTCATCAACCTGTGCTTTGTTCGCTGATAATGCAGGCTGTTTCAGCCAATCAGAGTGCATGCTACATGGCAATTTTGTTATACAGATCGATACTTTACCAACCAGCACTTGGCTGATACATTGACTGTGTATCAGCCGAGTGTCTTGACTGATGTGCTGCTTATACATGGGTGAAGTATTGACCAAGTGTCAGTCTAGATATATCAGTCAGTAGTGTCAGCTGACACCACCAATAGTAAACATGATCCCATTGTCCTGCTGCAAACTACTGGTACTCTACTAGAAACCAATGGTTCAGTAAATTAATGGCTAATTGTGCATGTCTCCCTCAAAGTTCTTCTCTCCAAAGAATTTTCTAAAGTAGATGGATGCCTGTTAAAATTGCCATCTTTTTCACAATCTCAGTCGGCTGTTTTGCTGGACTGTTCATCAATCTTAACAAAAAGATGGCAAAGTCAGCCATTACTCCAGTTATGAAGATGTTTAGTTCAGAGCTTTGTGACAACCCTGTCTCTATTCAGGGATGGGTGTGTTTGGAAGCAGTTTTATTTGTATGTTTTAAATGTGCTTGTCAAATTATTTTATAATTGCTATTGACCAACTGTGTATCCCTTCTAAAAGTCATAAAACATTTGAAAATGCAAACAAATAAGACAAATATTTAAAGAATCTATTTTTACAGAAATTATGTTATAAGACAATGTGTGATTTTGCCAGTTCTTAAAAGTGGTGTTCATGAGTCACTGTGAATATCTTTTAGACCCTTTTGCTGCACGGAAATCTGATCTCCTCACTGGAAGGCATCATAGACCAAGTGTCAAACACAGTGTGCACCCTCTCACTGGCTGATAATGAGATATCAGATCTTAATGAGGTAGCCCTAATGAGAATTATTATTACCTGGTGAAAACATACACTGATCTGGGTAGTACTTTTGATTGGTTGGTAGTAAATTAAAACTAATTTTAATTGTAATTAAAAAATTTGAGCTGCTACCCACTTGGCGGATGTTTTAGTTTATGCTAACAGTATGAAATATCTGGCAAGCATCTCAGATACATGTAATCTTATACAGAACATTCAATTTTGAACCAATACCTGGTAACTCTTTCATGCTATGATGTGAAGTTTATATGAAATAATTCATATATGAACTGCGGTTGTAGATGAAAGTTAGATGAAACTTTCATCTTTCATGCTATGTTAGGCTACTGGTAAGGTCATTCCAGGCTCTTAATTAAGTGCTCAAGTTAGGGTCATGCTCTATCTTCTCTCAGTTAGACAAGACTCTGCTATCACACTGCCTTTCTGGACCCAGCTGTGTAAATGGGACTAAGGAATTGATGGAAGAGCAACCAATTGGTTTATTTTAACAATAGGGAACAAAAGAACAAAAAAGAATAAAAACAATAGGTTTGTGAGGCGGTGCTCTATTGTGACATGTCCTGTGTCTTCTACACCAAGAAGGAGCCTACAATTCTAACTGTTGGGTTGTTTCCCAACAAGTTAGGTGATAAAGACACTTAACAGTAGTATATAATGTGCCATTATACTAATTAAATTGCATTGATATATTGGCAAAGCTAGTCTCTTTCAATCCCAAGCATCAGTGAAGCCATGTGGCTTGTCAATGCTGGTACCGCCTTAATTTGTACTTCTCCTGCATGAAGTGAACATTTCTGTACGTGTATGTGCCCAATGTAGAATGAATAGGCTGCCCAGTGTCATTACATTCCATGTCGTGTTCTTGATCTTACAGATTGGAATGCAGTTTGAAATCAGTCAAGGAACTTAGATTTAAGCCAACTTATTACATCTGTCTAATTGATTCACGTAGGTGGTGCACTTGTCGTCTCTGACCAATCTTGAGCAGTTGTCACTTGTGAACAATCCTTGTGTACTGACAAGTAGCTCTTGGAGACTGTATCTTTTATACAAACTACAGTAGAATTCTTAAGTTTTGTGCTTAATTCTATTTATGCTTAAAAGAAGCCTGAAATCATAATAGTTCCACATTAATAACACAACTCTACAGGGATCTGTGCCGTGTCTTGCAGAGACTGTTGCTTGGTTTTGAATTTTAACTAATGGATCATGTCTACAAACTTTACTAAAAGTATCTGCAGTCAAATGTGGATCAATTCCCTGAATCGATCCTTTCATCTTGATCAACACTCGGTTGACATCAGGATAGATACTCTGTCGGCACTAGACCAACACCTGATCCATCTCAATTGACACTTGATTGACAGTGAATTAATAGTTGGTTGAGTGTGGATCGACTCATTTGCATGAATTGGACAGACTATGACGTGTCTATGAAAATCAGTCAACTCTTGGCCTACTGTTGACCAAGATGTTGACTGAGTATTGATTGAGATGCCTATCAAGTGTCCATCAATCAAGGTCGCAAGCCTGTCAGACTGCATTAAATAATAATTATTTTCATTAGATTTACATGTTAATGATGAGAACAAGTAATACTGACACAAAGCAAGGCACATTTCTGACATAAAATTTGTATAAAAAAAAATGAAATTTCTTACGACTACTAACCATAAGGTGTCTAATTCAAATGCCTTTAAGAGTGCAAATCAATGTAGACTTCTTGCCAATGAGTAGTACTTAACTTTTTGTTAGAGAGGTGAATTACAGACCATATCTTGTATACTGCTGTGGCAATCTTAGGAACTTGGATGGAAATTTGGTCAATGATCAAGAAAGGTCAGTTTGTTAAAGACAGCTAACCTTGACGAACGTCAGTGCTTTTAAGTTGTGTAGTGTAAACATTAATGAAGGTCAACAAAGGTGTGCCAATGCTGTGAAAATGATTACATTGACATACAGTGTCCTTTGCAGTCATTCATTCAATCACCAACAAAACCTTGTGTCCTTGTTTCTGTTTTGATGGCAACAAACTCAGTTTAATTATTCCCTTTTTCCCTCCATCCCATTCCTTCATAAATTTTCTATTTTATTTTATATACTTTTTTTCCTTTTGTATGTACACATAGAATGCTTGCAAGACTGCTAGATCAAGCTTTCAGGCGTATTGGCCATCCCTCCCCAGGACAACATGCTCAACTTGTGTCCATATTACACCACCTTTGTTCTGATTCCGATCCTGTTGATCAGGTATGAAATATGGATTTCTTAAAAGTATATATTTAAAAGTAATGTACAGGGCTCTTGTTTTCGTAGTTTTCAAAAGAACAAGTAATAAATTTACAAGAAATAGCAAGAGGATTAAATTCTGGTTAATACATGGTTTGTCATTTCAATATAGAGTAAATGAATGTATTGCAGGTAGAACAGTCATAATTACATTGAATCTCATAGCAATGCTAAGTTTTTCCTGGCGATCATGTTTGTTTCAGGTCATAAAATATAATTATTATAATCCAACTTTTATTTTTACTACAGTCAGTCCAAGCTGATGAAGTTGATGATCTTGGTAAGTAGACCATTTGAATTTATTAGTATAAAATGTAATTGAAGCTGCAGCAGCGGCTACTGTCAGCTTCAGTTCAAAGAAAAGCCCCCTGTTAGGCATTAAGATAACTTATGCAGAGGAATTTTGGTTTGTATGTACAGTTTCAATGTGGTGTCGGCGTAGGTGACAACAAACTAACTTTGGTGATAGAGCTGTTTTCAGTAATCACTCTGACCAGTCATAAAGGACATAGGTAATCGAGTGAATCAATCAAAACTCAAAGCAAATTCATGTAGCAGACATAAAGTACAGGAAAACGGCGTGGTGATACTAGGCTTTCCGCTGCCTGGATCATTTTGGATAACACAAAAGACCAAGTTACTGGTTGCTTTGCTTTACAATTTTAAAACTGAGTGACAATTTTGCTTGAGGCAGCTTTCAGACTAAAATTCAGACTAAACACATGTATAAAGGCATACTGCAAAATCGTAATTATCTCCCCCGTTCAACTTGGCATAACCAATGAAGTGATTGCAGTGATTTAGAGAATACAGTACTTGTATGCCCTTTCATCGAGTAGCAGGTATTAGAAAAGATACAGAAAGAGGTTTCAAGTTATGCCAATAAATAACGTTTGGCTATTACTGCAGATGGCAACAAGTTGTTGGAATCAGAGAGCTTCTACATTCCAGTTCCTTCATCAGATGTGGAACAAACAGAATCTGGTGTGTCTTGATTAAATTCCGTATTGTACAAAGAGTTTCTCTTCTTAGTCATTCATCTGTATACAATGGAGTACTGGAAGAACATGTGACATGGTTATCAGTTGTACTCTAGTCCAGTTCCTGCCCTTCCACTGCCACGCAACGCCACGCTCTCGGAGAGAATACTCTCTGGAGTATAGCATTGCGTGACAAGGAAAGGGCCAGAACTGGTACCCAATCCTTTGTGATGTCTAGTTAGCTTTAAGAAGGAATTTTCTGCTTGCACAAATTCCTGCTAGTAGCTAGTTACGTGCACAGTTTTGAAATAACTACCAAATATCATAAATGTATGTGTCTATATTATAAATGTATGTGAAATCTGTTTCTATATAGGTGGATAATTTTCTGTCCGTAGGTAATAGTAGGTAGCAAGCTGTCTGTTAACACAATCCTTTATCTATCGTTCAAGATGATCCCATAATGTCTGAAGAAGAAGCTATCCGACTGTTTAGTTTAGCAGCCACCATTATTCAAGCTCATGTACGTGGCTACTTAGTGAGAAAAAAGTTTGACTTCTGTCAGTACCGACGAAGGAAATATGCTGCAGCCTCCATCCAGGCAGTTTGGTACAAAAACTCATTGATTTCTTATTAATATATATTATCGTATTGTACCACCTTCTCTTCTTCTTTCCCACTGTTTCCTTTACGTTCATTTCTTCACCTTCCCTTCCCTTCCCTTCCCTTTTTGCATCCACTACATTCTCTTTCCCTCCTCTTACCTTAAAATTCTCTCTTCCGCGACGGAAATCCTTGCCTTCAAGTCCTCCCTTTTCGTTTCTTTTCTCTCTCGTTAACTTTTATTTCCCTTCTCATCTCATCCCATCCCATCCCATATCTTCCTTTTCTTTTCACATCCGTCTCTTGCTTTTTCCCTTCTCTTTGTTTCTTTATATCACCTCTTTTTCTTTTTATTCCGCTTCCTTCAGTCTAAGCTTCCTTTAGCCACTAATTTGTAATTTTTAATAATGTATGTTGATTCTCCTTCATAGGAAGGGATACCGTGCCCGTACAAGAGACATTAAAGTTATCAACATAAGGAATGAACTTAGAGTCCGAAGGCTCATTTCCCTGATAACCAATTTGTACAGCGCACTAGAGAGGTAAATATTTACAGCTTAGCTAAATAATTCAGCAAACGTAGTTGGTTTCTCAAACATTCTTCAAGTGAGTTAAGTATTGAGTTTCTTTCCATTGCCCTCATTGCAGAGAACACGAGGATGCTGTCAAAAGCAGAGAACAGTTGAAGACAGCTATAAAATATCTTTGGCATCAGGTAACTGCAGTTGTATGACACAATTCTCTTAAGATTCTTTTGAAATGAAATACTATTACCTAGCCTACAAGACTACTTTTACTGAAAGCAGGCTTGTAGGTTTTCTCTTCAGTTTCGTAGAGTCCTAGGTTTTGCGTAACTACGCTGCACGGCTGGATTAAAACTCGCGCCACTTTTTCATCCAATCGAAGATAAATCCAAAACCAATGGTGACTCGGCACGTTTTCCCGCGCTTCGCCTCCGCTACATGTACTTACTACGAGTTTTGATTGGTTCAGAGGATCATCTGTGTCCTTTGTGATTGGCTACAGGGTTTTTAAGACACTTAATCGAAAACCACTCTGTGTTGTTTTACGAAAACCGCGATATACATACGTGAGTAATGGTTTTAGGCAGATCATGTACACTGAATCGCCTGATTAAATACATCAAGCGAAAAAGTAAACGTCATAGAAATTCGTCAGCCTTTATAACGTTTGACAGTGACGTAATCAATCAATTGCTTGTGTGCTCCTATTAGATCACTGAACAGAAAAGACTGAATCAAATCCAGCTTCACAAAGAACAAGTCAAGGCGGCAATTAAGATTCAAGCTTGGTGGTGAGTATAAAAAGTTTCTATCACTTTCAAAACAATGTGGGACACTTTGTGCTGATAGACTCACAGGGGGAAATGAAGATGCACTAATTAATTAAAAATAGTTTTGACCTTACTGCTGTGTCTCGTTTGTGCCTTGTTTAAACTACACAGGCCCAATATCTTCAAGTGTGTAGACAATATATCAAAGTCTTTTTTCATATTGCCGTTGTCTTTCCCAAGACAGATCAACTGATATTTTTACAGTAGATCACACTACAAAATGTCTGGGCAATGAGTATAGTGGTGTGCTACCTAAATTGTTTTTGTCGTCGTATTATCGGGATGATTTCCTTGAAATATTTATTGTGAGCTAATTCCAAGAAAATGATTCCAACATTCAAACTTGAGGGATATAACTTC
>OMLO01002682.1_pt1 | contig 14510 bp, 9 predicted proteins | sample 1674811 | NCBI WGS metagenome assembly OMLO01 (sample SAMN06265003, study PRJEB25207) | coral metagenome | isolation source: Coral host | place: Mexico:La Bocana,Puerto Morelos, Mexico | collected 2008-11-13
CGTTTTATCTTAGGGGGCGGCCGTTTTATCTATTGTGTCCGCCCCCCGGTTTTGGGGGCGGACGCCTTCCGTATCACGTCCGCCCCCCAGGGGCTTTAACGTCCGCCCCCCCGATTTGGGGGCGGACGTTTTCCGTAAAACGTCCGTTCTTTGTCCGCCCCCGGCCCCGGGGGGCGGACGTTTTACCTGTAGGGGGCGGCCGTAATACGTATATATATGTATGCATGTTGCTGCTACATGTGTATGTGCCTTTGCGGTTCTGTGGTACGTCTGTATGCATGCATGCATTGGAAGTATGTACTTGTACATATGTATGGGTATGTGTATGTATGTATGTGTGTATGTATGTATATCTGTATATATGTATGTATGTATGTATGCATGTATGTATGTATGTATGTATGTGCTGGGTTTGCAGGTTCACCACACTGGGACCTGCCAGGACACGTCACAACGCGAGCTCTGTAAAAGACTCCTTGTAACACGTGTTTTACCCTTTGTTAACACTGTCTGACTGGTGAAAACCAGACCGACAACACATTTCTGCACGACTGACCCAGAACAAAACCAAGGTGCCTCGAAGATCACAACCTCAGTCGGGATGTATATCGGCCTGTCCAGGATGAAACGACCATCCAGGAAATTGCAGACGTATAACCAACACTGGAGTACTGAAACCATCTGAGGCTGGGACAGAACAACGTAGGCGAGGTCCAGGACATAGTATACCTGTCAGAGAAGGAGACCAATGCTGCGTCCTTGTCCCCGCCCCAACACAACACTATATACCTATAGGTTTTCTATTTTTGTCTTCTTTTTGGGCCTGTGTCCCGGGTCCAGTCCCGGGCCCCCCCGGCCTTCATAAATACAAGTTGTCCCGGGTTGTCCCGGGGCGGGCCCCGTGACCGTGTCCCGGGGTGTCCCGGGGTCGTGTGTCCCGGGGCGTCCCGGGGCAAAAAGGCATTTTCTTCATATTTGGCCTTTTGGAGCTTCATTTTGGCCCTTCCTTTCCTGGAGTCTGGCTTTTGTCTTGGGGGCGCCCTGGCGTACAGAGGCTCGATTCCCCCCGGGGCCGCCGTGGTATTTTTAGATTTTTTGCTTCCAATTTTTACTTTCAATGAAAATTCTGTAGTTGAGTTTAGGGTTTAGGGTTGGAAAATTTCGCGATAGTGGCTCCTCGACATGGTTTATGGCTTTATTTTTGCAAATTTTTTATAATGAATGAAAATAAGAATTTCTACTTTAGGGTTCGGAGTTGCAATTTTTTGGCGACAGTGGACCCTTCGAAATTGTCTTTGGTTTTGCACCGCACTGTACAAGTTAGATAAAAAAAAATTTTGTGTTTAGGGTTTAGGGTTTCGAAAATTTGCGATAGAGATTGCCTCAAAATTGCTTCTGGTTTTGCCCAAAAAAATATCAAATTTAAAAGCTATAAACATAAGATATGAATGAATATGTTATTTCAAACATTAGTCTCTTAAATCCATGGTTTCTGTTGGGGCCTGACGTGTCCCATGAAAATCACGTAATGGTTCATGTAAAGAACTGGTGGTTTTTATTGATCATGTAATGGTTCATGTAAAGAACTGGTGGTTTTTATTGCTCATACAATGTAATTGGTTCATGTAAAGAAATGGGTTGCTTCCAAAGAGCCTGAAGATTTTATTGTGGTATTATCACTGTGACTCAGTGAGGGCCAAAGTCAAAGTGTTTTGTAAGCAGCCTTGTAAAGGTTCTGTAACATTGTACATTATTACATGTAGATGAGGTGCTCATCTGGGTGGTGGGTTCAGGAAGGAAGGTTCTGGGGAAAGAGCGGTTCCATGATTGACCAGGTGGGGACAATCACAGACACAGACACATCGCAACACTGGAAAACCATGTGGCAGCGCAGATTTTCGGAGCTGAGGGCTTCATGGATAGTTACAAGAGTTACAGGCTTAGAGGAGGGTTGTTTCATGGAGGTGAGTTACAGGCATACAAGGTTTCGTGTTTCTATGATAAACATGTAAGGTTTGACAAGGAAGATTTGTGAGGTGTTTGAATTGGGAGGCGGCTTTTGGAAGGGAATGGTTCCAGGATGGGCGTGTGAGTTTTTAACATGGTCTTGTGCCAGGTCGACTGTAGGGTGCTGAGTGTTATGGGATTTGGAGAAAACAAGTTGGGGAAGCCCCTACGTAGTCAGACTCTGTGGGTACATCGGTACATGTGGGAACATATTAGAGTGGGCGGGCTATGTGAAAAGCAGGAATGCTTTACAACAAGTATCCGGGTGGTTGTGGCGTATTAATTCTTGAGTCGGTGGCAGGAAGGGTGATGTGGCCAGTGATGTGGGATCTGGGAAAATGATTGTGGGGTGCATAATCAGCAGCAGCAGAAGTCAGAAGTCTCATATAAAGTTGATATGATTCTTTCAAGATAGTGTGGAAAGGACTTTCGTATGGTGATGTGGATTCTGGAGAAAACAGGTTAGGGCTAGGGGGTGGACAAAAACATGTGGAGCTTTTTTGCGGGAGGTGGCATGCACAGCCTCGATGTAAGGTCCATCACAACCTGATAATATATTAATCGACCCGGGACTGAACACATCATCATTTGAGCAGGGACCAATTCAGCGGAAGGGGTGCAACATTTAGATACAGTCTTTACTTGCCGGAAACGCATTTCATTTCATATATATGAGTCAGAGTCACGTGATTTGTGATGATGAACCATCATTTTTTGCACGACAATGACATGTCCAAAAGCATGAAAAACGGGGCGGTCTGGAAACCTGAGCAAAAAATCAGTCAGTTGCTCATATCCCAAATTCTGAATGCTGCTCTCACATCGCGGTCCGCCGAACTGTAGCCATTTTTGTATGCGTGTTTGTGTGTGTGTGCATTGGCGCACTCCTGCGTTGCCATGTTTGCGAATGATTCTGATGATTCCAGCAGTCAGTCAGTTTCTTGACCGCAAAGACCACATATGATCACATATGATTGTATTGCAAACCACCAGCACGTCACTAGTTACGAGGGAGGCTGGGATTATCTAGCGCTGTAGAAATTACATGGTCATTCCCATGTCGCCTAGACAGTCCCAGCAGCCAAGGATGGGTCGCATTCGTCTAGACCATCACCAGAGCCGGAAGGTGAAGACAATCTTGTAGGATGCTCAGACAAACGCCGCCCATCGTGGTAATTTCACAGTGTTGGCATTTGTTTCCTATTTGTGGTACACTGCTGCCACTGCTTGTTCCTGTTCCTGTTCCTGCTGCTCTCTTTTTGCTCTTTTGTTGATGGCTAAACCGGCTGAGGAGACCTTGGCAACTGAACGGCTCACTTTGTTCCCTTCAAAATGGATGCCCTTGTCCCTTGACTGGACGACTGTTGCCATATCCCAACATGTGTTTGGGAGACTTGTTCACATAGCACCTTTCAAAACATTTTCATTGAAAGCAGATGCTCTTACACAGCAAATTTGAGGTATCTCCAACAGATTGGCATCACTCGCGATCATTTCAGACGGATTGCAGCGAATGGCGAGGAGACTTTCCCGAGGCATCTCCATCGCGAAACAGACATTAAGCAAGTGAAGCAAGTGAAATCATGCAGTTTATCACTCACACTCAGACTCACATTTATGATTTATCGTTGGAGCCTATTGCACGAACTACAGTAGTACAGTACAGACAGTCAGTATAAAAATTTCAGAATGGTAGTCTAGGGTCAGCGATGTTCTTTTCTCGGAGATGGTTTGCAATTAGGGGCGCAAGCAACGCGGCAATATGTAGGATAGGGCAGGGAAGGCATGTATCAGTCATGCAAGCCGTTCTCTGTCCAGCCTTGTCATGTGAATTGTATCCAGTCAGCCATTGCCTTTTTAGTAGTTGTGAAGCCATAGATCTGATGACCTGATGAGGATTCGCGTGTGGGGCTCTTGCGAGGGGACAGGTATCGTCGGATATATAATGATGCTTGGCCACGAAAGCGCCAAACATTCAGGTTGCACAAAACACACGGATTTATGGAAGATCTTTCAAACACTGGAAGTTGGCAATATTTCACATTTCACACAGACAATCTTGAAATATACACGCCGGTAACATGCCCCATCAAAGAGGTAGGGCCCGAGAAACTTGTATATTTTTGCATTCTGGCCCTTGCACCCTTTCAAACTTTCAGTTTCATTCTGGAGTCCTGTATTGTCCTCTCGAATTGCTTTATTTTTGGGCGATTGACTGGGACATGTTGGTGTATTCTTTTCTTGCTACGTTGCTTCAGGCGGTACTTGACTGAGTTCACTGGCGCGCAAGTGGATCTTTGCTTCTCAAATGAACTGGATGTGCGATCACGGGACTGGTGCCTTCGCCATTTCCCTTGACACTTGGCCTTGGCCTAGTTGTGTGGATCGGATGATGAAACTTTCGTTTGAACTGCCCCCAAATAAAGAGCGCAGAAAAGTTGCGTGGAGACAGTTAGAATGCAGGGTGAGTTCTCCATGGGTTTCCACACCACAATTCCTCATTGCCACTAACCAAGGGAAACATTTTTATGAAAATGTCGCCGACCCGAACGACGACTGTTACTGCCACGTTTGCGGCGAAGTTCACGATTCGTTGCAGGACTGTGGCTAACAGACACTGCTAGTTTGCAGTATCTTGTACACGTGGTAAGTGACCCGACCCGACCCACAATTATTTCAAAATTCAGAATTGGAATTGCAAGTAGTTCAAGTAAGTAAGTAAATAATTGGTCGGTCTTAGTCAAATTGTCTCTTCATTAAAAAGCAGTTCTTAGTTCAGTGTTGTGCAACTATCACAGCTACCTTTGCGCCAGGATGCTCTGGACAGCGACCTTTGCGTAGTGGGCATACCCTGCCCATTGTTTCCCGGCCTTAATGCCCGGAGACGGCAGGAAAACTACAACCCCTTTCTGGAGCAACTTGCTTGCACCTAGTGTGGGAGTGTAAGGAATGAGATGCTTGTACCTGTGTGCGTGTGTGTCACTTTCGTGCAGGTCCTAAAAAGGGAAGGGTTGGGTGTTGTTCTTTCCTGCGGTTGTGACGCTCGACATCTTCACACTGGTTTGATTTGATGAGGGGATAGATGATAGAGGCAGAGGATTAATATGCAAGAACCAAGATGACTCACCATGTCGCACTACCAGTGTAGCTTTTGCAGCAGCTAAGTGGCTAAGGCCCGGCTGCGAGCCTGTGAAAGGGTGCCTTCTCAAGATTCGGACTCTGAACCCGAAGACGTTTGTGATTGAGGAGGTTTCCCGGCCGCAGGAGAATCTGGCACATACAGATGTGTTTGTATCAGGTTCGTTATGTTCCATTACCGGAATAATTAGACGAAAGAGTTGGAAATATTGTAATTCTTGTGGTGCAGATGTTAGGGTACTTCTCCAAGAATTTGAAAAACATCAACATCTCATCATGAGCGCCGGGATTCACAGACGCTTCTGCTGCCACGTGGCAATTAGCTTTGAATCAGCAACAGGCATCAATTGGAAACTTGCTCTTACTCTGTTTAAATCACTGCTTCTGCTTTTGCCTTTGGCTGGCTTTGGATTATATAAAGTAATAATAGTAATAATATGTTACTAAGACTCAGTTAAAGTTGCATAGATAACATATCTATCTCGGCGTTATCTCGGTAAATCGGTAAATTAAATTGTTAGTCAGAGTCATAGTTTTAATTATTGTAATTATAATTATATTGGCATTGCCGACTCACCCCGAGATGGAAAGGTATGGAAAGATAATTCATTTCATCGCCTGCTTTTTCATTTTGGAAAGGCTATAACTGTAGGCTCTCTCTTGCGGTAGAATTCAGATTACAGTAGCGCACTATGACACTATGGGTGCGGTCTTGGCCCAAAACATTGATGATGTGATGTGATAGCAGGTGTTTGAGCTGTTTGTGTTTTTGTCAGCGTTCACCCGATGATCCGACGGTTGATAGGAGAGTTAAGGAAGAAGAAGTTTCTTTGTTTGTGAGTCGCGCTGTGCAACATTGTCGACTTTAACATTTTTTTCTTTCTACTTCCAGACTTTTAGACGAATTAAGATCAACAAGCTATTGCAAAGACATGTTTGCCGGGTTTCGGCCCTTACCGTTGCCTACATAACAAAAGAATTATTGGGCATGCCGGCCCGGGTCAGCGGATTTTTTGTTGGGCCCGTGGAATTGGTCAGAGGCATTGGTCTTTGTTTGCTCTTTTTTGTTGTTGACATTGACAAATGTACAATGTAATGCATGTTTTCCTCCTAAGTGGGATTGGCTCATTGTTGATCTTCCTTTTGGGTTCGCGCGTGCAAAAAGGTCTAGGTTTTACCTGCGCGCGAGAACCCAAAAGGAAGATCAACAAACAGCCAACCCTCATTCCAAAAGCCAACCCTACTTTGAAGGCAAAAAAAATTAAGTCATAGGGCGTTCAGCAGATTTGGCCAAAGCTGTTTGTGTCAGATGAGCCACACTCAGAATTCAGAATTTATATTAATAAAATAGAGCTAAGACTATATTGTTTGTCATTCGTTATCAAGTCAGTTTCAGAGTATTGATCAGTCAAATATGATATTTTTTGAATTAGTCTAAGTCTATGGAGTCTATGACCTTTGCCCTTAACTTAACTTTTTTATTGGCAAACGGATGCAAGCGGTAATTGTTGGAAACTGCTTGGGTCTTACTGCCTGGTGCGTTCTGGCAAATGTCACCCCGGTCCGAGGTTGTTGAGATCCTCAAGCCATTCAAGCCGCCACTAGAAGGATCTTGGGGTATGTACAAGGCTTGCCTGGGAAGGTTCCGCAGCTTCAGCGTCGGGTTTCAGTAAGACAAGTATATAATGAAGTATTCATTGCTCTGACATGCCAAGACCAAGGCTTCTTAAGTAAAGTATTCAAGTTCTTCAGAAATGAATTCAATCCGGCCCTCATGTGCACAAAAAGGGTTTCCTGATCACATTCTCACTGTGCGCAAGAACCCAAGAAAGGTTGTCAACGCATGTCCCCTCGCATGTCACATTTGTCAGCCGGCTCAGTCAGCCACACGGAAATGGAGCCAGTTCAAACGCGTGCCAAGATTTTTCAAGGTGCATTTCAATACTGGCTTCTTTTTTGAATCGAAGTTTTGGACTAATATCGATAGACTTATAGTCCAGATTCTGGATTATGATGAGTCCAAACGCCAAATGCCAATTGACCAATTGATAATGAAAATGAAGTGAAGAGATTTGAAAAGATGACTGGGAATGATCAATGATAATGATGTCTGATTCTGGTTGATGTTTTTGGTCATGCCCAGAAAGTAGATGTCCGACCGGCCGGCTGTGCACTGATGGTTTTGAGCAACTTGTGGCAGCCTGGCCGAGATGAGGTGGGATCGAATGGAACCAGCTCCGACCCTCAATGCGGTGGCAGTGCATCTTCCAGCAATAGCAGCGATGGCAGGGGCCTTGAATTGGCGGCGCTCAAAAAAAAGGTGGCAAGGCAAAAGCAGACTGCAAAAGCCAGAGCGGCTGCTCTTCAAGCAAAAGCTCAGCGCCGACTAGCTAAGAACGCTGAGATCAATCCGCCGCCACATGCAGCAGAGAGGTTCAAAGATGATATGAAGATCGAAAGTGAAATTCACAAGCCAGGACAGTGTGGTGGGCTAGTCAGGCGACGCCGCTTGCGACTTTTAGTGAGCTATTTGCAATCCTGGTGTGTGGCAATCGCCAACTTCTTCCAGTCATGTGGCCACGTCGACCACACAATCTTAGTGTCCGTAGTGGACGACACTAGTCTCAGATTGGGCACAGCAGTTCCAGGAACACAGTGGCGAGTGTCCAGAGTTGCTTCGGTGATGAACAACATCCAGAACCTGGTGGTGTGCTACCGGAGTGCAGTTGCAGCAGATGCCAACCAGCCATGCCAGGAGCAAAGATTTTTCAAGGGCTTCCACGTGCAGACGCCACTGGTGGTTCTCCCAAAAGCAGACCGAAACTCCATCAGCAGTGAATTTGCCAGCAGGCTCTTATATTTCCTTGGACGCGTGAGTTTTCGGTACTGCCATTTCAACATCGCTCCTGACTTCTTGAAACGTGTGCCAATTCAAGGGCTTGTGCTGGTCTTTGACTCCCTCAAGACAAACGTCGCCATGCTCAAACAGTTCCGAGCAGCAGTTCGTTCTCATCGTGAAAAACAGCATTCTGACGACAAGGCATGTGATGAGCATGTACACCCGGTGTGGGGTGTGTTTTGTGGTCTCCACCAGTTATCCCTTGCAAGGACTCCACTTCTGAGGGGTTTTTCCAACTACTGGGGATCAGTCGTGAGGCTGGCTCACTTGTTTGAAAACCAAAACTTCAGACAACAGTTCCGCCTCTCCATGCTCCACATCATTTGTGACTCCTACGTTTTCATACCAGTGTCTCAACTTCCCAGTCAATCCTCTGAATGGCGATCCAAGCAGCTCAGACTTTGTGGGTCATATTCTGCTGGGAAGAGGCAGCGGCATCAAATCCATACGGATCGCATGCGGCGGGACAATTCAGACATTGACAGTCCCATTTTTCAGCATTGGTGCTTGGGACAGCAGTGCTGTGCAGGAAAGACACAGAAGGAACAGGAGCTGCATGGGTTACTACGAGTCGCCAGGTGCTACACACTGCTCTTCAGCTACGGGTACCCGGTGCCGTTGGAGTATCGATGGGTGCACGCCCAAAGGGCGCTCGATTTTATGATGGAAGCTTGGTTTTGAAGCCTTTGCGGCCTTGCAGATTTTCTCAGCCAAAACGTAGGTCTTCTGAGTCTTCTGATTTGTTTGTTTGTCGCTTTTCTCAGATTCTTCGTTTTCTTGCGCTGCACCTGGTTCAATGTTTCAACTTTTGTCAGCGGCTATTTTCTTGCTTTTGGTTTTTGTTTAAACAGTGTTTCCTGTTTGCTTTTTTAAATTCCTTCTTGAACTATTGTTTTAGCTGTGCGGCAGAAATAGTCTAGGGTTGATTTTGTCAAAAATTCAGGGTCTCTAATGTTGGCCACCCCAGGAAGCCTGCAGTTTACACCAGATTTTGCCCAGAACATTGGCGAGATTGTCTGAGGCAGATGTTCGGAAAACAGACAATCCTGGTAGCAAGTTCCATGACATTTTGAGTGCCATGAAGGAAGCTCAGGCGGGCTCTGACACAGAGTCTGACGATCCTGCTTGTGGGGAAGAGGGTTGGACCGATCTGCTTTTGAAAACCATTGAGGAGGACGAACAGCAGTCTTTTGCTCAGGTGAACACGAAGCGGAAGGTCCTAACATTTGCCGCTTTTCGAGACTCTCTCATGATCCCCAAGACTCTGTGTTTGGCTGAGCTGGTCAGACCCAATGTGAAGCACATGCAGATACTTTTCAAGAGGACGGCTCTTTTGTCAAAGCTTGGCGATTTGCAACCCTCGGAGTCGATTACATTGTCAAAGATTTCAGAAGAGTTTCTTGGTTTTGGTCTTTTTAAATCTAGATATGGACGAGAGGATGTTTCTCTTGATTAGATCAACATCAGTTCCCATACACAGCGTCTTTAAGTCTTGAACTCGTATTGTATCATGTATTGTTTTGAGACCTTCACTGAACTTCTAATTTTCGGTCATGAGTCATGTTGGCAAATTGCTATCTAGGGTGGCAATGGCAGCCCATGACAAATAGATAGGGTAGGACCGGGTAGGAGCGAGCTGGCTGGATCATTATTTTGATTGAAAGTTGTCTTCAAATAATTCAGGACAATTCAGGCGGTCGGAATGCGATGATTGTATCATGAACCGGTGCTGGCGTAATGGTTGCATGATCACACGGCAAGTCAAGTAGGGACGATAAGTCAGATCAGGTGAGTCAAATATAATTTTATTTATTTAAGAACAGATTCCACCCGTTGCAACCCATATTTCCTGCCAACCCTGGTTGCAAAACCTTACCCCAAATAACTTTCACTTTCACTTGTGTGTAAGTGCACGCAATTCAGATTTGATTGTGCTTCTTTTGGCTTGGCGCGTACCTGAGGTCAGCCAACATTTTCAATGCTTTCGTGTGTGGCGATTTCGGTAGACAGCTTGTGGCAGACTATTTGGCTGCATTGGCTTCTTTCCCGCTGCTGGGTGTCCCAGAGATGTCCCAGGATTTTTTCAGATTGGCATTGCAGGCAATTGGTGAACACTGGCGACGGTTCGTCTTCCACACGGATGGGCTTCCGTTCACTCTATTTCGCTTGACAGATATGAGCCTATGTGAATTTTTCCAAGGCTACAAGAAGCTCCAGAACTGCATGTGTGAATGTGCTGGCTGCGCAGATGTAGAGTTCTCCACCGTCCTCTTATCATGTATTCCACGCGAAGGTGAGTTGAATGATCCTGCCATCAGGTTGAAAGTGCAGGAACTGCAACGCTTCCTCAAGGACATGAGTGTCCATGCCCCTCTCAGCACAGATGTGGTCGAATGTTGGCACGGCTACACACAAAGTATGTTACATAGGTTCCGGGGATGCAAAGTGACCGATCCCGTCGCCCAAGAAAGGGTGCTCTGGGCGTCAGTGTGCTCATCGTTCTCTAAATTCAGGAAATACATGATGGGCAAATACCTTGACAAGTATTTCTTTGTGAGGCTGGCTAGCTTTGGCCACAAAGGCTGCAATATGTACACGAACAAGGGGTACGATGGCGAAGCTGGACCTTCCACATCTTCATGCCGCCGCCGGTCATCGTTATCGTTGGCCAAAATGGACCGTATGATTGCTTTTGATCAAGAGCTACCAGGCCTTCGGCAGTTGTCTGGTTTCTTGGCTTTGTGTGATGCTTTGCATTTTTGAAATGTGACCCTGTGTCCTCTTGCATTTTTCAGTATCATTGGCCATGCAGCATGCAACCAAAAATTTTACGGACGTTGTAAGTTGCTGAGGGTTCCCAGATGATATGGTTTAAGTTTAGCATTATCTTCGCCATAAAGGACATGTCTTGTCCCATGTGAAATTCTTAATCTTCTGTTTGTGGGCGTGTGATGGCGGCCAGCAAGGTTGGAACATATTGCAGCGCGAATCTATGCAAGGTGAGCAGCTGAAGCCAGACGAGTGGAAAAGGCGCCAACAGCAGTGCCAACAGGATTGGGGGGAGATGTCTCAAGAGAGGCGAGACCTTTTGAATGCAAAGGCCATTGACGAAGATCATCGCAGGCGCGAAGCCTGCAGGCAGCCATTCCAACCAAAAGAAAAGGGCTCTGGTTCTCACCAACAAAACCACTTCGCTCCAGCAGCCTTCGATGCAGCGAGCACTCTTTCAAGTAAGTCGGCAAAAGCTGTGTCCAGGCACAGAACCTTTGCATCTTATAAGCAGTTCAAGGAGTCCACTGACTGGCAGCATTTCCAAGCGGGCATCTCCGATGCGGATGGTGCTTTAACATTGGACCATGTCGATTTGAAGCAGACAGAAGAAGAGATCACAGATGCTTGGAGCAAATTTGCGCGGGCCAAACCTTCGGAAAGATATTTCCCAGAGGACTCAGAGGACGATGATAGCTCGCAACCTTTACATCATACCACTTGCTGGGCTAGTTATGGCGCATGCAAACGTTCCTTCAATGTCAGCTTGGTGCAGAAACTGGTATGGAGCATGGGGAAACATCTTGACAGTAGCCTCTCAGAATGTTTAGTTAAGTTGAGTTTCAGTTTGAGGCTTAGGAAGCTGTCCCCTCCCATTTCGGTTGAGCTGACTGCCACTTGCAACTCTGGACACCAAAGTATATTCAAGTCTTTGGTTATCTGAAAAGTTGAATTTTGCTGTAGGACTTACTGCCACCTCCTGCATTCATTCAAAATTCATAAGTATCAGTATCAGCATAAGTCAGAAGTCATCTTGTGCTTTGTCCAGTCGATCGCCCAAGGTTTGCTCAGTGTTGGCTGTCTCATTCAGTTCCAAAGTCCAGGCCTCATCGACAGTTTCTTTTTCTTGGCCTTTTGCATGAAGAAGCCCCAGCTACAGGTGCTGATGTCTGGCTTCCGCGACCGCAGTGTGCCAGGAGAAAGTTTGCATGTGAGCATTAAAGATCCCAGGTCGGGGGACCCTCTCCTTTGCACAAGCCACCAAGCCTTTCAGCGAATCTTGATTTCCATTGGGGAGGCCCAGGCTGCGGATTTGGAGTTTACAGTTCATGAGTATCGCCTGAATCCTTTTTCGCCTTTACACTCTGTGCAAGTTATTGGAAGCAGCCAAGGAAGCAATTTGTTAGTTTCGAAACCGAAGCCTGCGCCAAAACCAAAATTGCCATTTGGTTTGAAGATGCCCACCCGGCCACGGCAAAGGAAGCCAGCGCGACCATCTCAGCCCAAGCGACGCAAGGTTGATCTTGATGACAGCCTTCTTTTGGCAGGAGTGGGGCTTTGTAACGAATCAGACTCAGACAGTGACACTGGTTCACACGAGCTCTCAGAACCACAACTTGGGTCTGACCCAGAATCTGAAAGTGAGTGTGATGATGTTGAAGCACATGAACAAGTCCATATGACAGCCCAAGAGGCAGCAGAAGAGGCCCAGATTCAGGAAGTTGTGGGAAGTCATCAGGCAAGAGCAGAAGAGAGAGGTGCATTTTTTTGCGCGCGGGATGTTCCAAGCTCAGATGCCCATTTGCCAGAACGGGAACCCCCCACTGGGAAGAGTTTCTGCAATGCCAGGCTTGGCCTGGTGGACGTGGGCCTTCAATCTTCAGGGCGTCTTGCCCGATGTCGGCACTGTCTCCAAAAAATCGAGAAAAACAGTTGCCGGTTTCAATTTGCGTGGTCTCGTGTAAAGTTTGCGTCTTGGTTACACGATCGGTGTGTGTTCAGCCATTTGGAGCAAGAAGGGTCTGATGATGTGAACGCGCTGGCTTTTCTGCAAGAGAAGTTGGATGATGGTGACAATGGTGGGACATATCTTGCACCGGAAGTTAGGGATGCCATCAAAAAATTGATGAAGGACATTCGTGCCAAAGCTGCCTGACAGTTTTGCCTGAGCAAAAATTATGGGTTTGGTTTGTTGATGAACTTTGCTTGTTTGCGGTTTAAGGGAGTTTTGTTTTTCGAGGGCCACCAGTTTCATCATTCACCCATCCTGGCCTGGCCCCAGCCTTTGTTTCTACAGCAGGTATTCTAAAAACTACCGAAGGATCCCTGTTCACCATCCTTTCCCGTTGGACTTGGCCTTGATGAAGGAACAAGCTAGCAAACTAGGCACATGTAGAGGTAAAGACCACAAGGCCAATTTTTCATCTCAGGATTTGACAAACCCTTCTCGCGTGTGATCTAATGGCATCAGACCATCATATTTACATAGGTAGATAAGCTAGATAGATGATAGCTGCATTTTTTCAATATGTGATGTCAAATGTAAAATATTTGCAAATTGCACATGATATATTTTAGTTTTTGATTCATGATTCATGATCTGCATATTATCAGATTTGATTTAAATTTAAGCTGTTCGTTTTTTGATATGATATATTTTTATTATTTTTTGTTTATTCATCATTTCATTATATGCAATTTTTGCAACATTCAGTACATTGCATTATTCTAAGAAATTTTGAACAGGACCTTTTGGAATGGGTCTGTTCAAAAGGTCCTGTTCAAAATTTCTTAGATGAGTTTTATGTAGTTTTCTGTAGTATCTCAATCGCATTTTTCACACCCATCAAAATCGCAAAGTGAATGAAGCATTTGGTTTACCGGACCATTCACCATTGGTACATTGTTTTTAAAGTGCGTGTTTGTTTCATGATGTGTTCTTCAAAGTGGAGCACACGCACGCACTGATGACTGGCGGGGCCCTTTGAGCCGATTATATAAGTAACTTCCACTTTCACTTCATTTCAGTGCATACATTGGTGAGTGTGGCCCTCATTGAATGTTTCATGTTTGGCGGGTTCGAGTTGGTTTGCTGCAGGCGCCCATCGATTTCTTTCTCCATGGACAAGCCGACGGGATCGTTTATGGGATCGGGAGCCTTGGCTCTAAATAGCGTCAAGCTGATCCTCCCCTGCTTGGTTTGAAAGTTAGAACTTAGAGTTTGGGTTACATATGTCCAGGAGTCAAAGACCACTAAAGAATAGCCCCCTGGAATTGTTGAATTACAGACCACAAAAAAATCAACAGAAAAACCATTCAATGATTCAATGATCAATGCATAGTCTTGTGTCTTCCAGGGTATGAAGTACAGGGATAGATACGGTTTAGCTCGGCTTTCAAGGCCTCAGCACCGGCAGCCGCAACTGCGGAAAACAAGAAGGTCTAAGATAATGATTCATTAAAGACCTTTCGCCCAGCATCATTGTAGACCTTGGGCATCAATGCTCAACATTGCAATGTTTCAGCAATTTTTTTGCTTGCAATTGAAATATTGAAAAGTCACATTTTTCAGAGATTGCCACCGATTGTGACGTCAAGGCATCCAGCTGTGAAAGACTTCACCCCATACCACATCGAGATTCTTCGCCTCAAGCAACTTTATTTGGAAATGCGGGGTGGTTCCTTACGGTGTTTTCCC
>OMLO01002684.1_pt1 | contig 14509 bp, 9 predicted proteins | sample 1674811 | NCBI WGS metagenome assembly OMLO01 (sample SAMN06265003, study PRJEB25207) | coral metagenome | isolation source: Coral host | place: Mexico:La Bocana,Puerto Morelos, Mexico | collected 2008-11-13
CACATGTGAAATATAAATATAGAATTCTATTTGCTACGTTTATCGCATAAAATTCTCTCTATATATGTAATAAATATAATTTCTTTAAATATTGTTCCGAGCATGCGACCCACTTAAATATCACTTAAGCTAACTGTGGGTGCATGCATATTTTAAATTGTAATTAATTAATAATAATAAAAAAAATGGTAAAATGGTAATGGTATTGGCTGTCTTCTGCAGAGGAAGTAAACTTTTGAGGACTTGTCAAATTGTGTCCAAAACAATGAGCTTAAGGTTGGAATGGAGAAATCTTGATGAATCCATGCGACCAATGCAGGCTTTGTAATTGCAATTTCAAAGTTAAATGTGATAATTTTAAATCAGGCGATGTTTCTACAGAAAATCTTTTCAATCCTTTTGACAGGAAGAACTGCAAGGGTGAAGTTTTTAGCGCTAATCTGCCATACTGTTCCAGAGCAGTTCAAAGCACAAAGATCTTGTAAGACTGAATTGCCGAGTCTCTATCTCTCCAAAACAGATGGCTTGTATGCACAGCAAGTACATCGATCTCCTCCTGCGAAGAGCTGTTTTACAGAAGACTTGTTGTTGAAGCTCACAACTAAATCCATGTTCAGGGAGAAAAGTTAAAGTTTTTTGTAAACAAGCATAGAACACATATCAGAAGTTTAAGACATTTGATCAACACATGTCAATGATATTCAACTAGCCCAGCAGATCACAAGCCCTGTTCCCTGGTGAATGGGGTTTTCAAAATCTTCGGGGTTTGTCTTCAAGCATTTCCTTCCTTCCCCTCCCCCTCCCCCCTCTTTTTTTGGCTCTTGCCCAATTTTTCACACAGCAAAACATAGAAAATCCTGTTCCATTCCTCTGTCTTTTCTGGCTACTCAACCCCACGGGTTGTGCTGTCCACATGCACTTAATTTACAGTTTGTGATTTATTACTAATAGAATATATTTGCCGTATATAAATATGTACTTGGGTTAGTCAAATAATAATAATAATAATAATAAAAGTCTTTATTCAAGGTTTTAAACAAACGTTAAAACTTACAATGTCCATTTCGAAAATAGAACTATTCAAGCATTAATTACAATCTATTTAGAATAAAAAAAAGAGATCTATTTACAAAGCACTTCTTAAACCTCTCTGTGTTAACACATGGGATCTGGTAAGGATGCGATCTACCGCGTAGAGCGCGGTTCTTAAGTGGGGGGAGAAGATCCTGCAGGGGATTTGAGGAAGTACCCATAATACTTTTACAGAGCCTCAGATCCCTGTCTTTAATAACCTGTTGAATCGATGATTCATGTTGAATATACCCATATCGAAAGGCCCTCCTCAATAACCTATCAATTTGAATATTATTTGGTATAAGCAGCAACACCCCAAACTCTAATACTCTAATACAAATGATTATGTGTTACACTGGTGCACTATGTTAATTTACAATATTACATACTGGAATTAGGCCAATCAAGAATTTCCTTTCACCCTGACACATTGCAGTATACAGTTCTTTTTTGAGAAAAGGAAAATTACCCACTAAGCTACAGTTCCATGTATGTGTAGTCCTGTATGTGTACGCACAGCTACATGTAAGCTATATGTAAGCTACATATTCATGTAGTCCTAATGTGTCCATGGAAATCAGTGTGACCCACTCACCCAGGGAAGTCTCAATCCTTTTCAGGGCATGTTCAGAATTTAAAAGTACTGTACAAACCATGATACTTACTAGCACATTTTTCTTTCTTTTCTCACTATCCCTGTGCGTGTAATAGGTATATATTGAAATTGTGAAGAATTTATTTAATTGTTTTTTGTAATTTAATTTATGTAACATATAAAATACAATAAAGATTAATATAAAGATATTTCTATACCTTTCTACAGGCAATCTGCCCATGCAAATCAATCTAGAAAGTGCTTCTACCAGGAACCCACAAAACCATTCCCAGAGACAACAGATGTCCAAACAATTGATGAAGGAGCTAGCGATAGAATATATTCTTCAGGTTGACACTGACATCTCCACCACAGAAGGGCTGGCAGTCTTAAATACTTATTTATCAGGGGCTCTCGGTCTACACTTAAAACAGATTAAGTCAAGCAGTCTGATGTTTTTGGTACAGTGCCGTACATTGGAGATTCTAGAGAGACTGTGGACTGATTACGAATCAGGTCACCTCAATGAAGTAGCAGAGAGTTGCCTTGTGTCCGAGAAAATCAGAAGAAAATTTGACATAGAGTCCTTAACTTTGAAAACAACTATTGACAGAGAGGACTACTTGGCATGCAGACACTCTTTTACAAAACACTTACGTGAGTTGATTGTTTATAACACTAGTCAGAGTTTTTTCATAAACTTATTCACAATCTGCTTTAATTATTAGCCATTACAAAACTACAACAGGGTCTGTCATGTCACAAACTGATACACTTCGGAAAACCAACTTTAGTTAATGAATATACGCCTGGCCATGGGTTCTGGGTATGTATGGTATCCAGAGCCATTTTCAGTTCAGGTATATGTTTTTTTTTGTCACAATTTGGATATATAAAGTATCTAGTTTTGCCTGAATATCTTATACTTAAATACTCTGTGCAAATGTAATAGACATCAGGTAAATGTATAAGATAATTTTAGGTTTATACTTGTACATTGTAACATGTTTTACAATTTGGAAGTAAATTGGTATCCTATGGGAAAAAAAATTTGGTATATTGGGATCTTTCTCCCCCCCCCCCCCCCTCCCCTTTACTGGGCTTGAACAATTAGTACAATTTGACAGACAGCATGAAAGACAGTTTTTGGTCTGTATACAGTTGGAAAATTGCATCTCATTAAGTGCTCACCAGGCCACAATGCATAAATATGTTTTTGTGTACATATTTGTGCTATATCGATGGCCGTTTTTAGTGCCTATTTGACCTGCAAGGTGTTCCTTACGAGTCTTTAGTAATCACAAAGGGTAACTGTAATTTTTGAAAACTAGTCAATTATTATAATATTGGAAGTGTTCATTGACACTGCATGGTCATTGAAAGCTCTTTTAATTGGTTGAAAGGGAATGAGAACCAACACTGGAATTTCCAGAGGGGTAGGGCTTCAAACTAAAAAACTTTCTGTGGGGAGGGGTATGAAAAATTAATTTTCTGGAACAACACATTTTCACTAAAATGATGACAATGACAGTTGTTGACCAGCTTACCCACTAAGCTTTTCCAGCTTACTTATTAACTCTATACTGAAACTATAGTGAAGTAAGTGTTGTCACTTTTGTTGTTGAACGTTTTGTCCCTGTGTGCAGAAGGTACCAGGTCTTGTGGTGCAGGACTTCGTGTTGTTTGTGGTCCCAGCTGGAAGGTAAATGAAAGTGATGGCAAAGAAGGTTTTGTTGGAACAGTTCTTGAACTTGGTGAACCAGAGAACATGGCATTAGTTCAGTGGGACATGGGAGTATGCCAGCTGTATAGAGCAGGCCATGATGGTGCCTTTGATCTTTGTGTGTTGGATAGTTCTCCTGTGGGTAAGGCCATTTTTCAATTTATGAATAAATAATTTTATTGAGTGTGTACATGTGATCTTACCTTTCCCTTCTCCCTAGCTTGCTTGAGATGATCTCAATCTTCACCACTCACCTATGAAGGTGCCAATTCATAAGGCAACACCAGGCAAATAATAATCAAAAATGAAGTAGCAGACAACAACATACTTTACGAACAACAACAACAACAACAAAAATGATGACTTTTAACTGTTTTAACTTAAGGGAAACCTATCAAACTCTCATGGACATACTTTAGACTTCAGTAATGCAGTGAAGTTTAAAATAAAGAATGAAGCCAAAATCCCCCATAATGATTGTTAATTTGTTGCTGTTGGGATAAACTCTTGACTGGACGTCACTGTAAATGTTATTGCCTCTGGGGAATTGCACTTTTACCTGACTTGGTATTGTTCATTATCATCGATGCAGGTGTAAAACATGTGGGCTTAGCTTGCTTTACTTGCAAGCAGTCTCCTATTTTAGGAATATGTTGGAGTTGTTTGGACTGCAAGTATCAAGCTGTGAACCTATGCACATCATGTTACATGGCAGATGAGCATGACATACAACATGTCTTTCAGCGGAGAGATTCCCCTGGAGCGGAGGGGTAAGTTTCTAAGAATAGAACCACAACTAAATATCATATTCCTTTATAGTCATGTTTTGATATAATATAGAACAAGTTGATAAGTAATCCAAGCTGGAAGATCGTACAACAACATAAAAAACAAACAAAAGAAGGTTTGGAAACTGCCCCCTATTGGGGTTTTCCCTTATGGGTTGTATAGGTATGTGCGGCCTAAAGGGTATGGTTTTTCAGCCCTTTTGGTCAAAAATAAGGTATTGATTTTGGCCATTTTGGTCATAAATAGGGTATAATATTGTCCTGTACTCTTAAATTACGTATGTTTTTCAGAAGAAGCTAATTTTTCACCATTATTGGTGAGACCCATTAACAAAAGACCTTCATAAATTGCCAGTATGTTTAGGATAACTGTGCCAACAGCCACAACCTTCATAAAAAGATTTTTGAATGTTTGGTCAGGTTGTAAAAAGGGTAGGGAAAATCACAGTTTTTGGTCAAAAATAGGGTAAGGATTTTGGGAATCTGGCCACATACCACCACCCACCCAATTTTTCTGGTAGTAGCCCCCTGGTTACATGAGAGGGGTTCAGACTGCATTGCTGGTAGTAGTGACAGTTAGCAAAATGCTTGTCTTTATACAAACCTCATAGCCAAAAGGAAAGTAAACTATAAAATAATAATATTACGGAAAATTTTAGGGAATATTAAAAAATATGTCAAATTTGGGAATGGGATTGAAGGCAATTGCTGAGAATCTCCCACCTCTTAACAATCGGTCCCCCTATCATTGCTTATTATCTTGATAAAAATTATTCAGGTCTGAAGTATATATATAAATTATATTCAGGTCTGAAGTATAATTTATATCATTCTAGATTAGTAGTCAATTTTAGTTGCAAATATTTCTTGTTGTATATTTTGTTACATTGATGCAGAGTTTCTGTCGAAAGGAGAAGCAATGAAAGGAAAATTCAAGCAAGAGGCATTTATCCTGGTGCTAAAGTTACAAGAGGTCCAGACTGGCAATATGACAACCAAGATGGCGGAATAGGGACATATGGTACGGTGAAGAAAATCACGAATTGGAAGGAAAACCCAGCAAGTGCAGCAGCTGTCTCTTGGGAGAATGGTACTGAGGGTACTTACAGGCTTGGTTACAATGGCAAAGTTAGTACAGACTGTGATTGCTTTGAATGAACAAAGAATATCATTACATTCACATCAAACTTTTAGTCCTGAAATAAAGAGTTCAATGACTGATTAACTGCAATGTACTTTAATTTGTTTTTTGTATGAAACCCCCGCTAGCAAACAGGGTAAAGATTGAAGCATATGCCAGCTGTTGTATTAAATAATGTATGGTATCATACTACTTATTTTAAAATCATTTTTATTTTTGTTACCTGTTTTGTTACCTGTTAGGTGGATTTGAAGTGTGTAACTGCAAGCAGTGGTGGTTATTACTACAAATGTCACCTTCCAAGTCTAGGCCAAAAGGTCAGAAATTTATCTCAAACATGCATAACAGTTAAAACCCATGAACATATGTCTAGCTCAAAGGCCACGGCTTGACCACATGCATCAATCCATTGTACAGAATTCAGGCACAAACGATCCAATCAGCATTAGTTACACATGTAGTGATCATATAAAACTAATCATTCGTAAAAGAAATGCTCATAACCCCACAAGTCCACAAGATCTGTAGACTATGTTTTGATTTGCAGAAGTTTTTTACCTGGTTTGCAACAAGACTTGATAGTTCTGTGCAGGTTTTCAATAACTAGAGCAAGTAGTGAACAAAATGTGCATGAGTGTCTTCTTTTTTATGGTTTTAGAACAAGACCCACGATATGAGCTGGAAGAGTAGAGCTGCAAATGCAAAAGTAAGTAAAGATAGTAAATGTAAACAAAGCGTCAACAAGAGAGGAAATTGTCTACGCATGCTTAAGATTTAAAGTGGCTCACAACACTTTCTAGCAGTGCTTCTTCTTTCATGGATCAATGTTAGTACTCTATCAGTCGATGTTATTAAAATGGTATAAAACAATGCTAAGCAAATTATGGTGAGTTTCGTGACGCAAGGGTTTCCATAGCAACAGCATAACTCTTAAAACGTTAAAATGCTTATAACTACAAAGCGAGTCCTTTAACCCCCTGTGTTTTTTACTATCGAGTTGTAATCAGCCAAAAAGGAAAACTTTGTCTAAAGTCTTGACCCGTTTTAAGGCCAGGGACAAAGTTTTTCTCGATATGGACCTATCCGGGAAAACGTAGCCAATTTAGTTTTAATAAAACTGCCAAAATTTAAACCAAAAGACTCAGAAATTGGGAAAATACCTCTTGGCCCATGCTGTAAATTACGGATCCTCATTTTTCAGTTCCGTTATCGTCCACGCGTTTCGCCCTCGAAAGGAATAAATACTCGGTCTATAAATGGCCGAGAACACGAGGTTAATAAGAAGTATTTATGATTCTTACCTAAACATGTATTCTCTTTTAAACTACTCTTAAGGCCACAAGAAGTGCTTTACACAAAGCCTCAATCAGTGGGCAATGCGAGACTGTTAGAATGCTTCTTGAAAGTGGGGAAGAAGTTGACCAAACAGACATGGTAAATGTACAGTAATTTCATTTCATTTATGAAGTGCTACGGGATTATCCTTTTATGTGGTAGATAAAAGACAAATGTGAAAGATCCCGCGAAAACGCGAGGAGAAGAGTAAGGCCAGGTCACCAAAAATTAAGTATGCTTCGTGGAATTGATTCTTTGTTTGAATTTCTGTAGTTTTCATTGACGCCCCTGCACCTAGCAGCCTGGTATGGACACGAGTCTGCTGTTAAGATGTTGTTACAACACGGTGCAGATGTCAATGCTGTGGACAGAGTAAGTTGAAAACACTTTTTAAATCGTCTTTATTTGAACTAACTTACAGCTTGCCCATATGAAATTCTAACTCAAAGCATGTTAACTACTTTTGTAGTGGCATGTTAATGGTTTTCTTGCGGTAATGTGAGATTGGAAAAACCCAGTTTACCTAAGGAAAAATCTAAAACCTGTTGATTTCATTCGGTATTCATCCATTGTGAAATAATTACGTTAAAGAGAAATGAAGTCCTGCCGAACACTCCTCTGAAAGTTAAGCTTGCTGTGTGTTGCAGAAGATTTGTCCCACATATATGTTCGACATCAGCGTTGTTTTTCACGGGTCATTGCAAAATACAAATTTCATTTAAGAAAGGTTTTTTCCCTTACATGTGACATTTCTTCAGAACAAACCGACTCAGATGTCACCAATTTCCAACGAATTAGATTGACGACATTCGAGCCATGAACACTTAATATTCTTTTTTAGTGACTGTCGAATGTTGGTTTTCCGGCAATGCAAAAGAATAGAATTTTTACATTGTAATACACGTACAGTAAATAATTTTGTTGATATGAATAGCTTTGTACAGTCACCAAAAAATACCATACAAAAATGTCAAGCGTTCCACACTGTAACTTGCGCAGCCACTTTAATAACATTGAACACTATTTTCCTGTTTCTACAATAGTAATAAAATTATATGTAGCAGAGTTGAAAGTTTCTTTTTGGGGTATTTTGCGATGTTATCCAACTTACCTCGACAACGTTTTAAGCAGTTTCCTTCTGTTTGCTCTCGTTTGTTTATTTTTAAAACCGTTCCAAGTTTCCCTAAATTAATACAAATTTGGCTTCCAATTACCCATTTTACCTAAATAATTGAGCGGTTGAGCTTTCAGAAGAATTGACAAAGTTGAGTATTCCAACGTTTTTCTTTGTGCTAACAAAGTTTCATGACTTAACACGTGCCTTCAATGTTTTCTGTGAATATGGATGATACACTTACTGCGCAAAATTAACTTTGTGAAATTTTTGTTTTGAAGTTTCAGAAAACAGTTCTACAAAAAGCTGAACGGCACAATCACCAATCCATAGTGCAGTTACTCCTGAAGAATAACGCGACACCAAGCTATCAACAACCGGTACGTTGTAATAATTATTCTGATTGAATTTTGTTATTCCAGTTTATTTTCATCAGTCGTTGGCTTTGCCTAGTGCTTCTTTTGGTTCGCTTTATCGACATCAACCCGACCTAACATTAGTTTAAGAGGTTTTCTTTGTTCTTGACCGTCTTTCGATGTTCTCTCTCTCTTAAATTGTTACAATTTAAAACTGAAAGGAAAATAAAGAAACAATCTTCATGACTCCCACGCGATAACTCAGTAGCAAGTAATTGCTAAAATGCTCCTTTGCACAGTGCAAATAAAATTGAAAACTAAGTTTAAAAATATGATTGAATGATGATAGGTTTACCCCCAGGCGGAATGTTTACCGATCAAGTACTCAAAATGGCTCGGATCAAAGAAAATTATGGCAGAAACTGATTTAGTTAAATTTCCATTGACATTTGTTATTTGAACTCTTCTTTGCTATATTAACCTCACATGTTTTACCTTCTCTTTGTAGCTCAGCCTAAAGTCACTTTCACGGAACGCTTTCTTGCATGTAGATAGAGAATCAGGCTTCAACCTGTTACAAGCGGTTGTGTTTGAAGGTAAATATGACACGGTTATTGAAGCTCATGCCCTTCTTGTTAACTCTGTAAAAGAGATGAACTTCGAGAAAACGGGAAGCAACGCCAAGTGTTTTCCCGGAAAGACCGCAGTTGATATTCTCACGAGTCTGGACAAGAAAGGGAAAGAGCATATTAATATAGAGAAAGTGTACCAACGCATGGTCGAGGTACACAACTCATTATCAGAGCTTCACTTGTGTGCTAGCAATGATGATGCGGAAAAGGCTGTGGAACTTGTTCTAAATGAGGCTATAGATATCAATATCCCTGCAAAATGCAATCGTACGCCTTTGTTGTGGGCGAGTCCATCATCGTCAAGTCAGGTTATCAAGACGCTTGTTGATCTTGGAGCTGAAGTAAATGTTCAAAGAACTGATGACAAAGTTGTTCCTTTGGGGTTAGCGGCTTACTGGAACAACTACATGGCTACTAACATCCTTTTACAGTATGGAGCCGATGCAAACATTGAAGATGACAAAGGAGACGCACCACTGCATTACAGTGCACGTCAGGGAAATTTTAGCGTTTCGAAGCTACTTATTCAGTCAGGATGCAAGGTCAATATGCGGAATTACAATGACAAAACGCCACTTTATTTAGCAGTCGAGAATAGGCATGACCACGTGATCAAACTTTTGCTTGAAAACACTGCTGATATCAATATGCAATACAAACAGGTTCCAAACGAGAGAGTTTACCTTGTCCGCGGGAAAGACAGGGGAAGACCATGCTGGCATTATGTCATGGTGGAGAAATCTTTATTGGGTTTATTCCTGAAACGGAGTAACGGGGGCAGTTTGGACGTAGCAGACTTCGGAACTGTTGTTAAATCTGGATGGGGAGAGAATCCTTCTGAAAGTATAACGAGCGGAGTGAAAGTCATAGCACATACCTTTGACGAAGTACAAGGCAGTACACTTCTTCATGTTGCAAGCAGAAATACCAACACCGAAATTGTGGACCTCCTAGTTGTGAAATACGGAGTGGACGTAAACGCCCGCGATGCAGAGGGCTACACTTCACTGCACATGGCAGCAATCTTCGGTAAGATGCAAATTGTCAAAATGCTTGTCGAGCTTGAAGCTGACGATAACCTGACTACACTGGATGGAAAAGATGCAGCTTATTTGGCTGAATTGAACGAAGAAACAGAAATTGAAGAATTCCTTAAATCAAATGAGAGACGCGTTGGGGTGATGGTTGGTGCTTTACAAGAAATTGCGAAAGAAAGGAAGTTCATTACAGACACCTCTGTTGATCGCACTACAACACAAATGTCTATCCCTAGTAGTATGTAAAATAACCCAAGGCTACACTGAACTAAATAATTTATTCTTTAGTTTAAAATTAAAACTCCAATATATTCCTGACTTCGACCTTCGTCGGTATTAAATAGGTAAGCAAAATTACTAGCTGTCTAACGGTTCACAATTTTACACATGCTTGGGCAGCACAATGTACGAGCGACTGCTGCGCGACACTGATAACAATTGGAGAGAGTACGTTAGCAGAGAATAAGGCCTTATACACAACAGTTGGCATTTTTTCTAAAAAAAATCTTATTTTTAGTTATTGTAGCACGATGTATATTTGCAGTGTACAAATGGGAATATGGTAGTTAATGATAGCGGCTTATTGGCATCTCAATTCTTAAAAGTCTTTCTTGCCTTACTGGAAAAAAAATAAAACGTGAAAGACAAATGGCCATTAAAAACTCAAACTGCAGAAAATACGAAACTATTAAGTGGACCACTCTCTGCATTTGCGATGCGTGAAGTTTTTTCCTTTCTTTCTTCTTTGTACAATGTATATTGCCAAACCTATTTTCCATGTTCCAATAATGAAAGCTAAGGTGTTATATTCGTTTATTTTTTCGAGTATTCTGAACTTTTCTAAATGTTTTTGCTCTGTAGTGTATCCTAAAGCTTGAGCGATATAAATGTAATTCTGAAATTAGCATTAGGTTTTTGTGCTAGTGTTGTGCGCGTTTTTCAGTGTGACGTTAGTAGCGTGCTTGTAATTTATTTTTTGGTCTGCTTTACAAAGGTGAAAAAATGACTGTGTATTTTATTAGCATGTAATTTGCATGAACAAGTTTAAATTGTAAGTAGTTTCAGCACTGTGTTAACTTAATTCTCAGAATTTTAGTGAGGTTTAAGTTACAGTAGAAATTCGTTATCGGTCGTTTTAACAAGGGTGCCGTTTTAATGGTGTGGGGTCGAATTTAACAGCCGGTCTAATTTAAGTGACTTTTGACAGATATATCACAGTTACTCTCCAGTTATATTTTTTCATTAGGCTAATAGAAAACACTGTAAGTACTAGTTTTAATAGTTTTAATAGTTAGGCATTTTAAATGATTTTAGGTTAAGTATTTTAATTAGTGTCCCCAATTAGCCCACAAGGGCTAAATCCATAGACACCGAAATAAAGTTTTTACTTTACTTACTTACTTTACTTCATTTAGTGCAGTGCATCATCACTGTTTATAACATAGCTAGGGGTTGACACATTATGCTCCTAAAATCGAGCATTATGCTTTTTGGCACTGCGCCCAAAACGGACTATTATGCTCCAAATTATGTTCGACTGTAACTATTATGCTCGTAATTATGCCGCAAATTTTTTTCCCGGACCCCGGTGAGTTATAATTATGCCGTAAAAAATTTTTTCCCGGACCCCGGTGAGTCATAATTGTGTCGTAAAAATTTTTTTCCGGGACCCCCGTGAAGTGCGATAATAGAAACCATTTTGATTCATAATAAATTAGTAACACAATATGAACATTTAATCCAAAGGATTTCAAGTAAACAAGGAAAATGCAACGTAATTTGGGTGCTAACTGCTAAACTTATAACTACATATTAATACTTATCGATACTTATTACAACTTATTAATACAGTTTTGGGCAATAAACTTATTTCCCCGTGATTAACAAAAACGCACTGATTCCGGGACTAAGAGAGAAGGAACTTCTGAGCTCCAGACAATTCTGAGTCATCTGACTTAGCAGTTAGCTCAGCGCTTGTTGAACTGTAGCATAAGTGAACACTCAATATAATCTTGTAATGCCATATCCTGCAAATGTCCGAATGATGATGTCATTATTGAAAACACCCGCTCTGAAGCTGCGGAAGAAGGCTGGAGAAGCAACACCAGTTTTGCTGCAGAAGCCCAGTGCGGGAGATCAGCTTCATTTGTTTTCCACCACTGCACTACGTTAACATCTTCTGCGATTCCGTCAGCCTTTGTTAGGTACCTGGGAAGTTCAATCTTCAGATTGTTGATAAGGGGAGGGTCGTTTAAGAAGTCGATTGATGCCACAATATCGATCTCATGCACAGCAGGACGTAGCTCGCAAATCTTGCGTGGATCAAACAGCCTTGTCGCCTTGAAAAGCTGTACCTGAGGTTGCACGTTTCCTTGAATGGTTTGTTGGAAATAATCCCATCCAGGTTGTATGGCTGCCAAACCTGCCTGGTTCGTCTGCCTGGTTCTGCCCTGTTCTTCAGTAAGTGTTTCTCCTTTTGGACGAGCTAGCTCATTATATTTCTTCATGGCATCTAGTATGTTTGCATCTTGTTTTTCCTTCTGGGCAAGTTTAGTTATGCCTGATTTGTGCTTAGAAGATGCTACGTGACTTTCAATGATACTGGCCTTTGTAGACAATTCTTCTCTACAAGTGTTACAAATAGCTTACCACCAGACTTACGAAAAGGTTCGTTCTTGAACTCCCGAAGCCGTGTATCTACCGTGACAGTTTTGAGGATAGAAGTGTTAGCTTTGGCCTTTGCTTTCCCTCTCCGCTTCGTGTTGGCTCCATTTGTACTTGTATTGCTAGCAACAACTCGACTTCGTGCAAGTGTAGATGGATCGGCGCTTCTCAACAAACTTAATGCATTTGTGACTTGTATTTCTCGCGTATCTAAATCGTCCGTAGCCGCCATTAAGTACAAATTTGCAGGAAGGTCTGAAATGTGTGCGAATGTCTAGTATTGACTCCTCGTAGAATCTTTCGCCTTTAAATACTGTAGTGTCTAGGAAGTTTGTATCTTTCTCTGATATATTAGCCGTGAATTCAATGGAAGCGTGATGCCTGTTGGCTTCTAAGATAAAGAGATCAATCTCTTCTTTTGTTGTATCCCACAAAGAAAATGTATCATCGATGTATCTTTTCCACTCGAGTGGCTAATTATTTTTATCGTCTAGTTGTACCTGGCCCTCTTCAATCTTATCTTTTTTGTTCATTATGACCGTTGTTGATCCCTTGTCTGCCTTTTTAATGCTTTTTTCATAATTTGTTTTAAGCTCTCTGATAGGTTTACGTTCTTTGTGTGGCAGGCTGTGTTTTGGCTTTGATAATTTAATTTCTGTGGTTTTCTAGAGCGACTGACGGTTGTACTGGTGATTTAACGTAGAAGGGATATGGCTCTTTTTCTTGGCCACGAAAAATGTATTTTAGGTGCATTCGCCTTTCAAATTGTTTGAAGTCTTGTAGGAGTCCTGGTTTAGAGATATTTTATAGGGAATAAAGCGAAATATCAAATGTGTATTTCCTCTATCTGTTCTCATGTTATTCCGACAGTTTATGTTGGCTTAATTAACTTAACAGCACATCTTACATCATACACGCAATGTATCTTGTAAATGCACAGAAGTTAAAATAATAGCAAACGTGAAGGGACGCTATAAGGTGACAATTGGTGACGCTTAAAACGAAGTATTATGGGTGGTAGCTATGTCCGCTGAACACCCCATACTCCGCCCGGGCGTTAATTTTTCCCGTTCACTATCGATTCAAGACATGCAATACGTTGTGTTTTTGTAACTTTTTGCGATTTAGTCGAGATCAAGCTTTAATACAGAATGTTTTCATTCTTGTATATTCTACTTGCAAAAGGCTCCATCGAATTCCGTTTATTTGACCTGTTCGTTTAGCTGTGCGGCAGTTTCAAATGCCTCTTTTAAGGGTTAAGGGTAAAGAGGCAATCAATTCGGGTGTCCTATACGCGCAAATGGATTTCGTTTTCGAATTTTCCTTGGTCTCCTAGAAACGCACCAAATCCATTTGGCGCGTATAGGACATCAATTGATCACCACAAAAGAGCTCTCTTATTTATTTTCCTTATTTTGATATTGAGGCTCAAAATCTCTTTTGGGGGATGCTCAATAGACAGGCTCGAATTTCTAGAGAGGGAGCGCTGGCTTCCTTCCCGAACTGGTAATCAACTGCGCAAATGTCCTTAAAATTTCATGTCCATAATTAAACTCTGGCTTTGATGACTTGTGGTAGAATAGCTGAAAAGTCCTCTCATTGGACCACCCTGCAGACAACATAATGTCCTTAATGTTTATGTTATGATCTGCAAGAAAAGAGGAGGCGGCTCTTGTTGTGGCCTTTAAACTTGGATGTAGTAGACAAGACTGTTTTGCACCATCTGGAGATTGTGTTCTTACTTACTGGTCCATGTGGCTTCACATGACTTAAAAGCAACTGTTTTGATGCATTTCGAAATGGGGTTGGCCGTTTAATGTACTCTTTCAAATGAGCAATAACACACAACTTCTCATTTGGATAGGGCTTAAAAACAATGGGTTGAATATGAGTGCCTACACGAGCCTGCTTAACTTTTTCCATAATCTTGAAGACACATTCATTGGTTGTCAGCTCCATGTTTTCAGTTGTTAAATACTTAATTGTTTGACATCTCTGACCGCTAAGAAGGCTCAGAAGAAAAGTCAGCCTTAAAGTAAGGTCTTTCAAG